>Ga0209013_10001484_pt1 | contig 21630 bp, 21 predicted proteins | sample Cruoilmetagenom2_FD_187291 | JGI IMG/M metagenome (GOLD analysis project Ga0209013, IMG submission 187291) | Oil polluted marine microbial communities from Coal Oil Point, Santa Barbara, California, USA - Sample 2 (SPAdes) (version 2) | ecosystem: Environmental > Aquatic > Marine > Oil seeps ...
GACCGACTTGCCCGCGATATCGTTGCCGTCTACCCGCTTCTGGGTGCCGTGGTTCTTAACCGCCTTGCGCACGAAGAAGCCGGGCAGGTAGCGGCCGAAGGCTGGACTCTTCATGGCGACAGGCGCGATGAGAGGGACCGCGCCCATCTCCAGGCCGCCCACGGCATCTGCGCTAACATCTTGAATTGCTTGAAGAATTAGCTCAGCCATCAGCTCGGCCCCATCCGGATCGAGCATGGCCGGCTTCATGTCGAAATAGTAGTCGGCCTCCTTGCCAGAGGCGAGCACCACCCGGCCGCGCCGGAACGCCCGTTCCCGGAGGAGCATGAAGAGCTCGTTGCGGTGTTTGAAGGTGGCGGCGTCTTGATCCATGTCGGGTCCCTTTGAGAAAGCCGAACCTCCTTAGGGAGACGCGCGCGTTCCGTCAAATCTTCGACGTCAGCGCCAACAGCAAACGCTCGGCCGACGCGCCTTCAAGATCCGGAGATCGTCGCGTCCGGCGGATTGCTTCCTGGATTAGCGGCAGCGCTTGGGCGAGACGGTGCGCCCCCCAGCGGCGGCAATGGGCCAGGAACATCGGCTCGCGTTTGAAATGCGGGCGGGGGCGCAAGGTGCGAATCGCATCCTCCAGATTGCCGCCGCTCGCTTGCGTCGCAGCGGCGCGCTGAAGTTGCGTGAAGTGACGGGCGAGAGCGCTCAGCGCCACGGACCGGTTGGTGCCTGCGGCGGCAAGCCGTTGCAATTCGCGCAGCGCGTTTCCCGGTTCGCCTGCGCTCGTGGCATAGACGAAGTCCTCCAGCGCGATCTCCGCCGCGTCGCCGACGATCGCCGCAATGTCGTCGTGGCTGACGCTGCCGCGTCCACGCGCGTAAAGCGCAAGCTTGGCTACTTCCGTGCGCGACATGGCTTGGTCGGCGCCGAGCCGGTTCATCAAATAGGTTTTGGTATCGCGGTCGATGGTCAGCCCGGCGTCGGCGAGTTCCGCATCGATCACCGCCGACAGGTCGCGCTCGTTGGCATAGCAGGGTAGCGCCGCGCCCTCCGCGAGCTTCTCGAACAGCTTACGCAGCCCTGAATCGGGGCGCAGGTTGCCCGCCTCCACGATGAGGGCGTTGTCCGACGGCTCACCCATCAATGCCTTGAGGGACGGCACGTCGAGGCGGTTCCCCGCCGTCACGCGCACCACCTTGGCGGATGCAAACATCGCTTGCGTGCGCAGTTCAATGGCAAGCCGCTCCGGCTCCTCGGCGAAGTCGCGGTCGTTGAGACGGATGGTCTCTGCCGTCGGGCCCAGCCGGTCTGCAAAGGTCTTGGCGAGGGCGGCCCCGCGCTCGGACACAAGCCCGGCGTCAGGCCCGTAGACCAGAACCGCGCGGCATTTGGGATCGGGCGATTTCAGAAAGCGCGCAACGCCTGAGGCTTTGTAAGCAACCATGGCGGCGAGATCCGCGCGTCGGTTTGATTCGAAACGGCCTAAGCCGAGGTCGCAAGGAAAGCCGCGAGTTGCGTCTTGATGCTTTCCGATACGGCCTTCGCTGCGCGATCCTCGGCGTTGTATTTGGCGCGCACATTCGCGAAGATCTCTTGATAGCGGCTATAGGGTGCGCGCGAGATTGCCGTGCCGCGGTGGAGCACCCGTCCTTTGGAATCCAGGAGCGTGTACTTGGCTTCCAGTTGGTAGACCTGCCCTCTGGCATCGCCGCTGATCTGCACGAGCTGGTCGATCACGCGCTCGCGGATCGCAATGTTGAGCTTGAATTTGCGCGGCGCTTCGTAACCGCCGCCGGTGTTGGCGAAGATCAACTCGTTGCGGATCTTCTGGCCGACGCGCCCCGGAATCGGCGTGACGTCGACAGCGGCCATCGCCTCGGTCAGCCTCGTGCCGTTCGCCGTCGTTGAGTTCGATCCGTAGAGCGGCTGGAACCCGCATCCCGCGAGACCGAATCCGGCCACGACGGCAAGTGCGAACAGCGCAACGGTGGGATTACGCCACGACATTGACGATCCTCTGCGGCACGACCACGACCTTTTTGATCTTACGTCCCCCTATGGCGCGGGCCACATTTTCCAGACCCAGCGCCGCAGCCTCAATATCTTCCTTTGAGGCGTCTCGCGCAATCGTCAATTCGTCCCGCCGCTTGCCATTGACCTGGACGGCGATGGTCACCGTGTCCTCGCTCAGAAGCGCCGAATCGGCCTCCGGCCAGGGCTGCTCGGCCAGGAGGCCTGTGTTTCCTAAGGCAACCCAGGATTCCTCGGCCAAATGAGGCACCATGGGCGACGCGGCGCGGACCAGAAACTCCGCTGCCTCCCGGACGGCGAACCTCAAATCATCCTTAGGTTGTTTTTCGACTTGTTGCAACGCAGCAGAGAGGGCGTTGGCCAGCTCGTAGATCTGGGCGACGGCTGTGTTGAATCGGAGCTTTTCGATGGCGGAAGTGATTCCCGCCACGGCCTTGTGGGCGGCGCGGCGCAAGGCCTCTGCCTCAGGCCCCATCTCGGCCGGCGGCGCCGTTCCTGCCGCGGCGCCCTTCTCTGCCGCCTCTCCCACCAAGCGCCAAAGCCGCTGCAAAAAGCGATGGGAGCCCTCGACGCCTCCGGACGTCCATTCGATATCGCGCTCGGGCGGGGTGTCGGAGAGCATGAACCAGCGCGCGGTGTCGGCGCCGTAAGCGGCGATGATGCTGTCCGGGTCGACCACGTTCTTCTTCGACTTCGACATGGACTCGACCGGGCCGACAAAGATCGGCGCGCCGGTCTTGGCATGCGTCGCCTTCCCCTCGCCCATCGTTACGTCGTCGGGGAACACCCACTTGCCGTCGGCGTCCTTGTAGGTCTCGTGCGTGACCATGCCTTGGGTGAACAGACCCCGGAACGGTTCGTCGACCGCAACATGTTTTGTCTTGTGCATCGCGCGCGTGAAGAAGCGTGAATAGAGAAGATGCAGGATCGCGTGCTCGACGCCGCCGATATACTGATCGACGGGCAGCCAGTAGCCGACCGCGTTCGTGTTGGTCGGCACGTTCGCCCGCGGCGAGCAGAAGCGCGCGAAGTACCAGGACGAATCGACGAACGTGTCCATTGTGTCGGTCTCGCGCGTCGCCGCCGCGCCGCATTTGGGGCAGGTCACGGTCTTCCATGCCGGGTGATGATCGAGCGGGTTGCCCGGCACGTCGAAGCTCACGTCCTCGGGAAGCTTCACCGGCAGATCGTCCGCCGGCACCGGCACGATCCCGCAAGCCTCGCAATGGATCATGGGGATCGGGCAGCCCCAATAGCGCTGCCGTGAGATACCCCAATCGCGCAAGCGGAACTCGGTCTTGCGTACGCCTTGCGGGCGGCCTGCAACAGTGCGCGCGGCAAGCCGATCCGCCATGGCGTTCTTTGCGTCCGGCACCGCCAGACCATCGAGAAAGTCCGAATTGAACAGGACGCCGCCACCCGTATAGGCCTCCTCGCCGATCTCGAACGTCTTCGGATCCTCGCCGGGCGGCAGGACCACGGGCGTCACGGGACGGCCATAGGCGCGCGCGAACTCCAGGTCGCGCTGGTCGTGCGCAGGACATCCAAAGATCGCGCCCGTGCCGTACTCCATGAGAATGAAGTTGGCGATGTAGACGGGAAGCTCCTCGCCCTCGATCACGGGATGGGCCACACGCACGCCGGTATCGAAGCCCTTCTTCTCGAGCGTCTCGAGCTCGGCCGCGCTCGTGCCGTGATGGTGGCATTCGTCGATGAAGGCTTTCGCGTCGGCGTTCGTGTTTGCGATGGATTGCGCCAGTGCGTGGTCCGGCGCGATCGCCATGAACGCCGCACCGAACAACGTGTCGGGCCGCGTGGTGAACACCTCGATGGTCTCGACACCGTCGGGCGCGGTTCCCGGAACCGTCTCGAACTGCACGAGCGAACCCTCCGAACGTCCGATCCAGTTCGCCTGCATCAGGCGCACTTTCTCCGGCCAGCGGTCGAGCGACTGAAGCGCATCCAACAGGTCTTGCGCGTAGTCGGTGATCTTGAACACCCATTCGGGTTGCTCGCGCTGCTCGACCAATGCGCCGGAGCGCCAGCCCCGCCCGTCGATCACCTGTTCGTTGGCGAGCACGGTGTTGTCGACGGGGTCCCAATTCACCTTCCGCGTCTTGCGGTCGACAAGCCCCGCATCGAGCATGTCGAGGAATAGCCGCTGCTGCTGGTGGTAGTACTCCAGGTCGCAGGTCGCCAGCTCCCGGGACCAGTCGAGCGAGAGCCCCATGCTCTTCAGCTGGCCGCGCATGGTGGCGATGTTGTCGTAGGTCCATTTGGCCGGATGCACGCCGCGCTCGATGGCGGCGTTCTCCGCCGGCAGGCCGAAAGCGTCCCAGCCCATGGGATGGAGCACGTTGTGGCCCTTCGCCCGCATAAAGCGGGCCACCACATCGCCCATCGTGTAGTTCCGCACATGGCCCATATGGATGCGCCCGGACGGGTACGGGAACATCTCAAGAACGTAGTATTTCGGCCGCTGGTCGTCCTCGCTGGCCTGGAAGACGCCCTTGGTCTCCCACGCCTCCTGCCAGTGCTTCTCACGTTTCGGCGCGTCATAGCGGTCGGCGGCCATCTGTCCTATCCATCCAATCCAATGATGCGGCGCAGCAATCGAACCCAAATGCTAAGGCCGGTCAAGGCGCGCTAGAGACGCGCGTCGCTGGCGATACCCGCGATAACCAAGATGTCTGCTAGGTACCCTGCATGAGTGACGAACGCCACACCGCGACGGATATTCCGGGACGCTTGCGTCAGGTCGAAAGCGAGATCGCGGCCGCAGCCAAAGCCGCCGGGCGCGACCCGGGCACGGTCAAGCTGATTGCCGTCAGCAAGACAATGGCCGCTGACGCCATCGAAGAAGCAGTTGCCGCGGGTCAACGTGTGTTCGGCGAGAACCGCGTGCAAGAAGCTTTAGGCAAGTGGCCGGCGCTGAAAGAGCAGCATCCCGACGTCGCGCTTCACCTCATCGGGCCGCTTCAGACCAACAAGGTGAAAGACGCGATCGCGCTCTTCGATGTCATTGAGACGCTCGACCGGCCAAAGCTTGCCCGCGTGCTTGCCGAGGAGTTGGAACAGACGGGACTGCGCCCCCGTCTCTTCGTGCAGGTGAACACGGGCGAAGAGCCGCAGAAGGCTGGCCTCGCTCCCGCCGACACGGAAGAGTTCGTCGAGCTCTGCCGTGACACGTATGGCCTCACCATAGACGGCCTCATGTGCATTCCGCCCATCGACGAAGAGCCGTCCATGCACTTCGCGCTTCTCGCCAAGCTTGCGGAACGTCTCGGGCTCGACGAGCTCAGCATGGGCATGAGCGGCGACTTCGAAAAAGCAATCGCGTTCGGCGCGACATATGTCCGTGTCGGCACCGCGATCTTCGGCGCCCGCCCTCCTCTTCGCTAGCGCATCACCAAGAACGACGAGCCGCGCTTGATCTCGGCGAGCACGGCGGCAATATCCAACTTGGAGAATGCGATGCAGCCGGCGGTCGGCGTGTAGCCTTCGCGTGCCAAATGCACGAAGATGGCGCTGCCACGCCCTTTGATGCACGGTCGGTCGTTGTAGCCGAGAACGAGGATGTAGTCGTAGAGCGCATCCTCGCGCATCAATCTGTCGGCGCCACTTTGCGCGGCAAGGCGGACGAGGCGATTGTAGTTGGGGTCGTTCGGATCCTCGCACCAGCCGTCGTCGGCGCGAATGGCGCGGACCGGGACGCCCACGCGCGGCCGGGAAACCCGATCGGCGCGATACAGAACGAGACGGACAGGGAAGCGGCCAAGTGGCGTACCCTCGTCGCCCTCTCGTTTGAGTGGTCGAACGCTTCCACGGCCTATGGCCGCGGGCCGGATGCCGTGGCTGAGCTGCACCCGGGCTTGGGCGGGGCGCCCGGGCGCCCGGCGCACGATAATGGGGCGAATCCGCCTAACGACCATGGAATACGCCTCTTTTGGCCCGCGGGTCCCGCCCGTCACGCTTGTCGCCGGGCCATACCCCCCTTACAAACATCATCTGGATTCGCCTTGAGACTGGCCACAAGGACCCTCCCCAAAGGACACCCCAATGAGCAATGCGCGTAAGATCCTCATCATCGACGATGACGACGAGCTTCGCGAGTCCTTGAGCGAGCAATTGTCGCTGCATGAGGAATTCGAGACCGACCTCGCGCCGACGGCGCAAGACGGGCTGAAGCAGGCGCGCAACGGCCATGTCGATCTCGTTCTGCTCGACGTTGGCCTGCCCGATCTCGATGGACGCGAGGCCTGCAAGCTGCTCCGCCGCAGTGGGTACAAAGGCCCGGTTATCATGCTCACGGGGCAGTCATCGGACGCCGATACAATTCTCGGTCTGGAGTCCGGCGCCAACGACTATGTGACGAAGCCGTTCCGTCTCGGTGTGCTGCTGGCGCGCATTCGCGCGCAGCTCAGGCAGCACGAGCAAAGCGAAGACGCGGTGTTCACCATCGGCCCGTACACGTTCAAGCCGGCGGCCAAGCTTCTCGTGGACGGCGGCGGCAGCAAGATCAGGCTCACCGAGAAAGAAACGTCGATCCTCAAATATCTTTACCGCGCGGGCGAACGCGTCGTGACGCGCGACGTGCTCCTGCATGAAGTGTGGGGCTACAATGCAGGCGTCACCACGCACACGCTGGAGACTCACATCTATCGCTTGCGCCAGAAGATCGAGAAGGATCCCTCGCAGGCCGAGCTGCTGATCACCGAGACCGGCGGCTACAAGCTCGTTCCTTAAAATTAGTCGACGTCGAAGTCGGCGATCACCGGCACGTGGTCCGAGGTGCGCGGCCAATCGCGCGTCTCTTCGAGCACGGTCATGGACACCGCTGCGCCGTCGAGCGCGGGCGTGGTCCAGATATGATCGAGGCGCCGTCCCCGGTTCGAGGCACGCCAGTCGCGATTGCGGTAGCTCCACCAGGTGAAAAGTTTCTCCTCCGCTGGGACATGGCGGCGCATCACGTCGATCCAGTCATGGGCGGCGCGTGCCTGTTCGAGCCGCTCCGTCTCCGGCGGCGTGTGGCTCACCACTTTGAGGAGCTGCTTGTGAGACCAGACATCCGTCGGCAGCGGCGCCACGTTCAGGTCGCCGGTGAGGATCAGGCGGTTTTTGGCCTTGGTTCGATGGCCGCCGAACCAGCCGGTCAGGGCGTCGAGGAAGTCGAGCTTGTGCTGGAATTTGTCGTTGACCGCCGGGTCCGGGACGTCCCCGCCGGCAGGCACATAAAAGTTGTGGAGCACGATCGGCTTCTGGCCCGGCGCCGCCCCATCGAGGGTGACGGCGAGATGCCGCGCCTGGCCCCGGCCGCAGATGTCGCGCCGCTGGCTACGGGCGAAGGGAATACGCGAGAGCGTGGCCACGCCGTGATAACCCTTCTGACCTGCCACCGCGATATGGGGGAAGCCCATCGCCTCAAGCTTTTGGAACGGAAACTGGTGCTCCTCGCACTTGATTTCCTGGAGACACAAGATGTCCGGCCGGTGCTCCCGGACGAACCGTTCGATCAGGTCGGCCCTGAGGCGGACCGAGTTGATATTCCATGTGGCGAGCCGGAAACGCATGGCTAGGAGGAGTATGGCGCGCCGGGCCTCTGGGCAACGGCGGGCGCAAGGGAGGCGCCGGGTTATTCAGGTAATCAACAGATTTGCCAAAGAAAAAGGCGCCCAACCGCTGCGCAGGGTTGGACGCCAGAAGCGCGTTGTTTTCGCGCGCGTGCCGGGAGGGAAGCCGGCACGAGCAGACCACATCTTCGGCTAGACGGGGGGCACTACCGATGAAAGCGATGTGGTCCGCTTCTGACTTCAGAAGTATGTAGAGTCCCGGACGATTTCAACGCCTGTCGCTCGGAAAATTTAACGAATCGTAAATGGGATTCACCTTACGGAGTAAGGTGCTGATCGGAAAGGATTTTTACTGGCCGAAGGGCGAGCTTGAAAAGTCCTTTGTCTCGAAGAGACTTGTCGCCACTTTCCGGCCCAGCACGAGATTGCTGACGGTGACCCGAGTCGAAAGGCCCTGGGCATCGGTGATGAGCCATTCCGTCAGCTGGAGCTTGGCACCCCCGTTGAAATAGAGCTTTATCCGGCCGGCTGCGTCGCCCTTCTTGTCCTCCAGCGAAATCGCGAGGCTGTTGCCCTGGCGCTCGACGCCGACGACCCGGGCATCCTCGCCAAGATCAACGACATCCGCGAGCAGAAGGCGGAACGGCGTGGACTTGATCGGATATTTCTCGACCGTCTTCAGGTCGCTGTCCTCGATCGCCAAGGAGTGTCCGTCAGCCAGGATGCGCAGTTCGCTGGGCGGGGCGTAGTCGAACAGGACCTTGCCCGGCCGCTCCACGTAGAACTTTCCGTTGGTGCGCTTGTTGTTGGGGTCGATCTGCTCGAAACGGCCCTGCATATTGGTGATCCCGTTGAAATAAGCGTTGATCTGCTGCACCGCCTTGGACTGCTCAGCGCCGATGAGGGGCGTCGGCGCATTGGCTGCCTCGACGGCCGCCTCCCAGCTTTCGCCCTCGTCGACCGCGGCTGGCTTGATTTCGCTGACAGGCGCTGCGTCTTCCGGGGGAACGACCTCCTCGCCGATCGAAGGGCGGAGCGCGTCACCCGGAGAGCCGGCGGCGGCCCCGGCTGGGGCGGCTCCAGTGACCGGCGTGGTTGGCACGGACGACTTCGGGACCACGGTCGAGCCGTCCTGAGCCGGCGCGGCGCTCATGGAGAGTCCCAGAGCAATGGGCACGCCAAGGAGAATTCCGGCGGCTCTGCGGCTAGTCATAAACCCCCCATGACGCATTTAGCTCGGGAAAGGATTGGCAGGTATTCGATAGATCATTCCGCCAAATCTGGTCAACTTCTTGGCGGCTTGGCGGCGGCAAGTCAACGCACCTAATAAGGTGCGGTGCCCTCGTTCTCGCCGACCAGGATTTCGCGCTTTCCAGCATGGTTGGCAGCGCCGATGAGACCCTCGTTCTCCATGCGCTCAATGAGCGTCGCGGCCCGGTTATAGCCGATCCCGAGGCGCCTTTGGATATAGCTCGTCGACACCTTGCGGTCGCGCAGGACCACCGCCACCGCCTGGTCGTAAATGTCGTCGCCGCTATTGCCGTATCCGGAGCCGCCCTCGCCGTCCTCGTCCTCACTCTCGGAGTCGTCCGTCACGGCATCGAGGTATGCCGGTACGCCCTGCTTCTTGAGGTGGCGCACCACCTTCTCCACTTCTTCATCGGAGACGAAGGGGCCATGGACGCGGATGATACGGCCGCCGCCTGCCATGTAGAGCATGTCGCCGGAACCGAGCAGCTGCTCAGCGCCTTGCTCACCGAGGATCGTGCGGCTGTCGATCTTCGAGGTGACCTGGAAGCTGATGCGCGTTGGGAAGTTCGCTTTGATGGTGCCGGTAATGACGTCGACGCTCGGCCGCTGCGTTGCCGTGATTAAATGTATACCCGCCGCGCGCGCCATTTGCGCAAGGCGCTGCACCGCCGCTTCGATGTCTTTGCCCGCGACCATCATGAGGTCCGCCATCTCGTCGACGATCACGACGATGTACGGCATCGCCTCGTAATCCATCTCCTCTTGTTCGTAGATGGCCTGCCCGGTTTCGCGGTCGAACCCGGTCTGCACGGTCCGCGTCAACACCTCGCCGCGCGACTCGGCCTGAAGGACGCGGGCGTTGTAGCCCTTGATGTCGCGCACGCCGAGCTTGGACATGCGCTTGTAGCGCTCTTCCATCTCGCGCACGGTCCACTTCAGCGCGACGACGGCCTTCTTCGGATCTGTGACAACCGGCGCAAGCAGATGCGGAATGCCGTCATAGACGGACAGCTCCAGCATTTTCGGATCGATCATGATGAATTTGCATTGCTCCGGCGAAAGCCGATAGAGCAGCGACAAGATCATGGTGTTGATGCCGACTGATTTGCCTGAGCCCGTGGTACCGGCAATGAGCAAATGCGGCATGCGTGATAGATCGGCAATCATCGGCTCGCCGCCGATCGTCTTGCCGAGGGACAGCGCCAGCCCCGCGTCCGTATCGCGAAAATCAGGCGATTCGAACAACTCGCGAAGCATCACCATCTCGCGTTGATCGTTGGGCAGTTCTATGCCGATGGCGTTGCGTCCGGGAACCACCGCCACGCGCGCGGCGATGGCGCTCATGGAGCGTGCGATGTCGTCGGCAAGGCCGATAACGCGCGACGACTTTGTGCCTGGTGCGGGCTCCAATTCGTAGAGCGTGACAACGGGGCCGGGGCGCACATTGGTGATTTCACCCTTCACGCCGAAGTCCTGAAGCACACCCTCCAACTCGCGCGCGTTCTCCTGCAACACCTCGTCGCTTACCCCGCGGTTTCGCGCGGAGCGCGGCTTTTGCTGAAGGAGCCTCAGCGCCGGCGGATTGAAGGGTGCGTCGGAGTATTGCGAATGAATGCTCTCGTGCCGCTTCTTCGTCTTCTTCTGCTCTTTCTGCTCGAGCCGCGTGATGCGGTAGTCCGGCGCATCGTCATCGTAGTCCGCGTCGTAAGTCTCATCGTCGATGAGAGGCGCCGGGCCGAAGGAGGGCTCGATGCGGCCGTGGGCCTCGACCGCCGGCGGCTCCTCAGCCCAATCCTCGTCTTCGTCCTCGTCATAGGCCGCGTCATAGCCATCGGCTTCGCGCGGCTTGCGGCGGAACATGCGGCGTAACGCGCCAAAGCTGTGCATGACGAAATGCAGGCCTGCGCCGATCCAGGCATTGGCCCACTCGCCTGCCGCCGAGGATCGCGGTGCCCACAAAGCAATGAGCTGCGAGGTGCTGGTGCCGCTAGCGAACATCAGAAGCCAGAAGCCGATGATGAAAAAGATGAGCCCGGCAACGAATGCGACCGCGGCTTCTGGCAGGAACGGCCCGATAATGTGAGCGCCGGCCATGATGAAGTCGCCGAGAATGCCGCCGAGCCCGTTCGGCAGCGGCCAGCTCTTCGGTTGGGGCAGGGCGGCGAAGGCAGCGGCGAGCATGAGGGCCGAGGCGGGCCAGGCGATCAGGCGCCATTTGCGGCTGTTCGGCGTGGTGCGGGCCACGAGATGCCAGCCCCAGGCGGCAAGCGGCAGAAACAGGAAGACCGCGGCGAGCCCTAAGGATTGGATGCCAAGATCGGCGATCACCGCGCCCCAGTCGCCAAGCAGATTGCGGGGCACCGCCCGGGTGGCGTTGTTCAGGCTCGGATCTTGGACCGACCAGGTGGCCAGGCTCAGCCATACGGCGCAGGCGCCGGCGATCAGAAAGAAGCCGTACGTGCCGAATAGGAGCCGGCGCAGGCCGGTCTCCACGGCGCTCGGTAAAAGACGCCGCTGTGATTTGGATCTACGTCTTGGTGCCATCCCTCTAACCCAGTGTGGCGACGATGCGCGCTAAGCCTTCCCGCGTTGTGTCCGCGTCATGCACGAGCGCAAGCCTGACAAAGTCCTGGCCGGGATTGGCCTGGTTGGCTTGCGCGTACGTGAGGTAGGCCCCTGGGAGGACTCTGACACCACACCCTTTCCAAAGGGTTGTCGCGGCGGCCTCTCCACCGCCGAAATCGGCCAAATTCAGCCATAAAAAGAAGCTTCCCGCGGGCCGGCGGTAGCCGTAGCGGCCCTTCAGGATCGAATCGGCCACGTCGAAATTGGCCTCATAGAGGGCCCGCGCGGCCTCCACATGGGTCTCCTCGGCCCAGGCCGCCGCCGAAACGTGCTGGATTGGCAGCGGGATTTGCGGGCAGGCTACAGTCCGGAATCGGCCGAAAGCCGCCAAAAATGACGGATCGCCGGCCACGAAGCCGGACCGGAGGCCAGGCAGGCCGGATCGCTTCGATAGCGATTGGAAGGCCACGATATTGTCGAGGCTGCCGGTCTCGGCCTGGGCGACCTCCAGTGCACCGGGCGGGGGCGCATCGCCGTAGATCTCCGAATAGCACTCGTCGGCAAACAGCAGGAAATCGTGGCGGCGAGCGAGTGCGATTGCCTGGGCGAGGTACTCGCCGTTGGCCACGGCCCCTTCGGGATTCGATGGGGAGCAGAGATAGAATCCGATCGTGCGCGACAAGACCGCCTCGTCGATCTCGTCCAGCTTGGGCAAAAAGCCGCCTTCCGGACCCGCCGGCAGGAACGCAGGCTCAGCGCCCGCGACTGCGGTCGCCGCCGCGTACACTTGATAGAACGGGTTGGGAATGAGAACCGCCGGGTCCGCGATCTCAGCCCTTCTGTCTTTTGCGGGAAAGACGGCCGAAAACAATCCTTCGCGCGAGCCGTTGAGCGGCAGGACGTGATGCTCTGGATCGATCACGCCGCGAAGCGCCGGATAGCGTCGTCCCATCCAAGCGCTGATCGCCTCGCGCAAACCCGGCGTTCCCTTGATCGGCGGGTACCGCCCGAACTCGACGAGATGTTCATTCAGCACCGGCGCCAAGAACGACGGTAGCGACGCCTTCGGTTCGCCGAGATGGAAGTGGATCGCCGGCGCGCCGGGCTCGATATCCTCAAGCAGCGCGTTCAAACGCAAGAACGGCGAGCGGATGATCGCGTCGAGAGAGTTGGTCTCGCCCAAGACTGACATGCACGCGGTGTTAGGCGATGACGCGGCCCGCGGCAATGCCTTGGCACAATGTAAAAGACCCCGGCGCGAGAGGCGCCGGGGTCCAAGGTGGAGCTGAGGTCAGGGAGGAGGCGACCTAGCTCTTTGTCATTGTTGTCCCTCGTTACATTGCGCGGAGGTCTATTGGACCACCTCGCCATGCAAGTTGATGTCGAGGCCCTCGACTTCGACAGCCTGGCTCACCCGCACCCCGACAAGGATGTTGGTGATGATCAGGATGACGAAGGTCGCGATCGCGCACCAAACGATGGTGGCCACGATGCCCCAGAGCTGGGTGAGGACCTGCCCGGCATTGCCTTCCAGCAAGCCGGCGGTTCCACCGATCGCCTCGACCGCGAACACGCCCGTCAGCAGTGCGCCAACGATGCCGCCCACGCCATGGATGCCGAAGACATCGAGCGAGTCGTCGTAACCCAGGGACCTCTTCACGGTCGTCGATACGAAGAAGCAGATCAGACCGGCAGCAATACCAATCCAAAGTGCACCAAAGCCATCGACGAAGCCGCAAGCCGGGGTGATCGCCACGAGACCGGCAATTGCGCCCGAGATGATGCCGAGAACGGACGGCTTCTTATGGATGAGCCATTCGATGAACATCCATGACAGAGCCGCAGCCGCGGTCGCGATTTGCGTCGTGACCATGACCATGCCGGCACCGGCGTTGGCAGCGAGAGCCGAGCCGACGTTAAAGCCGAACCAGCCGACCCACAGAAGCGATGCACCAATCAGGCTCAAGACCAGATTGTGCGGCGCCATGTTCTCGGTGCCGTAGCCGACGCGCTTTCCGAGGAACAGGGCGCAGACTAGACCGGCAATACCGGCGTTGATGTGCACCACCGTACCGCCAGCGAAGTCGAGCACGCCGTCTTCCGACAGGAAGCCGCCGCCCCACACCCAGTGACAAACCGGGGCGTAGACGATCAGGGCCCAAAGCACCATGAAGATGCAGACAGCCGAGAACTTCATACGGTCCACGAAGGCACCGACGATCAGCGCCGGCGTGATGGCGAAGAACGTCATCTGGAAGGTGAAGAAGACCGATTCCGGAATGGTTCCGCTCAGAGTATCGACACCGACACCGTTCAGGAACATCTTCGACAGACCGCCAACATAGGAGTTGAGCGAGCCACCGTCGGTGAACGCGAGCGAGTAGCCGACGACGAACCACGTGATCGACAGCAAGCAGACGATCGCGAAGCACTGCATCACCACGGACAGCACGTTCTTCTTGCGGACCATGCCGCCGTAGAAGAGCGCGAGGCCCGGAATGGCCATCATCAGGACGAGAACGGTGGATGTCAGCATCCAGGCCGTGTCACCCGTATCGAGTTTTGCAGTTTCCTCGGCAGCTTCCGCCAGAGGCTCTGCTCCCTCGGCCGCCGCCTCTTGGGCGAGTGCAGGATCGATGTGGTAGAGCGCCGCAATTGCGAGCGCAGCGACCACGCCGAAAAGATATTTGGCAAGGGTCGTCATATTCAATTCTCCCCCTCTCACAGTGCTGATTCGTTGGTTTCGCCGGTGCGGATGCGCACCGTCTGTTCGACGGGAACGACGAAGATCTTGCCGTCGCCGATCTGCCCGGTCTTTGCCGCGGCCACGATGGCGTCCACAGCTTTGTCGACCGTGTTGGCAGGCACCACGACCTCGATCTTGATCTTCGGCAAGAAGTTCACGGCGTATTCCGCGCCGCGATAGATCTCGGTATGGCCTTTTTGCCTCCCGTACCCTTTGACCTCAGTAACGGTCATGCCTTGCAGCCCAAGCTCTGTGAGGGCTTGTCGCACCTCGTCGAGCTTGAATGGCTTGATGATTGCCATCACCAGCTTCATCTGATTGAGCCCTCCATTGATTTACGGCCGCTCAGGATGTTGTCCCTGAGCCTTGAGCCGTGCGAACCCGAAAGCAGAGTCAAGCTACGTGCCAACTCGCCCTCAGGCGCCGCAAGTCATTGGGGTTAGCGATTCTTTTACGATTGTGGCAGGGCCGGCGTGGACCCTGACAGGCGCCAGAAGGCACAACAATTAGGCAAATACCGCCCGATGCACGCAAAGTAGGCGGTTATTTGGGCTTCCGCTCGCGAACAAGGCCTTCTTGTGCAGTCGAGGCGACCAAACGGCCCTGGCGGGTGAACAACGTCCCCCGGCAAAAGGCCCGCGCCGCGCTGGAACTGGGGCTGTCCTGGGCATAAAGGAGCCACTCATCGGCCCGGAAGGGCTCATGGAACCAGATCGCGTGGTCGAGGCTGGCCAGCATCAGGTTGGGATCGAATACGAACCGCCCATGCGCGATCAAGGCCGTATCGAGCAGGGTGAAGTCGGTCGCATAGGCCAGCACGCATTGATGGAGCGCCAGATCTCCGCCGAGATCGCCGGTCGCTTTGATCCATACGAGCTGGCTTGGGGCCTGTTTATCGCGTGAAAAGTAACGCGAGAGGTCGACGGGGCGAATTTCGATCGGCCGCTCGGCCTGCCAGTAGGCTTTCACAGGCTCCGGAACCTTGGAAATGAGCTTGGCCTTCAGCTCCGCCTCGCTCGGCAGGTCCTCTGGCGGGGGCACGTCCGGCATCGCCATTTGGTGTTCCAGTCCCGCCTCCTCCCGATGGAAAGAGGCGGCCATGGAGAAGATCGCGTGCCCATGCTGGATGGCCACCACCCGGCGCGTCGAGAAGCTGCGGCCGTCGCGGATTCGGTCCACTTCATAGATGATCGGCACCGCCGGATCGCCGGCGCGCAAAAAATAGGCATGCAGCGAATGGGCGTTTCGGCCTTCGACGGTGCGGTTCGCCGCGACCAGCGCCTGGCCGATCACCTGGCCCCCGAACACACGCTGCCAGCCGACTTGCGGGCTGAGGCCCCGGTAGAGGTTGTGCTCAAGCGGCTCGAGATCGAGGATCGACAGAAGTTCATCGAGCGCGGCGCTCATTGATGGGCCCTTTCCGTAGGAGTCGCTGACCATCGCCATTTAGCAGGTCGGCGCGGCCCAAGGAACGCCAGGATGGGTGAGTGGCGCATCTTGGCGCCCTCGCCTATAGGAAGGCCATGGCAGAGGCGCGGACGAAAAAGTATGGCGTCGTGATTGCCGGCGGCGGATTCGCTGGTGGCACTTTGGCGCTCGCGCTGGCGAGGCTCACGCCAAAGCCGTTCCGCGTCGCCTTGGTGGACGCGGCCCCGCGCGCGCCCATGAAGAAAGATGCCAGAGGCCTTGCGCTCTCGGCAGCGGCGACGCGACTTCTCGATGCGGTGGAGCTCTGGCCCGCGCTTGCGCCCAACGCACAACCCATCAGGTCCATCGAAGTCACCGACAGCCCGTTGAATGCGGATTTACGTCCTCACTTTCTTGGCTTCGATACGGAACTGAACACAGGCGGGCCGAGCGCCTATCTGGTCGAGGCGGGCGAACTTCTCAGCACGATTGCCGATGCGGTTGCCGCCGAACCTGCGATCGACGTGTTTGCACCGGACAGCATCGACGACTTTGCGACCGACGCCTTCGGCGTGCAGGCGCATCTTGCGAGCGGGCTTACACTACGGGCGCCGATTCTTGTCGGCGCCGACGGGAAGCGTTCGCGCCTTCGCGAAGTCGCGGGCATCAAATGCATCGGCTGGTCGTATCCGCAAAGCGGCATCGTCGCTACGGTCACGCACGAACACCCGCACAACGGCAAAGCGGTGCAACACTTCCTCCCGGCGGGCCCCTTCGCCATTCTCCCCTTAAAAGGCAACCGCTCCTCGATCGTGTGGACCGAGGAGGCGGCAAACGCGAAGAGCTTGATGGCCGGAGACGAGGCGGCATTCGTCGCCGAACTCACACGCCGTTTCGGGCATCGGCTCGGCACCATCTCGCTTGAGGGGCGGCCTCAGTCGTTCCCGCTTGCCTTTCAGATGGCGCGCTCGTTCGTCGGCAAACGCCTCGCTCTGGTCGGTGACGCCGCACATGTTGTGCATCCGCTTGCGGGCCAAGGTCTCAACATTGGCTTGCGCGACGTGGCGGCTCTCACCGAGACGATCGTCGATGCCTTGCGGCTCGGGCTCGACATTGGAAGCAGTGTGCCGCTGGAGCGCTATCAACGCTGGCGCCGCTTCGACAGCGCATTCTCTGGCACGGTGATGGACGCGATGAACCGCCTGTTCTCAACTGACAATGCGCCGCTTCGCGCCATCCGCGATCTCGGGCTGGGGATTGTCGACCGGTCGCCGGGCCTGAAGCGCTTCTTCGTGCGTGAGGCTGCAGGCGGGACCGGTGACGTGCCGCGGCTGATGAAGGGCGAGGCCCTGTAGCCACGTGGCGCACGACCCCAAGATGTCCGGTTTCGTCACGCGCTTTGCTCCCTCACCGACGGGGCTGCTGCATCTCGGTCATGGTTTTTCCGCCATGACCGCCTGGGAGGCGGCGAAGTCCGCGGGCGGGACGTGCCTCTTGCGGATCGAGGATACCGACGCGACGCGCGTGCGGCCCGAATACGAGGCGGCGATCTACGAAGACTTGGCGTGGCTGGGGCTGACATGGCCGGAGCCTGTGTGGCGGCAATCCGATCGGCTCGACGTCTATGCGGCTGCGCTCGACCGGCTTGGCCGTCTTGGGCTGACTTACCCCTGCCGCTGCACCCGCGCCGATATCCGCGCCGCGGTCGCCGCGCCGCAAGAAGGCGCTGGCCCCGGGAGCGCGGTCTATCCCGGCACGTGCCGCGGCCGCGTGCTCGCCGAGGCCGGGCAGGGCGAGGCGATCCGGCTCGATCTCAGCCGCGCGTTGGCGCTCCTTGACGGTCCGGCACTGACTTGGACTGAGACTGGCCCGGCGCATGCCGGGACACACGCGCTGGACCCGGAGGCCATGCGGCGCGAGATCGGCGACGTGGTTCTGGCGCGCAAGGACATCGGCGCGGCCGCCTATCATCTCTCGGTGGTGGTGGACGATGCCGCGCAAGGGATCACCCATGTTGTCCGCGGCGAGGATCTTTTGGACGCCACGCCCATTCACCGGCTCTTGCAGGCGCTGCTCGAACTACCGGTGCCGGTCTGGCATCACCACGCGCTCGTGCGCGATGCGGGCGGCAAGCGCCTTGCCAAGCGCGACGACGCGCGCGCAATCCGCGAATATCGTAAGGCGGGGCTCACGCCGGAGGATGTGCGGCGCCTGGCGCACACGCTGCGCGCCGACGAGCCGCGTTAGCTCTCGTCGAGCTTGCGCGCTTCTTCCGGCAACATGATCGGGATGCCGTCACGAATGGGAAAAGCGAGTCCCGCAGCGCGGCTGATTAGCTCCTGCCGCTTCGCGTCGTAGTCGAGAGACGTCTTTGTCAGCGGACAGACGAGGACTTCGAGAAGCTTCGGATCGACGGGCCGGTCGCCCGCCGGCGTTGTGTCTTTGTCTTCGCGCGTCATTGTATCGAGGTTCCCGAACCGTCATCGCGCGTGGCGAGTTCCATCTCCGCGAGTGCCACCAAAGCCTCGGCGCGGTCTTGAAGGCTCACGGCCTCCAACAGTGCCTGTTTTTCCTCGGCACCGTAGGGGCTGAGAATCGAAAGCGTGTTCACCAGCCGCTCATTGTCCGCGCTGTTGATGCGATCCCAGTCGGCATTGAGATCGTATGCTTCAAGATAGCAGCGAAGCGTCTCGAGCAGGCCGACACGGTCGACATCATCCTCGCCGAGACCAGCGATGAAGTCATCCGCATAGGATGAAAATGAGATCTCACACAGACGGAACGACATGTCCGATGAGACTTCCCCGCCAAGCTGAAAGCGCGCGACACCGGTCAACGTGACCACAAGGTGATCATCCTCGTTCTCATTGAACGCAGTGATGCGGCCGGCACAACCAATGTTGCGCAAGGGAACGTTTTTGCCCTGGGGAGACTCATCGCTGCCGGTATCGGGGGCTGGCTGCACCACGCCGATCAACCGCTCGTTGGCCAAGGCATGTTCGATCATCGCCAGATAGCGCGGCTCGAACACGTTCAAGGTCAACGTTGCCCGTGGCAGCAGAATTGCGCCCCGCAAAGGGAACACCGGCAACATGTCCGGCATGTCCGAGGCGTTGCGATAGCGATCAGGCACGACGCTCCTCGGCGTTTACGAGAATAGCAAGGACGACAGCTTTTGACGCCCCGATGTCGTGGCGGGGTCCGTCGCGCCCCACGCCTCAAAAAACTGCACAAGCTGTTTTCGGGCGGCGTCGTCATCCCACGCGCGGTTCTTCGCGACGATGGTCAGCAGCTCATCGAGCGCACCCTGACGGTCGCCGCTCGCGTTCAGTGCGAGCGCGAGATCGAACCTGGCTTGCGGGTCGCTCGGGTCCGCGGCGACCTTCGCACGAAGGCTGTCCACGTCGCCTGTGTCACCGGCCTTCTTGGCGAGTTCGAGCGCGGCTCGCGCGCTTGCGACTGGCGCGCTCTCGGCCTTCGCGGGCGGGACGAGCGCCAGTGTCTGCTCGGCGCGCGCCAGATCGCCTGTCTTGATGTAGCACTTGGCAAGGCCGGCGGCGGCTTCTGCATTCTCCGCGTCGCCTTGCAGGATCTCGGCAAACGCCTGCGCCGCGGCATTTACGTCGCCGGCTTCGAGCGCCGCTTCTGCCGCCTCGAGATCCGCGGTCTCCTCGGTGTTCTCGCCGACCAGCCGTGCAACGAAGGCATTGATTTGCGATTCCGGCAACGCGCCCATAAAGCCGTCCACCGGTTGGCCATCCTTGAAGGCAAACACGGCGGGAATCGATTGCACGCCCATCTGGCCTGGAATCTCCGGGTGCTCGTCGATGTTGAGCTTCACCAACCGGATGGTGCCCTTGGACGCCCGCACCACCTTCTCCAGGACGGGGGTCAACTGACGGCACGGTTCGCACCACGGTGCCCAGAAGTCCACCAAGACGGGCCGCTCACGTGAGGCATCGATCACGTCGGCCATAAAGTCCTTGGTCGTGGTGTTCTTGATCAGGTCGGCGCCGGGTTCGCCCGCGCCCTCGCCGAATATCGGTGTCTCTACGCTCATGCTTCACTTTCCGTGCGGTGCGGCACCGGCAAATGGTGTGCCGCTTTCACGATAGAAGATGGGCCGCATGCCGCCATTTGGCAACCGCGTCCAGCCGCTCAAGTCAAGACCAAGAGGTGGGGTGTGTGCCCGCACGCCTCGATGAAGCGGATCAGGTCCCCGGTTGCCACACGTGTCGTTGCGCTATTGATCAGCGGGTGACAGTTGACCTCGGCGAAGCGCAGCAAGGCTTCGTCCACCACTACCGCGGACAGCCGGCGTGAGGTCTCGTTGATCAGGGCAAACGCGGTGACCGAGCCCGGCTCCACGCCAAGGACATCCATTAAGAGATCCGGCTTGCCGAAACTGAAACGGCCAAGGTCGAGTTGCTTGGCCAGGGCCTTGAGGTCGACTTTGGTGTCGTCCTTGGCGATCACCAGCGCCAGGCGGCCGTCCTTGTCCTTGAGGAATAGATTTTTGGTGTGTCCGCCTGGAATCGTGGCCCGCAAATCTTGGGACTGCTCGACGGTGAACATGGGCGCATGCTCGACCGTCTTGGAGGCAATGCCCAGCTCTTCCAGCCGGGCAAACAGCGTGGCGCGATCGGATGGCATTGCTTTCGGCGTGGGCTTCGGCTAATGGGGGTGCCCTTGATGGGCCCCTGAAGGGGTCATAGTTTTGGGGAAGGCGGCTGAAGTAGACAGTTCAGGCGCGATCCACTACAAGGAAAATGACCACCCTGAAGCGTGAAATTCAAGGCTTGCCGGTGGTTTGGAGTGCGGGTGTAGCTCAGGGGTAGAGCACAACCTTGCCAAGGTTGGGGTCGTGGGTTCGAATCCCATCGCCCGCTCCAATTTTCTAAAAAATGCGAAAGTTAGAGCATTTTCTGGTCTGACGGACTCGTTGGGGGGATTCCCAAAGTTGGGCGAGTCAGATTCAAGGGAGAGGCTGGTAAAGGAGGCTAGCCTCTATGACCCGACCTCTTTCGATTGATTTGCGTGAGCGTGTGATTGACGCTGTAGATGGCGGTATGTCCCGTCGCGCTGCTGCTGAGCGGTTTGGCGTTTCCATCTCTGCGGCGATCAAATGGGTGCAACGTTGGCGCGAGACAGGGAACCGGCGGTCACACGCTCAAGGTGGGGATTACCGCTCTCATCGCATTGAAGCCCATGCCGAGGATATCTTCACGCTTGTGAACGACCGGCCGGATATCACCCTTGTTGAGATCACGGAGCATCTTGAGCAGGACTGTAACTTGCGTGTCGCACCGAGCACGGTATGGCGCTTCTTCGACCGGCATGGTGTGACGTTCAAAAAAAACCGCACACGCCAGCGAACAAGGTCGGCCCGATGTCCTGGCGCAGCGGCGCTCCTGGTTCGAAGGCCAGCTTTATCTAGACCCGGACAAACTCGTATTCATTGATGAGACCGGAGCTTCGACCAAGATGGCGAGGCTCTATGGTCGTGCGTCACGCGGCGAGCGCTGCCGGGCTGCAATCCCCCATGGACACTGGAAAACGACCACTTTCGTCGGCGCCTTAAGGCTCACCGGCATGACAGCCCCTATGGCGCTCGACGGTCCCATGCACGGGGCGGCTTTCCTCGCCTATGTCGAGCAAGTGCTCGTGCCAGAACTCAAACCAGGAGACATCGTCATCATGGATAACCTCCCGGCCCACAAGCCGATCGGCATCAAAGAGGCAATCGAAAAGGCGGGAGCGAGGCTGTGCTTCCTCCCGCCCTATAGCCCAGACTTCAACCCGATCGAGATGGCTTTCGCCAGATTCAAGGCCCACCTCAAAAAGGCGGCCTGTAGAACAATCGCGGAGCTGTGGGATGAAATTGCTGTCGTAATCGACACATTCAACCCCAAAGAATGTGCAAACTACTTCAGAGCCGCAGGATACGATCCCGTATGATCAGGACCTGCTCTAGATGCTGCTCAAGCGAAATATGGCGCAGTCGTCAGCCGCCTCTGAGACAAGCCCAACTTGTTGCAGTGCAGGATTGACAGCAAAGATCATTGGTAG
>Ga0209013_10001486_pt1 | contig 21603 bp, 15 predicted proteins | sample Cruoilmetagenom2_FD_187291 | JGI IMG/M metagenome (GOLD analysis project Ga0209013, IMG submission 187291) | Oil polluted marine microbial communities from Coal Oil Point, Santa Barbara, California, USA - Sample 2 (SPAdes) (version 2) | ecosystem: Environmental > Aquatic > Marine > Oil seeps ...
TGTCTAAACTTGACTGGGCGCAACATAGTGATTTAGTTTTAATAATATTTCTGGAAGTTTCAATTTAGGCGCTTTTCAGGTACTTTTCCGACAATCTCCGGTATAAGAACCATTTAAAATAATGTTGCGGTAGTGAACAAAACCTCCTGCAATTAAACAGGAAGATTTTATCATATAAGGTGGGTCAGTTTTCAATGGGAAAAGTGGGTCATTTTGAGTGGGATTTTTCACTTGTCAACATGTGTTTTGCCTCAAACCTCACATGGGTAAATCTCCTTACAGGGATGATTTTGAGAAATTCACTGAAAACATTGATAAAATTAAAAAGTGTAAGACCCTTTATTTCGATCTGCTTCAATAGGCTGTAAGCTCCCAATTTGCTCCAATGATCACTGCATCGAAAATATCTACCGTGCAGTCATTATTCAGGTCTGCCCTATCCGATCGATCTGTCCAGTTATCACATTCGCACGTCCTATCCCATTCAAGTCCCACAATTGTTGCATCGAAGATGTCCACCTCACCGTCGCCATTTGCATCTCCTGCAATGTAGACGTTCACTGGTATTGCAATGCTGCCATTGACCAGTGGGTCGAGATCATCTGTCACGGTCAAACCAACTATGAACGGATCATAACCGGTTCCGTTCCAGTTCCACGATGAATAGATGTGTTCAGCCAGCACACCAGTCTCATTAGTTCCATCACCGAGTATCCATTGGTAGTACATGATACTACCATCCGGGTCATAGGATGCTGATGCGTTAAAGAAAGTTTTACAGAGATAAGTCGATCCCACGTTATTATGGTGATGCATCGATCTTGCGACAGCCACTGGCATATGGTTTGGAATAACTGTCGTCTGACTAATATATGTCGAGTATTTACCCAGGCTGAGGTTATAACCCCGCAGGCTTATTGTTCGTGTAGCATGTGGATGATATGTACAATTATAATACTGCTCTGTACAGTTATCCACCCACGAACCATTGATTTTCACCTCAGTAAAGTCAATATTTGGACCAGATGTCCATGTCCAGCTGATCCAGAACATCCCGGTAGCGTTTGAAATAACAGTGGGCGGCTCAGGTGGATTGATGATCGCAAAGGTGCCACCATTTGCCTCAGCATGTATAGGGGTCTCTGGCGTACCCATTTCCTTCAACTCATTAATGCTTAAATTCAGCATGCTTACTTCGCCAGCAAAACCAACAGCATCCAACCGGATATCTGCAATTTTTACATCACCATTTAGTCCGGATGATGAAATCTGGAATGTTCCGATCCTCACCTCACCGGCAGAGTTATTGATCACCATATGCAGGAAATCAAAATCGCTATTCTCTGTGGCAACAATGTTAACTACTGATTGATTGAACGTGAGACTGATATCAGCAACCCCTATATTTGTCACATTTCCGATCATAATAGAAGCGATGACATTTCCCTCTGGCTCCACAAAGACATTGTCAATCGAAACAGTAGTTGCTGCAACAGTATTGACAGCGAATAATGCGAAAAACAATGCAATAAATACATATCTATATATCTCATTCATATTTCTTCCCTCAGTGAAGCGCAACAAATCCTGATTCACCCAGCACATGTTTGGCGAGATACATAGCATCATACAGCGTTGTCTCGCCATTACCGCTGACTTCTACAATATTTTCATTCATCGTTTCAAACCCTGGTTTACCCAGGATATAACTAGCAAGATACATAGCATCATACAAGGTTACCTCACCGTTCTCACTGACATCTCCGTTCTTTATGACGATCAATGGTATATTCACGCTTGCGTTCACATTCCCAAAGATATCCATAGCGCACACAGTAAGATTGTGCGGCAGGTAGGTGCCGTTATTCAATAGTACTGTCCCAGCAGATGCATTGGTAGTAACAGTCCATATAGCAGTTTCAGGAATATGGGTCATGACCTGGTCGGGCAGGCCGCCGATGCCGGAAAGGTTGATGCTGACACTCATAACGCCGCTTTCATCTATTATAGTAACATTAAGTTGAGAAGCTTCACCACATCCTGTATCAAAGTCAGTATCTTCTGGTATATACAATGGGATTGCTTCCGGGTTAATCACCAATGGAGGCGTAGCTTCTTTAATAGCAAATGTTCCATTATGTGTCGATGCAAGTATGGATATTTCTTCGCTCGTTGCTTCCTTTAGCTCATTTATGGTTATACATAAAACACTTGAAGTTCCGGGAGTGCCTACTGCCATTAATGTTATATTCGCAAGTTTTACATCGCCGCTTAATCCGCCATTCACTGTCTGGAATGCTCCGATTCTTATCATCCCTGCCGAATTATCAATAAGGCAGTCCATGAAATCAAAATTACTTTCATTGACGGCAGTTACGTGAACCGTCGACTGGTTAAATGTTAGAAGGATATCCGCTGTACCCACATTGGCGATATCGCTGATCATGATCGAAGTAGTAACGTTTTCACCTAATATCGCTTCTGCATCACCAATCTCGATTATGATATCAGCAAAAGTAGTGAAATTATACTCCTCACCCTGTGCAGAGTTGCTGCTTGGGTCTGTGCTGTTCACAACATAATAATATGTCGTATTTGAGGTCAATCCGGCCAAGTCAATGCAATGGTGCATCACATCTGTTTCATTATACACGGTTTGTATGTAGTTTCCTGGTCCTGTACCGTATTTTATCAAGCTATCGCTCAATTCACTTGTTTCCCAGGTTATGGTAGCAGAGTTTTTCGTTTTCGATATTACTGTGATGTTGGTTATAACCGGAGGTGCTGTGTCAGGCACGTAAATGGTGATATTCTGCACGAAGCCACCCGCATCCAGATCATCCTGGGTTACTGTATGGTCAAACTCTGACACATTACCCAGACCATCACTGGCATTGAAGTGCAGTGTGTCATTACTACTTATATAAGTGAAGTTTGTTAAAATCTCATAATAATTTCCGCTCGTCTGAGCTAAAAAAACCTTGCTGGTGTTCAGATTGGTTACCGTCACACTGGAATCCGGAACAATATTCCCATTGTTATAGTTAACGAAGCCAGATATTATAAAAATTGTTTCATTGATTTCTACTGTTGAATTGGTGACCAAAACGCCTGGAATTAGCTGGGCAAATGGATCACTTAATTTCACTATACTTAGATTAAGGCCGCTCGTACCAGCCTTCAATGCCCTGAAAGTAACTGTTGCAAGTATGCCTGGATTGGTAACGCCATAATCTACTCCGATTCTTGTTTCACCATACTTGACTATTCCAATGGTATTGTTTATATTATTCGCAAACACATTCGTGCCAGCCCCATCCTGTCTGAGAAAACTGCCCTGATTATGTTGAGTCCCATTTAGCAGTGTATTATTGAAGTGCAGTTCATATTGGCCGCCCATAATCTCAACACCTGCTGGATCCACTGTTATATTTACAGTAAATATGTCCCCTTCCAGAACGTTCAGATATGATGGTTCAACACTAATTACCGGTGCTGCCAATATCGGTTGTGTAATAATACACAGGGTTATAAAGGCTATAATAATCAAGCATATCTCTTTTAGTTTCATTTCACTACACCTTGTAATAATTTTCACACTTACCATAATTCCATTAATAATATTGATTGACAATACCTGTTTTACCATGCAATGTTATCCCAGTTTGCCCCAATGATCACAGCATCGAAGATGTCTATTGTGCAGTCATTGTTCAGATCTGCCTGATCTTTTTGATCAGTGTCCCAGCCGTCTGGTCCACATACCGCATCCCACTTAATTCCTACAAGGGTGGCATCAAAGATATCCACTTCACCATCACCGTTCGCATCACCTGCAATGTACACATTCACAGGTATCTTAGTGCTGTTATCCATCATCGGTACTCCGTCATCTTCCACAGTGAGGATCATCGTAAACGGGTCATAGCTGTGGGTTGACGTGTTCCACATCCAGCTTCCGTATATATATTCTACAGTCTCGCCTGAGCCATAGTTGCCGTCACCGAAATACCACTGGTAGTTGATTATATTGCCGTTGGGATCATTTGATCCTGAGATGTCGAAATATGTCTTATAGTTTTATTTAACCGCAACAATTCACTTCACACGCTCCCGGTGTCGGATAGTTAGCAATAGTGTACCAAATTATCATCACATCATCCATGTTGATGTTTCCATCACAGTTTACATCCGCAGACCAAGCATTCGAGATTGTGCTAGCGCCCGGTGTCGGATAGTTAGCGATATTGTACCACAGTGTCATCACATCATCCATATTAACACTACCATCGTCATTCACATCACCGCAGATACCAATTTTCACACTCACATTCCCACTGGTAACATTGGCTGAAATTGGATTAGTAGTAGGATCACTTATTTTGACTTTGTCTAACCGAAGCTCACTGATACCTTCTTCTTCTGCAATCGCCTGAAAAGTAATCGTTGTAAGTACACCAGGGATAGTTACACCATAATCGACACCAGTTCTCACCTCGCCGTATTCGGCCTTTCCAAGTGTATTGTTAAATTTATTAACAACTGTAAGGGTAGAGGCACCATCGTGGCTCAAAAACGAACCTTTGGTCTGTGAGGTCACATTCAGCAGCGTATTATTGTAGTATAGATCATACTGAGCAGCATATACCTCGTCGCTTTCTTCCGGAATGACTGTGATATTAACGCTGAAGGTTTCATTTTTAAAAACGCTCAGGTACTCCGGTTCAATACGTACCTCTGCCGCCTGGGCTGAGGCAATGAATAAGCAAAGCATGCCGGTCAGGAATAATATTATTGTTTTACTACACATTATACATTCCTCGCTTTTTATTTTTTTGAAAAAAGAAAAAAAAGGGATCTCACCATGCGATGTGATCCCAATTTGCTCCTATGATTACTGCATCGAAGATATCTACTATGCAGTCGTTGTTCAGGTCTGCCTGGTCCTTTCGGTCGGTATCCCAGCTGCCTGATGTGCATTCCTTGTCCCATTCAAGTCCTACAATGGTCGCATCGAAGATGTCAACCTCACCGTCACCATTGCAATCACCTGCTATGTACACGTTCACCAGTGTGGTAGTGCTGTTATCCATCATCGGTACTCCGTCATCCTCTACTGTAAGAATAACCTCGAACGGATCGTAACTGGCTCCATTCCAGCTCCAGCTTCCATAGATATGGTCATATGTCTCTCCTGCACCGTAGTTTCCATCACCAAAGTACCACCTGTAATTGGTTATGCTACCTTCGGGATCATCCGACGACTCTGAACCGTCGAAGTATGTCTTGGACATGTACGTCGTGCCTACATTGTTGTACTTGAACAGACAACTGGCTACTGCAACCGGAGGCATGTTATCGCACACATAGACAGTACTGTCGATACTCTCCATAGAAAGTGACTGGGCTTGTGGATCAGACACCTTTACGCTGGTCAAGGTCAGTGTTGAGTTTGCACCGATCTGCTCTGCAGTGAAATGTATCGTTGCAAACGTTCCTGGTTCTGTTGCTCCATCGTTTGTATTAGTCCTTGTTACAGCAAACGAAACCGTTCCAGCACTATTGTCGATGTTGTTGACATATACATTCGTACTTGCACCAGCCTGATTCAGGAAGTCGCCTTCATTCTGCCACTCGGCATGGATCACATCAGGATCGAAGGACAGTTCATATTCGACACCGTATACAGATGCGCCCATCGGTGTGACAGTAATAGGTACATCGAACTGCTGGCCCACTCCTATACATTCCAATGGAGCTTCGACCTCGATTATAGTACGTCCTTTCTCTACCACCAGGAAAGCATTGGCTGCTCTGAATCCATCACCGCTTGTACCTCCGTCAGGTATGTAACTCTGGAATCCTGCGTTATTATCGGTTGCATCAAGATACGTCCGCACATCGGTCTCATTCATACCGAGTTGAGTTGCACCGGAATAAGAATTCCATATTCCGTTCCACATCCCACCATTGAAGTACAGCCTGTTCATGTCGCCCCCATCACTGGCACCTGGTGCCACGGTTATCAGGTTAGCATCGATTACTGTTTCAATTGGAATCGAGCCTGTGAAGTCTGCATAAGCTATTGCTTCTTCAGAACTTACTCCGTAGTTATAAGACGCTCCTGTTGTAGATGCTCCCAGCATATCGTATCCTTCATTTATCAAGATAATGCGATCCGCCTCACTTGAATGATTATAAACAACCACCAAGAGCATGCCGTCCATCGATACCTTGTCACCACCAGGATACGAATCGGTAAGTGTTGCTGTGTTGTCATCCGTTACACTGAACACGTTCGCCACATCGTAAGCCAGCATTCCATAAGGGTAATGTCCTGCCCACTTGATATCGCTGTAATGATTGTTTACCGGAATAGTATATCCGTTGAAGTCCAGGCTGAAGTAGTCGGTTACATTCCTGCCCGGTGTCTTGTCCCAGTTATAATACACATACAGTATTGCCTTCTTGATGCAGGTGTCTGTTGCTGGCATTGGTAGATCACTTGAAGTCCAGTTGGCTTCGTAGGTCGTCCAGTCCGGATTATAGTAGCTGCTCAGGTAGTAACTGTCACCAACTGAGTATACCAGATTAATCGTACCCTCAAGGGAGTCCACTGTTGTTAAGCTCCGGCCGTCCTGGTAGTGGTTGCCTTTGTAACCGAGTGTCATGGCTGTTATGTCTTTTACCATCACGTTATTGGTTTCATTGGTCTCTGCTACCTCACCCGATGGAGTCAGAGAATCAGCAGTAATCGTTATAGTATAGGTAATATCTGCCATTGGTCTAAATTGGTCATCACAGTAAACCGTTTCGGTGGCTCCGGCAGCGATACCCGGAAGCTGTACTGTACATACAGGAGTTCCATCGATCTCAAACGTGACATCGAACGGGATTATGACATCTATTCCATTGAGTTCTGTTATGTCCGCAGATATCTTGTTTTCCTGGGTTAGATTGCCTGGATGGTTAGTAGGTCCGAACGCTTTATCAACAGCGTAAGAACACAGATCATAATTCACCGTAATATCAGTTACTGTCATATCAGGCATTGGCGTGTTGATGCATGCGGTATCATTACCCTCAACGTCTGATAGTGCTGCCTCGCAATAGCCACTGGCATGTATATCATTGCAGTTATAGCCATAGTCGACTACTTTTACATTGTACTCAACAACAAATGTCTGGCCGGGTTGCAATATTAATGGGTCCTGCAGGAAATTATCTATCGTCCAGCTGACATTGGTGCCTTCAACCGGGTAAGTGATGCTGGTTGGAGGCTCTATGCTTCTCCAGACACCATTCGGAGTCATTATCATTGCACTGTTTGCATACTCCAGACCTGGTGATATTACATCCCATACCTCTATATTGGTCAGGTCCATTCCCAGGGAGCCTGAGTTGTCCATCTCGCACCTGAATCGATATGTGTCGCCGATCGTTGCACCGGTTATCTCATCCACCCATGCCGTGCCATCCCAGACAGTCTTGTTAACATCGATACCTGCCGGCGGCATTGTGGTTACACTTGCCTGATCTGTTGCAGATACTTCTACTCCTCCTAAGTCGATCACACCAGCCGTTGCAGTTGCATCATTAACACTGGTTCCATAACCATCGATAGTGGCATTGAACTCGATTGATGTACTGGTACTGGCAGAAAGTGAACCTATGTCCCAGGTAGCTGTGTTAGCTGTAGAAGATGTTTCTGGTGGATTAGCATTGTTGTTATACAGCAGACTTGTATCCATGACATCTTCAACAACCAAATCAGACAGGTTAAGACATCCGGCTGTTACTGTGATCCTGAATCTCACATCTTGTCCCAGCCACTCTGAACCCAGCGGTCCAATGGCGTCCACCCAGTCTGAGCCATCCCAGACTGTCTTTGTAACTTCTATGGCATCGCCGCAGATGAATGTCCCATCGTCCATTTCAGGTATGACCCCACCTGTATACGAAGCGTCTGTGAAATGTAGGAAACATCCACCACATGTGGTATTACTGCGTAGTGTAAGCGTGCCAACCTTGATAGTACCGTTTATTGGTGGATTAAGTCCTACTGAAGTAGTAAAATAACAAATCCCCGGCGCATTGGAATATGTAACAGCGTTCCAGTCTGTAGCTGGTGTAAAACTTGGATAGTTTTCAATACAGTTTGGATCATATTCAATGTTGAACTGACCTGATGATGCCGGGTTCGATTCGTTTATGTCGGTGTAAATGTCTACATCCACATAATCGCCATATCCTGGCACATTGCTGTTATCCGGAATGAAATACAGCTTGTTCTCTGTCGCAGTAGCTGGCGCTGCAAGCATTATAAAAATTGCAGTAAATGCCAGCACACTTAATGTGCTTTTTTTCAATTTCATATTTTTTCCTCCTATTCTATTATCTCCCATTCTCCCTGGTATTTACCATAACTGGCAGGGCTCGCCTACGGCTACCCTTTATAGCGCCCCATATAAGCGCTGTGCACTTACCCCCACACCAACGTTTGAAATTCATTCGAACTCTTCGATCCTGGAAATAATCTCAATTTGCAAATCCCTGTGCACCTGGAATTTTTTAAAAAATTGATGAACAGTATAAATACTGCTTATCACCTCAATTTATCAACAACAATTTACCTCGTTTGCACCTGGATATGGATAATTTGCGATATCGTACCACAGTGTCATCACATCATCCATGTTGATGTTACCGTCGCAGTTAACATCTGCAGCCCATTCATTCGAAATTGTGTTAGCGCCCGGTGTAGGATAGTTTGCGATATCATACCATAGTGTCATCACATCATCCATATTTGCCGAGCCATCGTCATTCACATCCCCGCATAGACCCGCCTGCGTTCCATATTCCACCATTAGGAAGGCATTCGCTGCCATCATTGCATCGCCGTCATCACCAAAGCTGGCAGTGTTATCCAGATCTGAGATGGAGCCTGTCACATTACTTACGTTCGCACCAACCTGTGCAGAACCGCTTTCTCCGACATACATGGTGATACCATCGATGGTATTACTATAAAACGAGGAATACCCACCAAGTATCGACATATCGCCGAGATAGTTGTTGTTGAACCAGTAGAAACTATTAAAAGATGAGCCAGTCTCGCCGCCCCATGCAGTAACTATACCGAGCGTTGCACTCTCCACACTACCTGTATTAACGCTTCCTGCAAATGTTGCATTAGAAATGCACTCACTGAGATCAAGATTACCGGCACCGAGTCTTTGTCCGCCTTCCAGGATATCCGCACCCTCATTAATCCAGTATTCATATGTCGGTTTTGCGGGGTCATTATATAGGATCACAATACCCGGGGCACTAATAGCAAACGCGCTATTGGTTGGACCCACGTTCTTTACGGTCACAGTAATGGTATCCTCTCCCTTGACATAGTCTGTTATTTCATAAACATAGTTCCCAAATGGAATATCCCATGAGACTAACGGATTTTGACATGGACGGTCATTGTATTCTGCATCAGATGACACAATATACGTTCCTGAAGTATTTGTAACACTTACTTCCATATAAGGATAAAATCCAACAGAATCCGAATCGTTTCTGCTCCATGTGTAGTATACATTGAGGCGTGCACGTTCTATTTCTGCTCCGGTTGGTATCGATATCCCGATATCGTCGTAGCGAATATATTCTGATTGATCCTTAGGGATCAAGCCAGTATATGATCCGTTTCCTGTTGTATAGTATAAACCGCCCTGGATTGTGCCATGAAGCACCGCATTCAAATGTTCATCACCACTCCAGCCAGCCCAGTATGCAGTCTCCGGTGTGGTTGATACGTTGTTTTCCTCGTTCGATTCGGTTACCTCACCATCACAGTCAGCGATTGCTTTTAGCGTATAGTCAACAGGAGAACCGCCGTCCTCGCAGTCACAGCCAACCGGGGTCCAGGTGAACTGTACTGTTATATTGCTTCCGGCACCCAGTGCAGGAACATCGGTCTTATCGATGAATATGTCGTTTGCGTACAGGGATACCTTGGATGGACCTGCTATTCCGTTGCCAGAATTTCCTACTGTGACATCAACCTCATTGGAGAGATTAAAGTATGGTCTGGTATAGGTTTGGCTGTGATATGCATCGAGCGAGGTTACAGTCAGGTCAGGTTGTTGCAATTTCGCTGTTAGTATTCCAAGGGCTATCTTGTAGTACTCACCACATCTATCATAGGTCATGGTGTTCGTACCGCTGTTATCAAAGCTAGTGGTAACATCCCATATATTCGAGCCGCAGATTGTGCCCTGGGGTGTACCATTTGCGATACTATTGCTATTGAATGTATAGCTTCCATCTACACTTGCCATGTGCACAGCAGTCAAGTTTGCGACTTGCACATTTGTACCTGAGGGAAGGCTTGCTTCAAAACCGGTACTGCCTATGTAATCAGGGTAGATTATATCGTTGGAATAGGAGTCCACATCATGGCCCCGGTTGACCCAATAGAATATCCTGTTACTACTGCTGTCATTGTAAGCAACTATCAGTGTTATCAGCTTTATCCGTCCATCGAATGAGGAAGTGCCATTTTTCTCGGTATGCACACTGGCAGTATTATCACCCGCCTGGACAAGGTCGGTAACATCATACCACATCATGTAATCGCTCGTAACCCTTACCACGTGATCATTCACCCATTCATATCCGGTCCCTCCAGCATATTTAAACGTAAAAGGAACATTCAGGCTCTCGTTTCCAAGGTTTTCCAGGACAGTGCCGTTGAAGGTGACATTCGCCCATCCCGGATAATTATTCTGCATATTGCCGCAGTACACTGTTGTAAGCAGCATTGCCCATTCTACGTCGGTGTGGCTCGGAATAGTAAAGGTCTTGTTAATGGTAATGGGATGACCACCTGTCTGTCCGGCAATTCCATAATAACTGTCAAAAAATACTCCTCCGCTTACCTCACCTTGCTTAACTGTGGTCAGGGGAAGTCCGCCTACGTAATCATCGGCAGAGCATATACCTGCCGTAAAAAGGATTATTACTAATGTCATGATCAAGTGTCTCTTCATATTTAATCTCCTGAACTTTTATTTTAAAATAGAGAGATGGTTCGGATGTGTTTCCTTGGTGTTGTTATTGTAGACATATACTACATTATCAGTAACCTTGCGCTGCATGGGAAAGCTATTCCAATTGTATGCTTGCTTGCTGACCACTAACGTTGCCAACAATGGGAAAAGTAACCATTATTTCATTATTACAATCCATTTAAACCACCTATCCATATTTAATTATCATATTATATCTTACTATTTTTTTTTACTGTAATAATATATGTTACAGATTTTATAAGTATTCATACTAATAATCCATTTATATATTTTCCTATTTTTTCCGGCAATATACTTTTTTAAGCGAAAATTTTATAAATCACAGAATAATTTTAATTTTTTATAATTACAAGTATATTATTTATATTATATCAAAGATTATAAGGGAATAAGTATGAAAACATATACTTTATGTAGAATGAAAATGTCAAAAATATTTAGAGCACCTGCCACTCTATTAAGATATTTCAGAGCAGCGCCCGTTGCAATATCAGGTCAGAAAATACGTTATATGATAAAATACTCATTTCAATTATGTGCTTTAGGATTTCCAATCATTTTATTCAGTTAGTACTCAATATAGCATATTTAGTATTACATAAATAGAAAACCTTATTAATATGTAATTCTTATGACATGAATTGCAGATGATAGTAAGAAATCGGTTATACAATAACCATCTAAAGCTCAGTCACCTGAGAAAACTATCATCCTCCAAAAACATCTGCACTGTAAATAGAAAATGCAGAGATTTGCTCCTCTTTACTCTGCATTTTCCATCCTTTGCTGCAGTGCTGATATTTAGAGCAGCCGGATGACAAGAGAATTAGCCAGGACCAGGATAACCTTTGGCGAAGCAATTATTAATAACGCTCATTCATCAAGGTTAGATCCCGTAAGGGATGCCATCAAAAGATATATCCAGTATCACTTATCGAAAAAATAATTTTTAAGTCAAATGAAATATTACTATCCATGATGCAGGTTCATATTACCAGTGATTATTACACTTCGGTAAATAGGTTTACACAAAATGTGTTATACCCCGTTTTTTACAGATAGTAGAATGACAACAGTGGATAAAGCGTAAATAATTATCCTGCTGGCATTCACCAACGTTCAGATCTGCCGTAACGCCTTGACCGGGTCCAGCTTTGCACCCCTCCATGCCGGGTATATGCCCGCAATAACGGATATGACCAATGATATCAGGAATCCGGCTACAAGTATTTGCATATTTATTACAGTTAAATGTTCGAAATCCGCGATCCCCAGCTGTGCTACCAGCATGGGCCTGCCTACAGTGTCTATTAAAAAGGAAAAAATAATCCCAAGCAGGTCGCCAAGTATGCCACCAAGTACGCCAATGATGATACATTCGGATAGGAACAACTTGATTATATCCGGTTCTGATGCCCCTATGGCCTTGGTAATTCCTATCTCATGAGTGCGTTCATACACCGAGACGATCATCGTATTTATTATCATGAGCCCGCCCACTATCAATGATATGCTTGAGAAAAATGCAAGAACAAGGGTCACAGCGTTCATTATCCTGTTAACCGAATCTATTTCATCCTGTGCACTATAGCAGGTCAGCCCCAGTTTCTCAATAGCAGTTCTTGCAGCTGGTGTCTGGCCTGACTTATCCAGCTTAACCATAATACCGTCATAAACATCTTTCCCGGTAAGCTCCCTGGCAATATTCAGATCTATAAATGCCTGGTCATCAGTATCGGTTCCGGTAGGTTTTAACCTGCCTGCAATCATGAAAGTAACATCCTTATCAATCGCCCTGCCTTCTTCTTGGTACAACCTGATCCTGGCATCAATGGCGTTTGTGATCTCTGCTCCCTCTATCTTACTGAATTTCTCCCCGATATCACTTCCAAGTACGACCTGGTATGTTCCTTCCTCAAGCCACATGCCAGCTTCAAGCTCCAGGTCTTTTGCTTCCATATATTTTGCTGAAATACCGTTTACCTCGAAGTATGTCTTATTTGGTGTCACATATGCATCATTGGTATATGGTGCGACTACAGACCCATATTCCATGATAGAACGTACTTTTGATTCGGTTATCAGGATTATATTTCCATTGCTGACTCCCGGGGATACTTCAATTAATGTTAAGTCATGGGATTTTTCGATCTCACCGACTGCATTGACACGGATCCCCTCTCCAAGTGAGGTAACCCCGACAACAGCCGCAACACCCACTGATATCCCGAGCAAGATCAGCAGTGTCCTGACTTTTTTAGTACGCAGCTGTCTCATTGCCAGAAAGAATGCCTCAATCAACGATCTCACCGTCCATTATAGTTATTAACCTGTCGGCATTGTTAGCCATTACATCATCATGAGTTGTAACAATGAATGTGATCCCCTGTTCCTTATTCAGCTTTTTCATAAGGTCAATGATCTTCTTTCCGGTCCTGGAGTCTATATTCCCTGTTGGTTCATCTGCCAGGATAAGCCTGGGATGGTTTGCAAGTGCCCGGGCTATAGCCACTCGCTGCTGCTCACCTCCGGATAATTCTGAAGGGAGGTGAAGTGCCCTGTCCATTAGTCCCACAGATTCCAACAGTTCTTCTGCCCTCTTCTTACGTTCCGGCTTTGGGACCTTGTTGAAATACATTGGATACCACACATTCTCTATGGCATTCATTGTTGATATGAGGTTAAATCCCTGGAAGACAAAACCCATTGTATGCCTGTGCAGTTGCACGAGACTGCCGGCATTCCCATAGTCTATCTTCACATCATTAATATAGACATCACCGACAGTAGGTTTGTCCAGGCATCCTACAATGTTTAGCAGTGTAGATTTTCCCGACCCTGACGGGCCCATTATCGAAACAAACTCGCCACTTTCAACAGCCAGGTTAACATCACTTAGCGCCACCACCTTGTTCCCTGAACCAAAAGTGTAGTACTTTGCCAGTCCCCGTGTCTCAACCATCCGCATAATAACTCACCTTTTGCCTGCCACATAAGCAATGGACATTGCAATGACCCCTGCCAGTATTTCAAAACCTGCTGTTTTACTTGCGTGCGCTTTTTTATCTCCTTCCTCTTTGAACTCCAGCACTAGAATCGCATTTGTCACCAACATGTAATCACCGCTGTCCTGTATGCTGGCAAAATTATCTTTTGGTTTCAGATAATTTGTTACTTCCCGCTCATCTATAGCGATCTGGACTGATTCACTTGTCATGTATATGTCTTTCCACACTTTTCCGCTGCCGAATAATATTCTGATAATATCTCCCAGAATTGGCGTGACTTCTGCGTTCTCGTTAAAATAAAGCTTATTGCGAGTCTGTTTTGCGCCCTGGGTTAAACCACCGGATGGAGAGGCAGTTACCAGATATGCCCTGTTCACTTTTTCTGCATCTACATCACCTTTGAAATATGTGGTCGTTGTAGCCATTTCCGGAGTGATACCATATTCAGCATAGATCATATCACAACCTTCATTGACCCAGTATTCAATGACAGGTGAATCCTGGTACTCATAGATAATGAGCAGTCCGATTCCCTGTAAACACAATGTCCGCTCATCGTAGGCCGAATTTTTTAATGATATCGAATAAGTACCATTTTCGTGTATCCGGTCGGTCAGGTCATATACATCTGTGCCCGAAAAGAAATCGTATCTCGCTTCAAATCCTTTGGTATCGGTATATCTCGAATCACATGAAACCGGGCTTACAACACCTTGATGCACGACTGATGCATTTATCACCGGGTATATACCTTCCAGGCCTTTTTTACTCCATACCCAGTATGTATATGCCATTGCAAACCTGATACTCGCACCAGCTGGAACAGCAACTTCAAAGTCAACCGTGTATGTATCATTTGACTTCATCTCTCCGCTGTATTTGCTGTTCCCAAGAGTAAATTCAACACCGCCCGGGTTTACATCATGATAAACAGTTATCAGAGGTTTGTCTCCGGCATATGATGCCGATGCCGGAAAAATAACTATCATCAGGAGACTAAGTAAAATTAAATACGATTTCATCCACATTATTTTCCTCATCTGATTCAATTACATAGTTCTTCTCGTCTACTATTGCTTTGAGGGTATGTTCACACCCTTCAACAGTTACCATCATTTCCTCTTCCATTGAAGAACTGCCAGCTAGCTCCTGGATATGCAGTGCTGCAATTTTTTCTTCATCAAGATATAAGTTGATATCAAATTGCCTGGCCGGTGACTCCCCGTTATTCACAATGACTATGGGAACCTGATAGTCTGTTTGTTGGTATTCTGTTCCAGGTCCGGTACAGCCACTGAAACATACAGCTACAAGAAGAACTGCCATCAAAAAGGCTTTCCTTCTTCTAAGACTTCCAATAACCAGTAACATCAACAACGCTGATGATGCTTTAGCCAGGCTGTTTTGGTTTTCATTCTTTTTTGGTTCTCCTATAGAGATCGACAGGTCGGGTCTGGTATTGATATCTACTTCTGCCTCATAGACATTGTTATTTTCATTTGACTCATGTACTAAATTTTCCGGATCGACTATAATCTCCAGGAGATGAGATCCTGCCGCAGCATGCCAGTTGATAGTTGACCTGATAACACCACTGGCATCCATGTACACTTCTGTTGTTGAAGCCTCACTGCCGTCAACATTCAGCTGGATATTGACCATCCCTTCATGCAGTTCACCCGGATTACCTATCACTACCGGAATCTCAACATCATTTTCATCAATAAGATTATTTTCATCAATCTCAACTTCTATCGATAGATCTGGTCCGGGACTGGTAGCTGTCCTGTACTTCAATACCAGCGACGATATAACCGGGTGCAGATAGTCTTCACCTTCGTTATCGCCGATCTCTCCATCCCCATCCAGGTCACGTCCTAAAAGGAATGTAAGAACATTATCTGTCTGTGCATATTCAAGCACATCGAAGCATTCTATATCAAAGTAACTGTTCTGGTTGCCAGAACCGGAACATGCATCACCACTCACCGCATTGGCAATATCCGTAACTCCGATCTGGTATCCCATATCAAGGAGATATTTAGGTGTGGTCCCTAGCTGGTTTCCATTAAATAACAGATAATCAGGCAGGCCCTTTGAACTTGTCAGATAGACCGCTGTAAGTTCTGCTCCATCAGGACTGTTCTGGTCTTGAATATTATTGAAAAATACAGATGTCTCACAATTCATATTTTCCAGCTTTCCGCTCCATCCTTTGCCATGGAGATTCACATTCCCTTCATATATTTCGTAGGTGATCTCAGGTGCATTCTTGTCTTCATAGACTGCGGCGAGTACAGCGCCGTACACCCTGCCGTCAAGTTTATTACCGGGTTTTCCCTGGCTTGTTTCAATGATCACTTCATTCTCGCCATTTACAACAATATCAGTTACATCATAGTATACCCAGTAAACCCCATGACCTGAACAGTACACGTTTTTGCTGTCATCATTAATACCCAGTAGTGGTATTTCGTCCATGCTTTTGCCGTTCATGTCAACCTGTACCCACCCTTCATACTCTTCCTTGCCGCCCCAGACACCGACATACAAGCGTGCCCATCTGGTATGGCCATCCGGCATATCAAATTCCTGGGAATAAGGCGGGAATTCCAGGCCGTGACCACCGTCGATATATACTCCGCCATTAAGCGTGCCTTGTGAAGCGATTGTAAGCGGTATGCCGTCATATGAATAGCTCGCCTGGACCGCGGGAATGAATATGAACTGCATTAACAGCACTAAAATAATTAAATTTTTTTTCATACTTCTTCACTTCATTGTTGTTTATTCCCTGATTGTTGTGGCATCTGACAAAAAGTTACCAACTCCTCAATCCTGTGTGTCCCCCAATATTTCGATTGCCCTTTGAAGGTGGCTGCCCGCTAGGTCCATAGCCTCGGCAGCCAGTAACAGTTCAGCTTCAATATCCTTATGTCCCATCTCTTTAGCCTCTTGTGCTTGCTTTCTAAATCCGGCTGCATGGCTGCTATTATGTTCAGTCCAGTGTTCAAGTTTTATCGTTAACTTTCCAGGTTCCATTTATATCATAGCTCCTCTCACTTTTTTAGCAATACTATATCCTATAGCCCCTCCTATCAGACCGCCGATGGCTGCAATACCCACCTCTCCCCAGGCGTACCAGGGGGCATAATATACCTTCCAGACAGCAGGCGCAAAAAAGAAATAGAACATCCAGTAAGCATAGGCACTCCTTGCCACACAGTAGATTATAGCTGTGCTACGCCTGTCTGCATAATCTTTCTTGAATAACAATACCAGAATATCCACGATTATGCCTTCGGTCATATACCACCCCATCCACACAGTGATATTGGAGCCCCAGACCACAAGTGCTACAAGTTCGACAACCGTGAACAACAGCGTTGCCGTGCCCGGCTTTCTTACGATCTGGAGTGCGATTACCATCAACACGGCCGTAGGTATGGTGAACAGCAGTCCGCCAAGGGGACCAAGCAGGTCGTTGAAGGTCTGCCAGAACCACCTGAAAACAACACCGATAAGGCCGGCCAGGAGGGCTATGGTAATAAGGTCAATAGTAGTGAACTGCTCAAGTACATTGAATTTCCAGGCAATTAAAAAGGCCATTAAAATGATAAATATACTTGCCAGCACAGTGCCGTAGGTTATCCATGAAGGTGGTGGGACAACTTCAACAACATGGGTATAGCTGGCAGAATGGATACCAGTACTATCCTCGTAGCTGGTTGATATTGCAAAACTTCCCTTTTTCTTGAATTCAATCGATTCGGGTGGCTTTACACTGAAAATAAATGATGTGGATTCCCTTGGCCCAATCTCCCCTACCATAGCTGTTACAGTGTTATTATCAGCACTGATGTTTTTCATTGCCTGTAACGGGATTTCTATATCCATTCCAAGCGGGATATCTACAGATACCAGGATATTGTGCAGTTTTTCATCCCCTGTATTGGTCAGGACAACCTGGCCTCTTTCATACCATGATACACCGGCAACCAGCTTGTTTTCCTGGTAAATTTCCTTATTCTTTAAGGGTATGTCCATACCGATCTCAAGTTCGGCCGCCGCTAATTGTGGCAAGAAAAAAATCAGTAACACGAGAATGGCTAAGTGCTTCATTTTTTCCTCCTTACCCTGTATACCAGGAATAATATCGAAATAACCAGGACCATAACAACTACTCTTGGTAAATTTTCTCTTTTTGATTTGGCCATTGGATAGATCTCAATGAAATCATCTCCCTGGTCTTCCATGAATTCTATAAAAAAAACTGCATTAAAAGGATGGATATATGACTCATCCCCGCGATCAAACCAGACTGAATTATTGTTAGTATCAACAAACTCTGTGACATCCCACCTGTCCAGGTCAAAATATGCACCGGACTTCCTCCTGCCAACATCCTCACCCAGCAGATTGGAATTGAAATATAACTTATCTATCTCACCCTCATTACCTGCTATGATCATTGTCCACAGAGTGGCATTTGTTGTCTCTATCGGGATATCACCACCATCACCATTGAATATTACCTCGTCATGGTCAATTTTTGACCTTTGGGAGAGGGCATGGTTCCCTTCGGCAATCCAGAACCGGGTTTGTGGCATTGTAATATCATTATACACTGCCACCAGGACAATGCTGTACGGCGCACCGTTTGTGTTATGATAGGTTACTGATACAGTGTTCATCCCAGGTGAGAGTTCATCAGTAACATTAAATACATAATCGCAAATCCCCCATGCTGAGACATAGGAAGGTTCGCTTGTTTTACCCTGGCTGTTTCCATTTATGCTGACCTCGATCCAGTCGCCTTCGTTATAATTCCATACCGGCACATACAGGCGGGCATATTCAATGTTACCGGGCAGGTCGAAGTATTCCACATAAGGGTCTTCATAAGTAAGGCCGTGACCGCCACCTACGTAAACCCCGCCATGGATACTGCCCTCGGCTATAACATACAGCGGCATGCCATCACCCCGCCATTCACCGCCAGAGGCAAGGGGTACCAGCAACAGGATGAAAATAAAAATGAAAAGAGCGATTTCCTTCATATTATATCCCCGGCACTGTGCCGCCATAACCTATAAAGCTTAGATACAACCCGGTACTCATGAACACAAAGATATATGTGAGAAAAATATAATCCGGGCGACCCAGTTTTAGTTCATTTATGTATGTCCTGTGTTTTGTTGCCCTGAAGGCCCTGGAGTCGGCAGCTATAGCCATCTGCCGGCCTGTTCTTAGAATATTGATAACCAGCGGGAAAAAGAGGTATTTTAATGCGATTATCTTGTTGGTTATACCTTTCATCTTAAGGCCCCGCACCTGCATGGCATTTATAGTTATGAGGCTTTCCTCGATCATGGAAGGAGCAAAACTTACTGCTGAGGAAACCATGAAAGCGATCTCGCCTGGAAAACCGAATTGTCTCTTGCCTATCCGGATAAAACGTACAAGACCAGCAATTAGCTCACTGGGATGGGTGGTGGCCACAAGCAGGAGGGCGGCACTTACCGATGCCATAAACCGGAATGACTGGATGAAACCATACACGGCACCTTCTGCATATACATGGATCCCGCCTGTAATGGGTCCGATTACAGGGAAGTAGGCCGGGATTATGGTAAATGTGGGTGTTTCACCCCAGTAGTAGAATAATGACTGTGAGATCATGAATCCGAAGACCATAGTAAACAGTACGAACGCAATGGATTTGATCTTCTCTTTTGAAGGATGCAACATTGCCCAAAAAGGCAGGGTTGACAGGAATATCGCCAGCAATACCCAGGGTACACCGGCTGTGATAGTCAGTGTGGACACACTGAATACCCATATTAACTTGACCCTCGGGTCAATGCTGTGGATTATTGTTTCCTTTTGTTCATAACGGAATATTCCCCGCAAAAAACCACCAAAATTATAACGATTTCACTTAAACGTATTACAGCAAATATAAGGCTATATTATTTATACTTAATTGGTGTTATTTAGATGGATAGAAATAGCAATGATATCAATTGAAAATCTTACTTATTATTATCCGGATTCTGAAGATGCAGCACTTGATAATATCAACCTGGCAGTCGAAGAGGGAGAGTTCATACTCTTGCTTGGGCCCAGTGGTTGCGGGAAATCAACTCTTGTCCAGTGCCTGAATGGAATAATTCCCAAGGTTGCCAGCGGAGACCTGAGTGGTGAGATATTCATAAACAAAAAAAATGTCAGGGACCATAAGGTCTACCAGTTATCAACTGATGTCGGGCTGGTGTTCCAGAACCCTGATACCCAGTTGTTCGGGCTGACAGTGGAGGAAGATGTTGCTTTTGGGCCTGAGAACCTGGGAATTGAAAGGGGAGGGATACGTGCACGTGTGAATCACTCCCTGGAAACGGTGGGATTGGAGGACTTTAAGGATAGGTTCACTTTCACGCTGTCCGGGGGTGAGAAGCAGCGAACAGCCATTGCGGGCAACCTTGCTATGGAACCCAAAATACTGGTGCTTGATGAACCCACCTCAGACCTTGACCCTGCAGGTACGAAAGAGGTATTTGAGACCCTGAAACACCTGAACCGGGATAGAAAGATCACAATAATCCTGATAGAGCATAAGATCGATGAGGTGATGGGGCTTGCAGACAGGTCGGTAGTGATGGACAAGGGCAGGATAATCCTGGATGGTAATACCTGTGACATTTTCAGCCGGAACCTTGATATCCTGGAGGAAATTGGCATTCATTTGCCCCAGTTGATGGGGATTTCCAGTATACTGGGGGTAAGACCATCCTACCGGAATATTGTATCCGGCCTGGGCAGTCTGGAAGGCTCTTTAGGCCTGCCAGTTGCATCCCATCCGGCCAGGGGTCCCACCCAGGTGGCATTTGAGAATGTCGAATTCGGTTACACTGACGGCAGCCTGGCATTGAAGAGTGTGAACCTGGAAATAGGACGGGGTGAATTTGTGGCTCTTATCGGGCCCAACGGCTCGGGAAAGACGACCCTGTTGAGCTGCCTGATAGGACTTAACAGGCCAACGGCGGGGCGAATACTGATAAACGGGCAGGATATCCGGAAACGGGGTGCGGCAGAACAGGCCCAGGTTGTGGGGTACCTTTTCCAGAATCCTGATTACCAGTTATTTACTGATAGTGTGCATGGTGAGGTGGCTTTCGGGCTGAAGAACAGGCAGACAAGGCCTGATGATATTGAGAAAAGGGTGGACCAGGCCCTGGAAATGATGGAACTATCAGTTTACCGCGACCGGCACCCGCACTCACTGAGCCGGGGCCAGAGGCAAAGGCTGGCGGTTGCTTCCATATTGTCCATGGAACCTGATATTATCGTGCTGGACGAACCTACTACCGGACAGGACAGGGGACACCTGAATAAGTTCCTGGCCCGGATGAAGATGTTGAACGAAGCAGGGAAAACGATAATCCTGATAAGCCACGACATGGGTGTGGTGGCAGAATATGCGAGCAGGACCATTGTGATGA
>Ga0209013_10001487_pt1 | contig 21588 bp, 14 predicted proteins | sample Cruoilmetagenom2_FD_187291 | JGI IMG/M metagenome (GOLD analysis project Ga0209013, IMG submission 187291) | Oil polluted marine microbial communities from Coal Oil Point, Santa Barbara, California, USA - Sample 2 (SPAdes) (version 2) | ecosystem: Environmental > Aquatic > Marine > Oil seeps ...
TTGTGCGGCGTACGCGAGTACGCCTCCGCGCAAATCCTTGCCTTCCTTGACCTTGCAGAAAAATCGCTCGTTTCCGCATCGAGAACGGCGCTGTCCCCCTCCGGAGTTTCCGGATGGGAACGGGCTAGGGTCTGCTCCCACGAGCGGTGGAGGAGGATCTGGGCAAGCTCCGCTTTGGCGTAGATCCACACGCCGCGGCCGCCCTGCATGACTCCGGCTGCGAGGAGCAGGGCGGAGAGGGCGGACGCCGCCTTTCGCACCATCAGAGCCCACCGCTCACACGGCGAGCGAGGATTCCGAGCCCGAGGGCCAGCAACGCGGTCAGCAGATACATCCGGCCCGCGGTCCCACCCCTGGGCAGAGTGCCGAAGACCTTGTCGTAGCGCCAACCGGCGGGCAGATTCGTCGGTACAGCACCACTTTTCACGTCCGTCCCATCGGGTCGTGTGGGTGTCACGTCGACCGCCACCAGGCTCGTGTACTTGGAAACCAGGTGGTGGGCGAGCGCGACCTCGATGACCTGCGAGCGAACCTCGTCCTCCGGCATGCCGCGAGCCCGCTCGTCCATCAGTGCCGCGATCTTGCGCCGCGCCCACAACCGGTCGATCCCTGATCTCGAGGTTCCGATCTCGAGCGGAACCCGCGACTCCCATGATTCGTTGGCGCGGACGCCGGTCACCGCCAGCTCGCCGTGGACGGTGCCGAGCCTGGCCGCAACCACGACCGGCTCGCCGGCGTAGAGATCGGGCACCGGGTCGGGCCACATCTCGACATCCGGGTCAGGCCACTGCAGCTTAATGTCGGCCAGCACCGGGTTTTCGAGCTTTGCGAAGAGCTCGCGCATCCGCAACCGCACCTCCACCGGAGTGCCAATATGAGTGAAGCTGCCACGACCGAAGGTGGCCGCACGCTCCATGAAGTGCGAGTTGGGCGCCGACCCGATGCCGATGGTGAAGAGGCGGCTGCGACCGAGCTCACGCTCGATCGCAGCGAAGAGGTTGTCCTCGTTGCCCACGCAGCCGTCGGTGATGAAGACGACCTGGCGCAGAACCGTGTACTCCTCGGCATCCTCGAGCGCCACCAACAGGGGCGCCATCATCTCGGTGCCACCGTCTGCCTGCAGCCTCTCCACCCATTCCCTGGCCTCGGCGATCGCCGCCGGCATGGCCGGGCGAGAGTGCGGCCACAGGGCGCTGAAGCTCGAGTCGAACTCGATGACGTTGAAATAATCCTCCGCGCGAAGCTCGTCGAGGGCGAGGAGCAACGCCTGCCGCGCCTGGATGATCGACGTCCCGCCCATCGAACCCGAGGTGTCGATCACGAAGACCGTCTCCCGCGGCAGGCGCACCGCGTCGGTGAATGCATCGGCGGGCGGCATCACCATTGCCAGCACGTAGTAGGCGTCGTCGAGCTCCTCTGAAAAGACCGCCGCTATCGGTGATTTTCCTCGCACCGGCGCCCACTCGAGGACAAAATCGCGGTCGGCCGGGACGCCGTCAAGGACAATGCGATGAACCCCATCGGAGATCGTCGAGATCTGTGCCGCGTGCGAAGGGCAGTCGAGCCGCTCGAGGGGCATTCCGGCATCGAGCGTCACCGACAACCGGACCGAGTTGATCGCACCGTGGTCGGGGTGGAGGACCGGCGGCGTGACCCGGACCGCGTCCTCGACCTCATTGGTGTCAAACGCCCAACCGGCGCCGATCGACGTGGTCGAGGTCGGTGAGCCAGGTATGTAGCGCGAGCCGACCACCATCGGGAACCGAAATTCGAAACGTCCCGAATCGAACTCGAGGACCTCCTGGTAGGCGATCCGCACCGCTACCTCTTCACCCGGGCCGATGTTGGCGACCGAGGTGGTGAAGATGTTGGGCCGTTCCTGTTCCACGAGCGATGCCTTCTTGCCCGCCGCCTTCGCCTTCCGGTAGATCGCCTTCGCCTGCTCCCGCTCGTGGATCTGTCCTTCGATGACCCGTTCGCCGATCTCGACACGCAGGGCATACACCGCCGCCCGCTGTGGCAGCGGAAACACGTACACACCTTCCAGCCACCCGTTATCGGGATTGCTGAATCGCTGCCGCACCACGGTTTCGGCCACCAACCCGCGCACGGTGATCTCGACCTCGGTCGCCTGTGCCGGAACCGATACATAGCGACCCGGAGTGTCGGTCTCGAGCAACAGGCTCCCCTGGCCGACGTCGGTGAGACCTACGGTCTCAGGCATCTCCTCACTCTGCGAGCGCGCCGCCACCGGAACGACGAGCAGCACCATTGCGAACCCGGCTGAACAGAACCTGTGCCCCATGATCCACCTCCGTGTCGTGGTCCGATCCGCCCGTTTTCAGGATCAGACCCGGAGGTGGCGACACGACATCAAGGACGGGGAAAGCCCGTGGCGGAGTGTGGCATTGAGAGGGCAGTCCGGAAGGAGGATCCATACCGGTGGGGGATGAGGGTGGAGTTTTTAGTTTTTAGTTTTGAGTTTTGAGTTGCCGCCCCAACCTTCTTCAGCCTCCTGCGGAAAGAAGAGATGAGTGGAGGTAAACTCAAAACTAAGAACTCAAAACTGAGTGAATGGCCGGCTCAGTACTTCGCGGCGATCGGGTAGCGGCGGCCGACGCCGAAGGCCTTGGCGGTGATCTTGATGCCCGGGGCGGCCTGGCGGCGCTTGTACTCGTTGCCGGCGATCAGGCGCACGACGTCGCGAACGACTCGCTCGTCGAAACCCTCGGCGATAATCTCCTCGATCGAGCGGTGTTCCTCGACCCAGGCCTCGACGATGCGGTCCAGGACCTCGTAAGGGGGCAGCGAGTCCTGGTCGGCCTGGTCCGGCCGGAGCTCGGCCGACGGCACTTTGGAGATGGTCGATTCCGGAATCACCTCGCCGTCGATGTTGAGGAAGCGCGCGAGGTCGTAGACCAGGGTCTTGGGCACGTCCGCAATCACCGCCAGCCCGCCCGCCATGTCGCCGTACAGCGTGCAGTAACCGACCGCGAGCTCGGACTTGTTGCCGGTGGCCAGCAGCAGGCGACCGAACTTGTTGGACAGCGCCATCAGTACCGCGGCGCGGATACGCGCCTGGAGGTTCTCCTCGGTGACGTCCTCGTCGACACCTTCGAAGATCGGCGCGAGCCCGTCGAGATAGGACTGGAAGATGTCGTCGATCGGGATCACCTGGAAGGCGATGCCGAGGTTTTCCGCCAGCGCCTCAGCATCGGTGACGCTGCCCTGTGACGAGTAGCGGGTCGGCATCGCGACCCCGAGCACCTTGTCCGGTCCGAGGGCGCGGGCTGCGATGGCCGCGGTGAGGGCCGAGTCGATGCCGCCACTGAGTCCCAGCAGCACCTGATCAAAACCGCACTTGCGCACGTAGTCGCGGAGGCCGAGCTCGAGCGCCGCCACCGCCTCGGCCTCGATGGACTCTGCGACCGGATGGATGTCGCCGGGCGCACCCTCGGCGACCCGTGCATCACCGAGCGCCTCGTCGGGCACCTCGTAGATCAGCAGATCCGCTTTGAAATCGTTCGCTCTCGCCACCACCCGTCCCCGCCCGTCGAAGATCATGGAGTGACCGTCGAAGACGAGATCGTCGTTGCCGCCGACCTGGTTGGCGTAGACGAAGAACCGACCCGAGTCCTCCGCGTAGCGGCGGACCAGCTCGCGTCGTTCCCCGGCTTTTCCGAGCACGAAGGGGCTCGCCGACAGGTTGACCAGTAGGCGCGCGCCGCGATGGATGAGTTCGAGCACCGGGTCACGATGGTAGAGGCTGTGGCCGTCGAGGTCGGGGTCGGCCCACACGTCCTCGCACACCGAGACCCCGATCTTGAGGCCGCGAAAATCCATCGGGCGCACTTCGACTCCGGCCTCGAAGTAGCGCGCCTCGTCAAAGACGTCATAGGTGGGGAGAAGGCACTTGCGGTAGCGATCCACCACCTCACCACCGTCACACAGGGCGACCGCGTTATAAAGCGCCTTACCGGTACCCGAGTCGTTACGGTCCACAAATCCAACCAGGATCCCGAGATGATCATCCGAGAGGCGCGCCACCCGCTCGAGCTGCGCCAGGTTGCGATCAACGAAATCCCGGCGCTCGAGGAGATCGCCCGGGGGGTAACCGATCGTCGCAAGCTCGGTGAAGATCACCAGGTCCGCATTCTGTTGTCGCGCCCGCTCCACGGCTGTGGCCATGGCGTCGAGGTTGGCCTCGAACGCCCCAATCGTGTAGTCGAGTTGGGCGATGGCAACACGCATCAGGGAATCCTCCCGCGGAACAAGGATATACCGAGCGAAGGTTGGGGGCCATGAGGATACGCCAAAGGGATTTCGGATTTCGGGTCTCCCAGCCACTTCCTGGTTTAGTTTTGAGTTTTGAGTTTTGAGTTCCCGGCCACCCACCCCCAGACTTGAAGTTCACCCCGGGAAGCCACCGTCGGCGTGGCGACGTCGAGAATGCCGGGCGGAGTGCCGTCCTTGACGATTTTGGGAGCGAGGAAGTTCCTGCGAGAAGATGTTCCTGACCCAAATATCGTCAAGGGGGGCACTCCCGGGCAATGCAGTTTCGGAGCATCGGGATCTTCAAGCTGGAAGATTCTCGCTGGAACGCACCATCGAGCGCGCAAGACAGCGGCAGCAGACAGCGCCCGTCATCGACGACAGCGCCGGGACGATCCGGTGGACCGGCATGGATTCATCATCGCGGATTGAGCAGCCGCCACGTCATGGCTCGGACCTCATCGAAGCCCTCGATCGCCCTGTCAGCTTTGATGCGGTTGATCACTCCAGCGTGAGCCAAGAGCCGTAAGTGGCTGTCGACCTCCTTGGCCGATGCGTAGGCGATCCTCCAGAAGTGCAGCCGGTAGGTCACGCGATGTCAAGGGTCGCGAAGCGACCGGCCGAAGGCCGGCCCGCTCTTGACATCGCGTGACCCACCGGCTACCCCGATTGATGAACGACCCGGAGGTGACCGGGTCGGCTGCACAGAACCTGATCGCCGCCTCAGACGCTGTCTCTGTGCGCTGTCGCTGTCGCTTTCGCGGATGGCGTTGTCGCGAGACCGCGGGCGGCGGGCATCTGGGTACGCATTGCGAACACATACACCGACCCCGCCGGGTTGCTCCGGCGGGGCGGCGAGGAAGGAGGTGAGTCGAAACGATTGTGTCGTCCCTGATCTCATAGGTGTTTACGGCCCCGGCCGCTATCACGTTTATCTCGTGCTAGCATCGATTAACGGAAGTCATCCGGACATCGAGCTGCGGCGTCAGTCCAGAGGAGTGAGTGATGTTGGAACGCATCGGTCATTACCGAATAGTCTCCGAGCTCGGGCGGGGTGGGATGGGCGTGGTCTACAAGGCGCACGAGGAATCCCTCAACCGCTTCGTTGCCATCAAGGTTCTCGGAGAGCATCTGATGGAGGACCCGACCCAGATCGAGCGCTTTATCCGCGAAGCGCAGAGCGCGGCCAGCCTCAACCACCCGAACATCGTCCAGATCTACGCCGTCAGCGAGGAGAACGGCCTCCACTACTTCGTCATGGAGTACGTCTCCGGCGAGAGTCTGCAGCAGATCCTGCGCGCCCGCGGCCCGCTCGAACCGGAGCAGGTCGCACGAATCGCCCTCCAGACCGCCTCCGGGCTCCAGGCCGCCCACGAGCAGGGCATCATCCACCGCGACATCAAACCCGCCAACCTCCTGATCGACGACCGCGGGCTGGTCAAGATCGCCGACTTCGGTCTCGCACTGATGGGTGGCGCCGCCTCCCGCCTCACCGCCACCGGGATATTCATGGGAACCCCGGGCTACCTTTCGCCGGAGCAGTGCCTCGACCAGGAGGTCGACAAACGCACCGACATCTACTCCCTCGGCGTCACCCTCTTCGAGGCCCTGAGCGGCAAGACGCTGTTCGTTGCCGACAGTCCGTTGGCATTACTCCGCCAGATCGTGGATGTCGAGCCTCCCGACCTCGGCGAGCTCAACCCTGAGGTCGATCCCGAGCTGCGGGCGGTGGTCGCGCGAATGATGGCAAAGGATCGCAACCTGCGAGTCGCTGACTGCGGCGAGCTCATCGGCGCGCTAGAGACGTATCTCGGGGCACGCGGGGCCGCCGGCAATCTCGTCGAGCGTCTTGCCGCATCACCAACGGTGACTCCACCACCACCGGCGATAAATCCCCAGCTTGACACCGAGCCGACCAGGGCCGTATCCGGTGACCAGTCACGGCCCGGTCCGCCGGCGGGTCCGTCGCGCGACGCCGCGCCGACGACGGCGCGAACCGAACCGCCGATTGTGGAGACTTCACCGCTGAAAAACGAGCCGGCCGTGCCCCGGGGAAACAGCCTCGCGCTGGTGGCGGTTCTGGTCGTCGTTCTCGGCTTCGCCGCTGTCGTCGTCGCTGGCTTGTTCGCGTGGCGATCCGGTTTTTTCGAGACCACGACGCGCATGATCGAACGTGAGCCGTCGACAGCGACATCAACTCTCGTCGAGGTTGCCGACGCCGCGCCGGCGCCCTCTCCCGTCGGGCTCCAAAGCACGTCAGAGCCGGCGCTCGCCGCAGTCGAACCACCCATCGAACCCACTCCGGCGCCGCCCACCAAGCGGCCGGCCGTGGCCGCCGATTCTTCTCCGAGGTCAGATCAGGTCCCGCCGTCCTCCGGCGCCAACACCCACCGACCCCGAGAGGTCCCGCAACGAGATGACAGCCGACAACCGCCTCCCCCGCCGCCCACACCGGCGGGCACGGTCGTGGTCGCTGTCGGCGAGACGCTTTTCGCCGGCGAGGCCGAGGAGTTCGTGGAGGAGGCGCTGTCGCGGGCGGGCATCCCGTTGGTCGACGAGTACAGCATCCCCGGTGCGGCCGACCTGCTCGCCGGCGACACCCGCCGCGATCCGGGCGAGATCCATCGTCTGCTGCGCCCCTACGCGCGGAACTTGGTGGTTGTGAGGGTCGAGTATCTCGGTGAGCGGCCGCTCGTCTATATGGGACAACAGGACGTGGCCTTCCAGGCGAGAGTCTCACTGGCAGCCTTGGACGTCCAGGGGGGGAGGCCCCTCGCGCAACCGGCCAAGCTCCGGGTCGAGTACACCCAGCTATCGGCCCGCCGCGTTGCCGAAAACAAGCTGCGGGCGCCGGTCCGCCGCCTGATCCAGCTGATCGAGGCCGAATGAGCTGAAACGCACGGGTGACAGGTGCGTACAATTGAGATAACAACGCCATCGGAGGCCAACGATGCTGAGCGCAATTGTTGTCTTGTTCCTCATCACGGCCCAACAACCGGAAGCTCCCACGCCTGCATGGGGTCTTCCTCTCCATGGTGAAGAGGCGGAGCACTTTCTCAGTACCGCGGAGGTCGTCTCAGTCAAGAGCTTCAAGACCAAGGGCGTCACCAGCCCCAAGAAGATCGAGCTGAGCGACGGGGAGCAGATGCATTATGCCGTCTTCAAGACGATCGACGATTATGAACCGGTAAAGACCTTCGGAGGAGGGGAAAAAGAACTCCAGTTCACCGATAGCTTCGAATACGAGATCGCCGCCTACGAGCTCGACAAGATGCTCGGACTCGGTATCGTGCCGCCTGCGGTTCGACGCCGTATCGGCGCCGAGGTGGGCTCGCTCAGCCTGTGGGTCGAGGGCGCTATGACCGAGTGGGAACGGCTCGAGATCAAGGACCTCCACCCCCCGGACATGGGCGCCTGGAACAACCAGATGTTCACGATCCGGCTCTTCCTGCAGCTGATCTACGACGTGGATTACAACAACGTCAACAATCTGCTCGTGACGCCGGACTGGAAGATCTACAAGATCGATGCCTCCCGCGCGTTTCGCAACCATAAACAGCTGCGGAAGGAACGCTCTCTGGGGCGTTTTTCACGCCCCGTCCTCGCCTCGCTCCGGGCCCTGACCCAGGAAGACCTCCAAAAAAACCTCGGCCCCTGGCTCACCAAGGCACAACTCAAGGCGCTGTGGGTGCGGAGGAACCTCATCCTCGAGCTCGCCGACCGCCGGATAGACGAAGAGGGCGAGGATGCCGTTCTGTTTGATTGAGAAGACGGAGAGATTTCGGATTTCGGATTTCGGATTTGCCACACATGCGGCTTCGCCCTTCGGGCTACGCCGTAACAAGCCCACCCCAGGATTACACCCTTTCCTTGGATCCGATCGTCGGCGTGGCGCCATCCGTGCTGACCGGACGTGCCGTCTCTGACGATTTTGGGAGCACGGAGAATAGTTGTGAGTAAATGACTCTGGCCCAAACATCGTCAGAGGGGGCACTCACGGGCAATGCCGCCCCAAAGAATCGGGGTGTTCAAGCTGGAAGACACTTACCCGGCCGAAGTGGCCTCGAAGACCGCGGACGGCGGGTGGGGATTTCAGTCCCGGTTGCCGCCGAGGAGGCCGGCTCGGACCAGAAAGTACAGGAGCGTCGAGATCGATGCCGCCACCGCCGCCACGTAAGTCATGGCCGCCGCGTTGAGGACCTTGTCCATCCCGCGGCGCTCATCAATGCCGACGATGCCCTGCTCGACCACCAGCACCTTGGCCCGGTTGGAGGCGTCGAACTCCACCGGCAGGGTGACGATCTGGAAAAGGAGAACCGCCGAAAACAGCATTGCACCGACCATGACCATGTTGGCCGACGACATGAAGAGGCCGATCAGCATCACGAAGTAGCCGAGGTTGGAGCCGATGCTGGCAGTCGGCACGAGCGCCGAGCGGAGCTTGAGTGGGCCGTAGTGCTCGGCATGCTGGATGGCGTGGCCCGATTCGTGGGCGGCAATGCCGACCGCGGCCAACGAACGCGAATCGAAAACGCCGTCCGACAGGGCGAGGGTCTTTTTGACCGGGTTGTAGTGGTCCGAGAGCATTCCGCGCGAACGTGTGATCTGGACGTCGTTGATTCCGGCGCCGTCGAGTATTTGGCGCGCCGCCTCGGCACCGCTCATACCCGACGAGACCGGCACCTTCGAGTAGATCTTGAAGTTGGCCTTGGTCCGCCAGCTCGCCCACAGCGAGAAGATGAACGCCGGCGCGATGAACAGAAAGTACATGGGATCGAAGTACATGGCATTGTCTCCGTTGTCGTGAACCCGCGCGTGGTGGCGCGGCACCTCATATTACACATTCCGAGCATGTGAAATTTCCTCGTAGCCGAGAAACGAAGAGGTTACTATTCCCTGCGGGAGGATCCATGGCGTTTCGCTCCGTCCTTTTCCTCAAACACTGTCTGATCATCCTCGCTGTGCTGGCCGGGGCGTTGCTGGTTTTCTCGCGCTTTGGTGGCAGCGAGCTGATGGTCGGCAACCTCGTGTTGCGCGCTCAATCTGGCATAGACTACCCGCTGTTGCCACCCTCCGCCGACGCCCATGTCGCACGATCTGATGGGTTTGGCGGCCTACGCATGGATGAGGTGCGCCCTCGAAACGTCATCCTCTTCATCGGCGACGGTATGGGGATGGGTCACGTCAGCGCCGCATCGGCCCTCCTTTCGGGACCCGGATCAACGCTGGCGATGGCGGACACGCCCTTCGTCGGACTGATGCGCACTTGGGCCTCCAACAATCTGGTCACCGACTCCGCCGCCGCCGCGACAGCGATGGCCACCGGCCACAAGACACGAAAGAAGTCATTGGGCGTACTTGAAGACGGACGCCCTGTACGCAACCTCTTCGAAGCGGCTCGTGCCCGTGGGCTTGCCACCGGCGTCATCACCACCGCCGGCCTCGCCGGCGCCACGCCCGCCGGGTTCATGGTCCACGTGGCATCGCGGGATGACTACGCCGCAATCCTCGAGCAGATGCTCGACTCCGGATCCGAGATCCTGATCGGCGGCGACTGGGCCGGCAAACCGAAGGCCCGGTTGAACTACCCCTACATGAAAATGATCGGGAACTCGGAAGCGCTCGGGGCGGCCCAGGGCTATACGGTCGTCCACGACGCCGCAGCGCTCGAGGATGCCGACGGGCCGGTGCTCGCGCTCTTTCCCGCCCGACCCGGCAGCCGCACCGACTACGGGCCGCCCCTTGCGATCAGCACCCGCCGGGCTCTGAAAATACTGTCGGATGAGGGCCGGCGGTTCCTTCTCATGGTCGAGTCGGAGATCACCGACGAATCCGCCCATGACAACGATATCGCCGCCGTCATGGATGGCATGCGCGAGCTCGACGAGGCGGTTGCGCTCGCTCTCACGGAATTTGCCGCCAACAACGACACCCTGATTCTCGTCACCGCCGACCACGAAACCGGCGGGCTCGGTCTTGACGACGGAAGATACGAGCGCGGGCGAGCCATCGTCCGTTGGGCAACCGATTACCACACCTCCACCTGGGTGCCCGTTTTCGCCTTCGGACCAGGCGCCGAGGTGTTCACCGGAGTTCTCGACAACACCGAGTTGGCGCAGCGAATTTCATCAGCCCTCGGTCTCGAAACCCTCCCACAACTGGCCGATTCCTCATCTGATTGACCGAATTGGACCCTTCTGCTAAGCTCCCCGCGTTTTTAGCGGCCGTTCGGCCGCGGAGGATGGCAGCATGGATCTTCGCAAGAGCTTACAACGTCTGGTTCTCGGCCCCGAGCAGCGCGCCATACCGGTACTCGGTCGCAACGACTGCTGCTGGTGCGGCTCGGGTAAGAAGTACAAGGCGTGCCATCTCGCCGCCGACAACCGCAAACGCGCTGCCCAGCGGCGCTCCTCGAGCGGCGGAAGCCAGGGCGGGATGTTCTAGCTCAGAAAACCGTATCGCTGAGCGCGACGCTCATCGATACGGTTTTCTGAGATTATGGAAAGTTTTCCCCGCTAATCGAACGCGCGCCAACGAGAATTCGTGTTCGCTTCCGCTGAGTCCCTGCGTTGACTCAACACAAATTTCGACAAACAGCAATTCACTGCGGTGGAATCTCCGATTCCACCGCAGTGAATTGCTTCATGTTCTCGGGCATCTGTACCGCCACGACTCTGCCGCGTGCGCACACCTCTCCGTCGGCCGATACCGTCGCGCTGACGATCACCTTTCGCCGTCCGATCTCTTCGATCCGGCCGCGCACCTCGAGGGCCGGGCCCAACGGCGTCGGCCGCAGATACTCCACCTGCAACGACGCGGTCACGAAGCGAAACACCGGCTCGGTGTCCATCTCGCGGCCCGCCTCACGGTAGGCAGCCGCAGCGGCGGTGCCGGTGCCGTGGCAGTCGATGAGCGACGCGATCAACCCGCCGTACACGTATCCCGGTATCGCCATGTGGTACGGCCGGGGATGAAAGACTGCAACCGTCTCGTCGCCGTCCCAATAGCTCTTGAGCTGCAACCCATCCGGGTTGAGCCGTCCGCAGCCATAGCAATAGCTGAGATCGTCGGGATAGAAATCCTGGAATGCTTTTTCAGCCATGTCGCCCCCCGCCGCTCCGAATCGCACCGACGAATAATAGTACCTAATCGGGGTGAATTCGAAATTCGGAATTCGGGATCACGGCATTCCCCGCGAGAAGATGCTTCTGACCCAAACATCGTCAGAGGGGGCACTCCCGGGCAATGCAGCTTCGGAGAATCGGGGTCTTCAAGCCGGAAGATCCTCGCTGGAACGCACCATCGAGCGCGCAAGACAGCGGAAGCAGACAGCGCCAGTCTTCGACGACAGCGCCGGGACGATTCGGTGGACCGGCACGGAGTCATCATCGCGGATTGAGCAGCCGCCACGTCATGGCGCGGACCTCATCGAAGGCCTCGATCGCCCGATCAGCTTTGATGCGGTTGACCACTCCAGCGTAAACGAGGAGCCGCAAGTGGCTATCCACCTCCTTGGCCGATGCGTAGGCAATTCTCCAGAAGTGGAGCCGGTCTCTCCCGGACCGGCCATGGCCCTCCGCGAGGTTCGCAGCCACTGAGCTTGCTGAGCGAATAACCTGATCGGCAATCGACTTCAATGGCGCCGGAACCCTCATGGCGAGGGTGATAGCCACGCCCGCTGCTTCGAGGGCCTTTTCGTGGGCAACGAGGTTGGTGTTCTTGAGGACGTTGTGCATGGTTACCTCCGGGTCGTTCATGTACACCCCCATGCCGGTGAGGCGGCCGGTGTCAAGGGTCGCGAAGCGACCGGCCAAAGGCCGGCCCGCCCTTGACACCGGCCGCCTCACCGGCTACCCCGACTGATGAACGACCCGGAGGTAACCATCACGGCCGCACAGAACCTGCTTGCTGCCCCGGCCGCTGCCCCGGACCCCTGTCGCTGTACGCCGCCGCTGCCGCTGTCGCGGAGGGCGCTGTCGCGAAGACCGCGGACGGCGGGCGTCCGGGAACGGGCACGGAGATGGAGACGGGTGGGGCGGGAGTAGGATCGGGGTTGCGCGTGTTGGCACTGACAGGAGTTGAAGCCATGGCCAAAATGGAGTTCGTGGAGTTTCCGCACAACCACGGCATCGGCGCTATCGACCGGGTGCTGACCGAGGTCGTTGACGAGCTGCAGGCGCAGGCCGAGCACCTTGCCACGCCGCTGCGAAAAACCTTCACCGGCCACCCGTTGCCGTCACGCACAGAGGTCGTGCAGATGGTGGAGCTTCTGCGGTCGGTGATCTTTCCGGGTTATGTCGGCAGCCGCGATGTGACCGAGGAGAGCCTCGGCTACCACATGGGCGCGGCGCTCCACCGAGCAGCGCTCATCATGATCGACGAAACCCACCGCGGGTTGTGCTTTGCCTGCGAGCGGGAGAAGGGTGATCGCTTCCCCGAAGACTGCCTCGGTCGTGCAAAACAGATCACCGAGCAGTTTCTGCGGCGGTTGCCCGAGCTGCGCCGCCTGTTGGCCCTCGATGCCGTGGCGTCGTATGAGGGCGACCCCGCCGCGCCGAGTCCGTCCGAGGCGATCTTCTGCTACCCGGGCGTTCTTGCGCTCACCTGCCATCGCATCGCCCATGAGCTTCACCAGCTCGAGGTGCCGCTGATTCCACGCATGATCTCGGAACACGCCCACAGCCTCACCGGCATCGACATCCACCCCGGTGCGAGGATCGGCGAGAGCCTGTTCATCGACCACGGCACCGGCGTGGTCATCGGTGAGACCTCGGTGATCGGAAATCGAGTCAGGATCTACCAGGGGGTCACCCTTGGCGCCAAGAGTTTCCCACTCGACCATGACGGCAACCCGGTCAAGGGCATCGACCGCCATCCGGTGATTGAAGACGACGTCACCGTCTACTCCGGCGCGACCGTCCTCGGGCGGGTGACGATCGGCGCGCGCGCGGTGATCGGCGGCAACGTCTGGCTCACCCGCGACGTGCCGCCAGGCGCCAAGATCTCGCAGTTGAAACCAAGAACGGAGAGATTCGAAAACGGCGGCGGAATCTGATCGCAGATTTCGAATTTCGAATTTCGAATTTCGAATTTTCCACCCACCGTCCCCGGATCAAGTTTTGAGTTCTCAGTTTTGAGTTTTGAGTTTCCACCCACCCTCCCCCAGACTTCAATTCTCTTCCGGGTAGGTACAGTCGACGTGGCGCTGTTACTCCTGCCGGGCGGAGTGCCGTCTCTGACGATTTTGGGATCACCGCATTTCCTGCGAGCAGATGACTCTGGCCCAAATATCGAAAGAGGGGGCACTCACGGGTAATGCCGTTTCGGGGCATCGGGATCTTCCAGCCGGAAGATCCTCGCTGAAACGCACGATCGCGCGCGCCAGATGGCCGCGGTCGAAGACTGCGGACGGCGGGCGGGAACGGAGACGAGTACGGGTCGAGACAGAGGTGACTATCAGCGTGCGTAGTACGGGCTGGCGCCGGAGTCGTGGTCGGTGTTGTCGAGCACCCGTTTGATCTCGGGCACTTCCTGCAGGATGGCCGACTCGATCCCCTCCTTGAGGGTGACCTGCGACATGCCACAGCCCTGACAGCCGCCACCGAACTGGATAATCGCGGCGTCGCCGTCGATCTCGACCAGCTCGACCCATCCGCCGTGGCCGGCAAGCGAAGGTGCGACGCGCTCGTCGAGCACCTTCTGTACGCGCTGAGCGAGCGGATCGTCCCAGCTCACCTCGGCCTGCGGGTTGGTGAACAGGAACCCGGTGCCGCTGGTGTCGGTGACGAAATCGACCGAGGCGCCCTCGAGCCATTCGGCGCTCTGCGGGTCGAGGTAGACGGTGACCGCGTCCTGGTCGATCACAGCATCCTCCTCGGTCACCTCATCCTCCGTCACCAGGGCCAGCTCGTAACGGAACTGATGCCGCCCGAAACGATGAGCTACCACACGGACACCCAGGATGGGAGTCTCGTTCATGTCCATATACTCGCGGACCTTCTGCCTCGCGGTATCCGTCAACGTGATCATTTCGCCTCCTCTGCCGAAGCTCTCCGTCCGGCTCGATCATTCTATCGTGCGCCCAAAACCGCGTGTACCGTGATCTCCTCACCGTCCCGCGACACTGTCACCGCGACCGAATCGCCGGCCGCATGGCTCTTGAGTATGTTTGAAAAGGAACGGAGATCGGTAACCTCCTCTTCGTCGAGGGCCATGATGACGTCCCCGGCAACGATACCCGCCTTCTCGGCGCCGGAGCCCGGCATCACCTGTTGGACGCGGACGCCCGCACCTTCAAAGGAGAAGTCGGGCATCGTGCCGAGGCTCGCCCGTCGCTCTCCCTGCCCGGCCGGCGCGGCCGGAGCAGTCGGCGAGCCCGTCCCGGCGATCGTCACGGTCAGCGGGTCGGTGCGTTCCGCGAGATAGCCGACGGCCTCGTGCGCCGCCGCGGTCACCGTGACCATGCCGGCGGCGTCGATTTTCTCAGCGGTGTCGGATGGCCGGTGATAGTCAGGAGTCGGACCCGTAAAGAGCTGGACCGCCGGCACCCCGTTCTCGATGCACGCCACCTGGTCCGAGGCGTCGAGAGGTTCCGAGACGATCGCGACCGGCGCTCCCGTCGTGTAGCCGACGCCCATGAAGATGAATCGCCACTCGCGGGCGGTATCGGCGTTGAGGACGTAGAGCTTGCCGTCCGCGAGTCGGCCCACAGTATCGAGATTGACGCAGGCAAAGGGCCGAACCTCAGGGGACATCGATTTCAGCAGATGGCGAGAGCCGATGAGACCCGCCTCCTCGCCGGTGACCACCGCAAAAATCACCGGCCGCGGCCGCGGCGGCTCCGCGGCCATGGTCTGCGCCAGCTCGAGCAGCACCGCGACGCCGGAGGCGTTGTCATCCGCCCCAGGGTGAATCATCCCCTCGTTTCCCGAGCGAACATCCGGCCAACCCCGACCGAGGTGGTCGAGGTGGGCGAGGACGAGAACCGGTTGATCGGCGAGATCGGGGTCGGCGCCGGGCACCCGCGCCATGAGGTTGACCAGCTCCATCTCCCGCTCGGGATCGCCTCCGGTCCACAGCCAGCCCTGACGGAATCCCCCGTCAGCGCCCGCCTCGAGGCCGCTCTCGACCAACCGTGCCGCAACCATCGCAGTCGCCCGCGCGAGGCCCTCAGAGCCGAGACCTCGTCCCTCAAGCGCCGGATCCGCAAGGGCCGCCACCGTCCGCCCCAGAGCATCGGCATCGTACGCCGGAGGCAGCTCGGCCAGGGGCGCTCGCTCCGGCAGATGCAACGGCGGCATCTCACCATCCGTGAGGTTGCGAACCAGCGGCGATGAGAGTGGCTGCCACATCCCCTTGGCCACGTTCTCGGGCTCATCGCCCCGGAAAGCGAGGTATGAGTATTTGGTGTAGTGCGGCAGCTTGCGGGCGAGGCCTGGTACGGCCTCGATCGGCGCCGCGGCGACCCAACCGACCGCAACCTCCGGGTTATCGGTAGCCCGCGCCACCAACACCAGCGAATGATCGCCGACGGCCAGCGTGTCACCCAAGAGCGTTACCGATTCGGCACTCAGCTCCACTCCCTGCTCGGCCACCCGGCGGGCGATCTCGCCGCCGAAGAGGTTGTTCCAGCCAAGCACCCAGGTTGGGCCGTCGGGCAGCTCTTCGATCTCGCTGTCGAGCACGATCCTCGGCTCGTCGGGCCGCGCCCAATCCGCAGCCAGCCGTCGCCAGGCGGCCGCCTCGGCTTCGCCGGCCGCGGCAGGGAGCACGTATAGAGGATCCTCTGCGCCGAAGACGGTTGACAAGGCCGGCGGAACCTCGAGCGGATCGAGACGGCGCATCACGTCGAAGGCCGGATCCACGTCGACGCGCAGCGGCCGGTTCGTACACGGCACCTCGACGATGCAGTCGCGCCCACAGGAACCGGCCTCGGTCCACACGGGTTCCTCACGACCCTCGACAGTCACCACAACCGGCACCGTGACCGGGAAGGGATCCTCCTCCTGCACCTGGCGCAGGTGAACCATCACCCGCCACGGCGCTTCGCCGGGCGCGCCCTCCTCGACCCGCGCCTCGCGGATCTCGATCTGCGGCGCCCCGGTGCGCTCCACCCACTCCTTGATAAAGGGAACCCAATCGCCCCCGGTCTCATCGGTGAAGGCGTTCGCAATGTCTTCAAACGAGGTTCGGGTGAAACGATTCTTCCGATCAAACAGCGAGAGCGCTGCGAGGAACTCGTCGTCCCCGACCGCCCGTCGAGCCATGTGAAAGAGCATCAGGCATTTGCCGTAGCCCACGGCCTCCGACGCAGCGGATGAGCGCGATCCGAACTCGGTGAGCGGAAAATCGTCACCCGTCGAGACCATGTCGGTGAACTTTTTGAGAGTCGCACGGCGGTAGGTGGCGCCCTCACCTCGCTGCTCGGCAAAGAGGTGATCAGCCATATAGGCGGTCAGCCCTTCGCACCAGTTGCCGGATTCAAAGTTGACGTAGACCGAGTTACCCCACCAGTTGTGGAGCAGCTCGTGAGGGTAGGACGAGGTCAGGATCCAGGGAAAGCGGATCACCCGTGGGCCGAGGAGTGTGAACCCGGGCATCCCATACCCGGTCTCCCAAAAGTTCTCCACCAGGGCGAATGATGCGTAGGGATAGGGTGGCAGCATCTCGTCATAGAGCTCGATATAGCGCGCCGTGGCATCGAGGTAGCGCTGGGCGAGCGCCGGGTCATCCTCGCGAAGGAACGCGAAGACCTCCACCTTTCCGGCCCTGCGCGCATACTCGTGCCACGGCCCCGCCACCACGTAGACCTCCTCGGTCGGATGGTCGAGCCGCCAGGCGGTCACGCGGAGACCGTCTTCGGTGATCTCGTGCCGCGTCCGGCGACCCTGGGAAACCACGTCCCACGGCGGCGTCAGGTCCTTGACCTCGAGCTCGAAGGTCATCAGACCGTCGCCGAAGGTCGGGACCCAAAAGCTGGTACCGGCGAGGAACACACCCCTGTCGTCGATCAGACCGGGAGTTTCCGAAAAGCTCCTCTGATACTCCTCGCCCTGGGTCGCGAGCGGGTGCTTGATCCGACCCCCGTAGGCAATCTCGACAGGTTCTGATGCGCCTTCCTCACGAAACAACAGAAACCCTTCGAGGGGCACGTTCTCCGACACCGTTGCCGTGGTTGCGTTGATGCCGAAAAAACCAGCTTCGACACGCCCGCCGGCAGGCTCCAGGCGCCAACCAGGAGTCGTCACCCGCGGCGTCATCCCGGCGTGGAGCACGAAGTGGTAGGCCCCGCTCTCGTCCACCGCCACCGCCCCGTTCAAGCTGAGATCGTCCACCACCTCAACGGCGTTTTCAGCCGGCTGGATCCTCACCTCGAGATCGTGGTGAATCGTCTCCGCCGAGAACCCTGCGGTCGCAAGCGCCCATGCTGCAACCAATGTCAACACACATACGCGTCTTAGGATCATGACGCCTCCCGCGGGCATTCTACTCGATCGGGGAATGGAATCTGGCGACCGACCGTTGCCGAGTTTGACTCGCGACTGTTCGACACGACTCACGAGGGAGGACCTCCATGATCACCGTCATCTCCGGGACCAACCGCCCCGAATCGAACACCCGCAAGGTTTCGGACCTGGTCCTCGAGGCGTTGGCCAACCATGGCGAACCGGCCCAGCTCGTCGATCTCGCCGAGCTGCCCGCCGATCTCTTTGCGAGCTCGAGCTACGCCTCGAAACCCGAATGTTTCGCCCCGTTTCAGGAGGCCGTTCTCTCGACCGGCGGCATTTTGACCGTGGTGCCGGAGTACAACGGCTCGTTCCCCGGCGTCTTGAAGTACTTCATAGACATGCTGCGTTTCCCGGACAGCCTCTACGAAAAGCCAGCCGCATTCATCGGAATTTCGGCGGGCCCGTGGGGCGCTGTACGTGCGGTCGAGCATCTTGAGATGGTCTTCCAGTACCGCCACGCCCATCTTTTCGGGAGACGGTGCTTCATCCCCGTAATCAACCAGGCGCTCAGCGAGGCCGGACGGCTTACCGATCCACAGATCGAGGAACGGCTGGTATCGCTGGTAACCCGGTTCGCGACTTTTTGCAGGGACCTCCGCGGCAGAGTTTGAGCTTGTGCCTTTGATGCGGTGCGGGATACCATGCGCGGTGATCGCGAACCCGCAACTCTGGAGGTGTACATGCTCGCTCGCAAGACCCTGGCCACTTTGTTCGTCGTTCTGATGATCGCCGGCGCGGCCGCCGCGGACATCAAGATCGTCAAGATGAACCACCGTGACGGCTTCACCATGATGGGGCGGACCCAACCGCCTTCGGACGTGGAGCAAACCTCTTGGATCGGCACGGATCGTATGTCCATGAACCAAGGCGACACAACAACTATCGTCCGCGCCGACACCGGCAAGCTGATCGTCGTTGATCACGCGGACAGAACCTACAGCGTCCTCGATCTGCCGATCGACCTGGGAAAACTTCTGCCGCCGGAAATGGCCAAGGGATTTCTCGAGATGATGACCTTCGAGGTGACCGTGACGCCGACCGACGAGCACACGACAATCGGAGATTGGGAGGTTCGGCGCTACAACATGACGATGAAGTCAAAGATGATGACCTTGGAGGCGACCATGTGGGCAACGACCGACGTCGACCTCGACCAGGAGGCTTTCCATCACCTGTATGAGGAGATGGTCAGTCTCCAACCCGGAATGGCCGACGTGGCCAAGAAGATGCGAGTGATCGAAGGAATCGTGATCAAACAGGAATCCCTCATGACCATGATGGGCGACACCAAGGTGAAATCTTCGGACATCACGGCATCGATCGAGGAGCTCGACCCGCCCGCGGGAATCTATGACCCACCCGCGGATTACACTGAAAAGACCTTCGACCTCATGGCCTCGATGCAGAGGTAGTTGAGGAGAGTTTTGAGTTTTGAGTTTTAAGTTTTGAGTTTACGCTCCCGCCCACGATCATCCGGGGGATAGGCGTCCGTAATTCAAAACTCAAAACTCAAAACTACGAGCTGGTGTGGGCAGGTGAGAGCATATGGGCCTTCAATCCGTTGAACGACCAACACTCACTCGTCCGGCGACCATGATGCGGCGAGCAGGGTCACGTCGTCGTATGGAGTATGACCGCCGGTAAACGCCTCGATCTCCTCGAGAAGATAGTTCACCACGCCCTGAGGATCGGCGGGCGCAGATTCCAGGCTCCGCGCCAGGCGGTCCTCGCCAAAGAACTCACCCTCCTGGGATTGCGCCTCTACAACGCCGTCAGAGTAGGCGACGACCAGATCCCCCGCCGCGAACCCGGTTTCGAGGATTCGATAGCCGCCAATCCTCAACGCCCCGAGGGGAACCCGATGTTCCGGCAACTCGAGACACTCGACGACTCCGGAGGTGCGCCGCAACATGGGAGGCGGCTGACCCGCCAGCGTATATGACAGCACCCCTTCACCGGCCCGGAAGCCGAGGTAGCCGAGAGCGACGAAGCTGCCCGCCTGGAACTCCGCCCGATTTCGCCCGCCGCGGAGGCTGTAGAGCCGTTCGTTGGCGAGGCGGAGGAGCTCTTCGGGTTCCGGATGAGCCAGCGCCACCGAGTTGAGCACCTCGTGCGCCGCCATCATCATCAGGGCGCCGGAAATCGACTTTCCGGAGACGTCTCCATAGACCACGACGTGCTCGCCATCCACCCGTCCGGGAAGCTCGGTGAAGAAATCTCCGCCGACCTCCCGCGCCGGTCGGCAAACCGCTGCCAGCCGCCAACCGTCGGCCGTCGCCAGCTTTTCCGGCAACAGCGAGGATTGGATCGATGCGGCGATCTTGAGCTCTCGCTCGAGCTCTGCCTGCCGCGTACGCTCCTCGAGGAGGACGCTGGTTTCAAGCGCGATGGAGGCCTGGTTGAGAAGACCGCGCAGGAGCTGCAGCTCCTCCTTTTCGAATGCGGTCTGGCCCGCCTTTCCGGACAGCAGGATCACACCGACCGACCGCCGGGTGGTCGCCGCGAGACCCACCAGCTCCACCCCCGCCTCTGCCAATTTCGAGCTCAAATCCTCCACGTCGGGGGACAGCAGGCGCAGCGGTGCAAGCTCCTCCAACCGGACCAGTGACCCCTGACGCTTGAGCTGGTCGTGGAGAATGCCGATGACCGGGAGCTCCTCGGGGAGAGTCTCCGGACCGGCCTGCCGGAGCAATCTGTCGTCGGACAAAAGATAGAGGGCCGAAAACCGCAAACCGAGAAGCTCGGGAAGCCGTTCCACCAATTGCGCCACCAGTGGACCGATCTCCACCTCCCGCGTGATGGCCTCGCCCATCTCGACCATGGCTCGCTGCAGGCGAAGGCGATCAGCAAAGAAAAACCGGTCAACCGGGCCCTGCAGCCGCTGCCGGAGAGGTTCGAAGAGGAGCACGATCGCGAGCGCAAAAATCACCGGAAAGTACGGCGAGTCCGCGATTTGGGTGCCGCGGAAGAGGAGCTGGAAGGAGGCGATTCCGAGGGCGTAGACCGCGGTCACCATAGCGGTGGTGATGGTGTAGAGCAAGCTCTTGCGCAGAATGACCTTGATGTCCAGGAACCCGAACCGGATGATGGCGTAGGCAAAGGTGATCGGCACAAGGATCAGCGGCACCACCCCGTAAAAGAGAAACCGCTCGGTGTTGAGGAACGATGGAAACGCGACCGCCAGGACGATGAAGGGAACAACCCCGAAGAGAGTACCGAGAAAGACCAGCCCGGCGCCGCGCCGCTGGAGCCTATCCGGCAGATAGAGGGCGCTGAGACCGAGGGCGCCGAGACCCAGCAACATGTAGCCGACCATCACCCACCAATTGGTCATCGGCGCGCCGCTGATCAACGCCAGCGGGTTCCCGGTGCGCCGCGCCCATAGGTTCGTGCCCAAATACACGACCGGCGGGAGGAGATAGATGGGCAGCATTCGGGTGCTGATGCGCGCGATCCAACCGAGAAAATCGGCGATGGGGTCGCGGCGCCACTCCCACACCGGGCGTGGAAAGATCAGGAAAAAATGAAGAAAGGCGGCCGGCAGGAAGAGCAATGCCATGGTCCCTGTGGTGAGGACGAAGGTGTCAACCCAGGAGTAGGATGCGGGACGCAGCCGGCAGACCAGGAAGAGCATGAAGAGGCTGCACATGGTGTAGAAGACCCGAGCCGCGGGCAGCCGCGATTGTCGCAGAACGACGAAGAGACCGACGCCGAAGAAGAGAAAACCGAGAAGGGCGGCGTAGAGGTAGGTTGTGCCGCCGATCTGCCGGCGACCGAGCTCCACCTCGACCTCGAAGATGCTGCCCCC
>Ga0209013_10001488_pt1 | contig 21585 bp, 18 predicted proteins | sample Cruoilmetagenom2_FD_187291 | JGI IMG/M metagenome (GOLD analysis project Ga0209013, IMG submission 187291) | Oil polluted marine microbial communities from Coal Oil Point, Santa Barbara, California, USA - Sample 2 (SPAdes) (version 2) | ecosystem: Environmental > Aquatic > Marine > Oil seeps ...
AACGTCTCCTTCATTGCCCGCTCCGCTTTGTCAATCAACTGCAAAAACAGCTGACCTTGATCGCATTCCAACTCTCCATGCACGGCGAACTGATAGCCACAAGACTTTAACTCCTCTGCAACCATGCTGATTCCCACAGAATGGAGGCGCTTTTTTATACTGAAATGCCGAACCATACCGTTACCGCCGCGAATCGAAACCCCTTCTGGATAACTTTCCACCTTCACACCGAGTACATCCGACATCATTGCATTATAACAGCCGATACAAAGCACTTCCTTTTCCATCTCTGAGCTGAAATGGATATATGCCTCAACGCTGTCACACCTTTGACAATCATACATCTTAGTCACCTCGCTTTCCTTGTTGTAATCCTATAAATTCCACAATAAAAGAAGGCGCACTCAAATACAATGGCTGTCTAACAAACAAAAAATAGAAGCTAATTGACCAAGTCACTTAGCTCCTTTCTTATAGTCATTCCTCCGGTTCATATAGAAACAACGCTTCCCTCCAACTTTGACTGGCACAATGCTTCAAGTTTTCTGAAGTTAAAGCAATATAGTTGTGATTATCTACTTTTTTTAAACTTTAGAAAAAGGTGCCACCCATGCTGATTTTAATCGTTATTTATGATTTTAGCGGGTGATAATTAGCAAATAAATGATAGACTTCAGAATTGTTTATAAAAATTTCTCAATTTCATTGTCATGGGTGTAGTCTACCCCCCATTTTTCGGACAGCTAATAATCATGTATTAACTCGCTTCTCGTTCCACTTCAAGAAAAGCGATCGGAGTCAAATAACCCAGCCTTTTTTGGCTGCGTTCTTTATTAAAATATGCTATGAATTTGGGTAGATCTTCAATCACTTGCTCAGCTGAGTCAATCGAGAATAGATGCGGGAATTCCGTTTTGAGATGAGAGAAAAAACTCTCAATCACTGCGTTATCCCAACAGTTTGCTTTCCTCGACATGCTAGGTATGAAACCAAGCTCTTTAGCCAACAGGTGGTGTCGCATTGAAGAATACACACTACCTTGATCCGAGTGCAGAACGACTTGCTTCAAATCCGTAAGACCTCTTATTTCCTGTGCCATTCGGACTGTTTTCTCAACAAGATCTGCATTGGGATGCGTACTGATGGCGAACCCAATAATCTCTCGGTTATGCAGGTCCATAATGGCTGATATGAAAAACTTCACATCTTTAACCGTCAGTTCAGACAGATCTGTCACCCATTTACGATTGGGTAAATCTGCTTTAAAATCGCGTTTTAAAAGATTGGGATAAACGTAACCGGCACTTGCTTCCTTCTGAACCTTCGATGACTTTACAGCTCGAATGGTTGATTTAATATTCATTTCCCTCATCAATCGTCGAACACGTTTATGATTGATAATATGGCCACCAACCTTGAGTTCACCTGAAATACGCTTGGCTCCATAGGTCCCTCCACTTTTATCATACATGCGCTGAATCGCTGCAACATCCAACTCATCTCGTTCAGAAACAATCTTAGTCGGGCGACTTAAATAGCTATAATACCCACTTTTTGATACACTCAGTGCTTTGCATAGAAGCTGAACAGAATATTCCTTTCTCAATGACGACACGGCTTCATACCGTTTGCTCATTCGTTCTCCTTGAGAAAGGCCTGGAACTTTTTTAAGATTTCATTCTCCTCTAATTGCTCTTTATATCGCTTCTCTATTTTCTGGAGTCTCTTCAATTCTTTTTGAGTTTCTTCTTGCGCTACGTAAGCTGTGCGCTTATTAGAACTTAATCCTTCTTCTCCGTACAGTTGATAATTTCGCACCCAAATATTAATGGAATTTAAGGCGATATCTCTTTCTTTTGCGAGTTCTTTTCGGTGGCGACCATTTTCTAACACTTCCAACACCACCTGCAACTTCTCTTTCGCCGTTGATCGATTATAGGTCTTTCTTGGTTTTTTTGTATAATTATGCACTGTGATCCCCCTGGAACATTGATTTATAAACAATTGTATCATGCTCACTGTCCATTATAAGGGGGTCGAGCACCTGATTTTGAGCCATTTTTTTGTTAAATAATTGTAGTAAACACTCAAAAAAATTTACACCATTTTATAGTATTCACAATACCAATCCGTGAACTTTTGAAGTCCTTCTTCAATGGAGGTTTTCGGTTTGAATCCAATCGCTACTTCTAACAATTTTGTAGAAGCATAGGTCGCAGGAACATCGCCTGGTTTAATAGGTTCAAAAGTCTTCTTGAATACTATTGTTCTGCCTAAACTCTTGCTCAAGCATTTCTCAAGCGTCTCAATAAACACCATCAATTTTTCAGGACTGCTGTTTCCAATATTAAAGACTTTATGTGGAACTTCGACCGCTTCATTTGGCGGATTGGAAAGAAGGCGTTGGATGCCTTCTACAATATCATCCACGTAGGTGAAGTCGCGATACAAGTCATTTTCAAAATCACCATTATTAAATATTTTTATTTCTTCATTCATAAATAATTTATCAGTGAATCCAAAATAGGCCATGTCAGGACGTCCCATCGGTCCATAAACTGTAAAGAATCGAAGCCCTGTTGAAGGGATTTTGTAAAGATGGCTATAGGTATGAGCCATCAATTCATTCGATTTCTTAGTAGATGCATAAAGAGATACTGGATTATCCACGAAGTCTGTTTCCTCGAAAGGCACTTTCTTGTTTGCTCCGTACACGGAACTTGATGATGCATACAGTAAGTGATCAACTGGATAATGACGGCATGCTTCAAGAATGTTATAGAAGCCAATCACATTGCTCTGAATATAGACATCCGGATTTTCAATCGAATACCTGACACCAGCTTGCGCTGCCAGATTCACGACAATCTTCGGCTTATGCTCCTCAAAGAGACTAGTTACTAGTTCCTTATCAGAAATGTCACCCTTAATAAAGCTGAAGTTTTCATTTGATTCTAATTGACTTAAACGGTCATGCTTCAATTTCACATCATAGTATTCATTTAGATTATCGATTCCAACTACACGGTAACCGGATTCCAATAATCGTTTTGAAAGGTGATATCCAATGAATCCAGCTGCACCGGTTATAAAATATACTTTATTAGAGTCTAGAGGCTTGTAGTTCAAGCTTTCTCAACTCCTTAAGTCCGTCTTTGTTTGCAGGAGCTCTACCAACTGAATAATACTCTACACCTGCTTGTTCCATCTCTTCCACACTGTGAAGATTACGGCCATCATATACTAATGGTGTTCTCATCAATTTTTTATAAGCTTGCGCATCTACAGCTTTAACTTCTTCCCACTCAGTAAAGATAAAGCAGACGTTGGCGCAATCTAAAGCATCTTCTATGTTTGTAACATATTTTATGCTGCCTTTGTCAACTTCTCCTTCAGGATAAAATTTAGCAAAGTTCTCAGCCCCTATTGGATCATAGGCATAAATATCTGCTCCTTGTTTCAACAATAAAGGAACATTTTCCAAGGAAGGAGCTTCTCTTAAGTCATCTGTTCCAGGCTTGAAGGTAAGACCCAAAATAGCCACTTTTAGGCCATTAAAAGTAATTAGACGATTGCTCGCTTTCTTATACATTAAAATCTTTTGATCTTTATTTACGTCAATTGCAGCTTTCACTGTTTTAAGATCATATCCATTTTGAGTTGCAAGATATTCTAATGCCTTTGTATCTTTAGGGAAACAAGATCCTCCATACCCAATCCCAGCATTTAAGAATTTGCTACCGATACGATCGTCAAAGCTCATTCCTTTAGCAACGTCCTGAACATCTGCTCCAACTAGCTCACAAAGGTTCGCAATATCATTAATATATGAAATTTTTAATGCCAGGAAATCATTCGAAGCATATTTAATCATTTCTGCAGATTTTCTGTTTACCGATACTACTGGCAGTTTAAATGGCTCATAAATCTTCTGTAAAAGACCTTCTGCCCATTCGCTTTCAGTACCAATAATAATTCTCTTAGCATTCAAAGTATCATACACCGCCGATCCTTGTGCTAAAAACTCTGGATTTGAAGCTACTTCTACTCTTACATCGTTGATCAAGAAATCATGAATAAATTGTTCAACTTTGTCGTTTGTTCCCACCGGCACTGTAGATTTCACTACAACCAAACAATCTTTTTCAATCGTTTCAGCAATTTGTCTTGCGACCGTAGCTATATATGAAAGATTTGCAGATCCATCTTCATTTTCTGGAGTTCCTACACCGATAAAAACCGCATCTGCGTCTTTATATGCTGATTTATAATCAGTTGTGAATTGAAGTCTTTCTGCTTCGTAGTTCTTCTTCATTAATTCTTCTAAACCGACTTCATATATTGGAGATACTCCTGATTTCATTAAGTTTACTTTACTTTCATCTAAATCGACACAAATTACTTGATGCCCTCTTTCAGCAAAACACACTCCTGCTACTAACCCTACATATCCGGTACCTGCCACTGCTATTTTAAACAAATTTATTCCTCCTCATTTCTTTAGCTAAACTAGTTATCTAAAATCTATAACTCAACTTTTTCAATGATATAATTTAAACTAATCGCTGCAGAAATTGAATAAGCTTTTTGAAAATCTCACAAAACAGGTTTATTTAAAAATGAAAAAACATTGATAGTTAACTACAGCCCTGGATTATTAGTTAACTAATTCACGTCAAAGCTCATTTATTTTTTTCGCTCTTTTAAAATTGCGTTTTTAAATTTAAATTTCCTAGCTACTTAGAAAGAATGTTGAAAAATTGATTTGATTCTCTGAGAGAAAAATTAATAAAGTAGATTTAATCAGTTTTTAGTCTATCCACCACCAAAAGGGAGCGTAACCGATATTTTCTCTTTCAATTTAATCTTTCCATTATCATATTCTTTCCGCTATTAATCAAAAAAGTAGCTAGACATTTTGAAAACTGTATTATATCGTCTTCATATATCGTCCATCTATAGAAATATACTTTTAAAGTCTTCTTTTACTTTAATTGATTTACCTTGTCGCCTTCAAATCCACCTGATAGGGTTTCATTGAGACATATTTGGTTGAGCAATAGCTATAGGGGGGAGTCTCCCCCTTATAAATTAAAAATACTTACTTAATTACCGAAAATTAATTAACATTTTAATGCCATCGTCAGCAAATTCGTCATAAACAAAATTTTATTTAAATTATTTTTACATGGTAATATTTATCTTATAATTTATTTTTTATTTTTTATTTAATTATGCTTTTTTATTTCTTTTTTATTTAATCATATTATTTTTTCAATATGCCCTTTATCAAAGCAAGAAAAAAAGTAAAATGAATATTTTTTTTGAACAACATAATATTAATTAAATTAGGAATAATTATACATAAAATTATATTAATACTCAAAGAAATAAAATCATTAGAAATTAAAACCTTACTGCTGATATAAGAAGTTATGCCTGCTTCTACTATAAACAATAATATAAATGCTAAACTAGTAAAAAAATAGTTAAAAAACTTAATTTTCAAAAAACATTTAAAAAATAAGGGTATTTTTAAAGCAATTTGAATAATTAACGAAATTAATGTGCCTAATAATACTCCAAATAATCCAATCACTTTAACTAAAATTAAGGATATTAGTAAGTTTATTACTGTACCTAAAATTGCAATGTCTTTATCCTGCTTAAATAATCCAGAAGCCCCTATCATTTGCCAAAGTGGAGTTCTTAATAATAGTAAAAAGAAATTTAAAACCAATATCCCTACTATATATTCGTTAAGTAAATAATTACTACCAATCCAAAGTGTTATAAATGGATTTATTAGGACATATAAACTAACTCCACAAAAAGAACCTACGAAAAAACTAAAAAATGTCATTCTATTTAATATCATTAGAATATTGGCTTTTGAATCTTTTACCAATAAATCTCCGACACTAGCCTGGGAAGAATTTAATATTTGCAATACTAAATTCTGTACAGCTAATATTATCATGTTATAATTTGCCATCAATCCTACTGTATTTAAATTTATAAAACTTGATATTATTATATTGTCAGTTGAGCTTGTTATTGTCCAAGAAAGTTTGTTAATCATTATATATTTAATATTTTTAAAAATATTTCGTTTTTTATGTTTATCAAGTTTTTCTTTGTTATTGATATAAGGGTATTTTTCATCTGCAATTACCGCAATTACATAGTTATTTATAAGTTTAACTAAAATTCTTATAATTAAATAAAAAATAAAATTCTGAGTATGAATTAGTACAATTATATTGATTATTTCAGTAAGTACTCTGAAAAGTGTGTCATATTTTATAATTATGTAATTCTTTTGATCAGCAAAAATAATTGAACGTTTATAAGAAAAAAAGTAGGAAGTAACAGCTTCAACAAGAAACAATAAAAATATTAGATTTAAATAGATTAAAGTGAAGGGAGAATCCTTAACTATAATTTCAATAAATGGTAAAAATAATAGGCCTAAAGTTGCTATTATTGAAGCTATAATTCTATAAGAAGATTTGTAGAAATTCATTAACTGTGTAATTTCTTCTTGGTTCTTTTCTAATAATGGTTTATATAAATAATAGATTATAGCCGAAGAAATACCTAATTCGGCTAGTGATAGTAAAGATATAATATTGCTGAAAAGACCATTAAGACCTAAATATGAAGGGCCTAACGTATCTAAAAAAATCTTTCTACTAATAAAACCAATCAGTAAAATAACTAGCTGAGAAATTATTCCCCAATAGCTATTTTTCAACACTATTTGAGTTCTCATTTATTACCTCCAATTTATTGCTACAATCGTCCTCTAAACAGCGAAAAATTGGTGAGTACATTTAAATGAGATATTATTAAAATTCATCATGATAATATCAAATTTAATTCACTTTTTCCAAACAACTCTATTTACATAATCTGTATAAGACATTATAATTCTAAGGATTTTGTCAGACACATTTTGCATTTTATAATCTCCTACTAACCTAAGCGTTTCTACTTTTTGAGATTCCAATATGTTTATCCCCTGCAATATTCTTTCCTGTTCTAAGCCCACCATCATTACGCTAGCTTCTTCCATGGCTTCAGGTCTTTCGTGTGCTTGTCTAATATTTAAAGCTTTGAATCCCAGAATTGAAGACTCTTCACTAATAGTACCGCTATCACTAAGGACAGCTTTTGCCTTCATTTGAAGTTTTACGTAATCATTAAACCCTAAAGGTTTCATCGTTTTAATTAATGAATTAAATTTGATATTTTTGACATCAATCATTTTTTGAGTTCTAGGATGAGTGCTAAAAACTATTGGCATACCATATCTATCTGCAATCGCATTTAAACTATCACATAAATCCATAAAGTTCTTTTCAGAACTAATATTTTCTTCACGATGAGCCGATACAACAAAATATTTATCTTCTTCAAGATTTAGTTTCTCGACTATATTTGAGTTTTCAATATCTTCTTTTCTGGAGTTGAGAACTTCAAACATCGGGCTACCAGTTTTAATAATACGATCTGCAGGAAGTCCTTCTCTTAATAAATATTCTCTAGCTATATCACTATAAGTTAAATTGATATCTGCTGTGTGATCGACAATTTTTCTATTGGTTTCTTCAGGAACACGTTGATCAAAGCAGCGATTTCCTGCTTCCATGTGGAAGATAGGAATCTGTCTTTTCTTTGCTGCAATCGCACATAAGCAGCTGTTTGTATCTCCAAGGACAAGCAGTGCTTCTGGTTTAACTTCTTCTAAAATCGGATCAATTTTCACAAGGATATTACCAATAGTTTCAACTGCTGTCCCATTTGCTGCATTTAAGAAATAATCGGGCTTTCTTAGGTTAAAGTCCTCGAAGAAAACTTCGTTCAATTCATAGTCATAGTTTTGACCTGTATGAACAAGTATATGTTCTATCGCATTTGATTCTTCCAGTTGATTAATCACTGCCGAGAGTCTAATGATTTCAGGTCTGGTTCCTATCACTGTCATTACTTTTAATTTTTTCATCTTTATACCTCCAAATAATGAGTGTCTGGATTCTCTGGATCAAAGCTTTCGTTCACCCACATTACTGTAACTAAGTCTGTTTCCCCTACATTCACAATTGAATGAGTATACCCTGTGGGAATATCTATTACCTGCAGCTTTTTAGCATTTACGTAATACTCGATAATTTCTTCTGAGTCAATGTTTCTGAATCTGATTAACCCATAACCACTTACCACTAGGAATTTCTCATTTTTGGTGTGGTGCCAATGATTTCCTTTTGTGATTCCTGGTTTAGAAATATTAACAGAAACTTGACCGCGATCTGGCGTGCGAAGGAATTCTGTAAAAGATCCTCGATTGTCAACATTCATTTTTAAATCATATGAAAAGCTATTTTCCGGCAAGAAACTAAGATATGTACTATATAATTTCTTTGTAAATTCATCGCTCATCGTTGGTACTTCTAAAGACTTTCTGCTTTCTTTAAAGCTTCTAATACGGTCTGCTAAGTCCCCTAATTCTGTCTTATACGTAACTGGTATAACACAGAGGTTCTCGCATGTAGTTGGAGTACCTTTTAAAGCTTTTAGGAATTCTTCAAGTACATCGTCAATATATGCAAGTTCAAGGAGAGCTGCATGATTGTTTACCTGGATATCTAAATCTCTGGCAATGTTATAGCAATAAGTTGCAACTACAGTATTATAGTTAGGTCTGCTCCATTTGCCGAACAAGTTTGGCAATCGGTAGACAAATACATTTGCACCCGTTTCTTGAGAATATAAAAATAATTCATCTTCTCCAGCTTTTTTGCTCTTTCCATACAAGTTGTCTTTTTCAGCCTGCATTGAGGAAGTCATCAATACCGGAGCCTTATTTTCATTTTTTATTAGAAGTTGAAGCAACTGTGAAGTTAATCCATGGTTTTCTTTCATGAATTCACTTTCATTTAGCGGGCGGTTAACGCCTGCTAAATGAAAAATAAAATCACAGTTTTTAGTGAATTTTTCGAGATCCTCAAAAGAGTTCTTTCTATTAAATAGGTACAGATCTTCATATCCTTGATTTCTTAATTCTGCCACTAAATTTTTACCGACAAATCCATTGGCACCTGTAACTAAAATTTTAGTCATTGCTTAACACCCATTTTTGCTAATTCTTCTTTAACCACATCTAGGCTTAGTAAAAGATCTTTGATTTCCTGCATATTCAGACGGTGAGTATTGTGAGAGTTATACTCCCAGCCTTCTGAGATTTCTTCTTCACCTTCAGTGAAGTATTTATTGTAGTTCAAATCACGATTATCTGCTGGAATGCGATAATAACCACCCATATCTGTAGCCACAGCCATCTCTTCTCTTGTTAGAAGAGTTTCATATAATTTTTCTCCGTGACGGGTGCCGATAACTTCGATGGGATTATTAACTTTGAACAATTCTTTGAGTGCCTGTGCAAGTTCTCCAATTGTTGAGGCTGGCGCTTTTTGAACAAAGATGTCTCCTTGTTCAGAATTTATAAAAGCGAACAATACTAACTCCACAGCATCTTCCAAAGACATCAAATAGCGTGTCATAGCAGGATCTGTAAGTGTAAGAGGCTTGCCGGCTTTAATCTGATCTATAAATAGAGGAATAACAGATCCACGTGAAGCCATAACATTGCCGTAACGAGTACCACTGATAGTTGTATCATCCACATCTACTGTTCTAGATTTTGCCACAGTAACTTTTTCCATCATTGCTTTTGAAATTCCCATTGCGTTTATTGGATATACAGCTTTGTCCGTAGAAAGGCAAATTACTTTTTTGACGTTATTTTGAATTGCTGCATTTAGAACATTCTCTGTTCCCAATATATTTGTTTTTACTGCTTCCATTGGGAAGAATTCACACGATGGTACTTGTTTAAGAGCAGCAGCGTGGAAAACATAGTCGACATTATTCATTACCGTGTTTAGGCTATTAATATCTCTTACATCGCCGATATAGTATTTTACTTTTGAATTATTAAGGCGCTTTCTAATATCTTCTTGTTTCTTCTCATCTCTAGAGAATATACGAATTTCTTTGATATTTGTATCTAAAAATCTTTTTAACACTGCATTCCCAAAGGAACCAGTTCCTCCAGTTATTAATAATGTTTTATTTTCAAACATTTAAATCCATCCTTTCAACTTGAATTTATTTATTTATTTTTATTTTTTTCAACTTTCTCCCCAGCCAATATATTGGTTTAAGGATTTCGAAAAACAAGAAAAAGTTAACAACATTATAGGATTTGCCACTAATAATACTTCTTTGAAATAAGTGATAATATAAATTCTTAAATTTTATTGATTCAATATCTATTTTATTGTCCTCGTTAATAAATTCATTATGATCATTAAGTAAAGTTGTAATTCTAGCTCTTTTCTCTTTAAGTCGAATATTTTCACTATAAATATCTTGCGCAGCAAAATTTAACATTTTTAAATATCTGTCACTTAATTGTAAGAATATTTTTTGATGATAGCCATTTAACATAACTGCATTAACTAATTCTTTTATAATAACAATAAATGCTTTTTGTAACTGTTTGTCCTTTTTTTGTGACCTCGAGCCTTCAATTACTCTGTGATTGTAAAGAGGCAATTTTACTATTGAAATTTTTGGTAAATGTAATAATAATAAATGATTGAATAATAAATCTGTTCCATTGTATTTATTCTCTAAAGTGAATTTAACATTTGTGTTCTTCACGAAATCACTTCTATACATTTTGTTCCAAGAATCGCTCATTTGGTACTTCTCAAGAATCTGTGAATATGAATTAACAACATCAGCTTTACTGATAATCTTACCGCTTAAGTCTTCACTAGTTACATTTAACTTAATAGTTCTTATGCCATTTTCATCAAAGTTATTATATTCACAAATACAAATGTCTGATTTTTCTTTTTTTATGTTAAAATAAAGTTTTTCAATATAATTTATATCTATAGTATCATCTGAATCTATCGTACAAAAATATTTTCCTTTTATTAAATCTATTCCATACTGTCTTGCTTTGCTGAGTCCTTCATTAGTTTTATTAATAATATGTATTCTTGAATCAGAGTTATACTTTTGAATCTTTCCCAAAGAGCCATCAGTTGAACCATCATTAATTAATAAAATTTCTAAATCAGTATATGATTGATTTAGAATACTATCTATACATTTTTCTACAAAATTCTCTACATTATAAATTGGTACTATAATTGAGATCAATTCCATCTTCATTCTTAATACACCAAATTTCTTTAATTTTCCTTTTTATTTAGTTTTAACTAAAAGTTAATTTAACAACCTCTTCATTCCTATTAGAAAATCATCGTCCAATTTCTTTATTAATTTGTTATTATTTAGCACCGAAGATAAATCAGCATTTAGAATTGCTTTTGCAATAGATTGTGGATTATTGTCTTTTAAAAAAGTTATATTTTTACTTATTGAAGATTTTTTCACACTTTCTATTTCCGTACTTATTACATATAAATCATGTGAAAGATAAGAAATTACTTTAGAAGGAAAAGCTGTAGACATATATATACCTTCATTTTGAGGATTTAAAGCAATGTCACAATTCAAGAGATATCTTGTATATTCTTCGTTTACAAGAGTCCCATCATAAACACAAACCTCGTTTTTTCTATAAGCATTTACTTGTTTAATTAAGTTGCTCAAATAACTTAGTTGATCCTCTGAACCATGCCCGATTATATGTAATTTATAACCTTTGGGGAGATATAGCATAGCTTCTACCGCTTTATAAGCCCCTCCTTTAATAGAATCAATTGATCCAGCATAAACTAAACTTATTTCATTTTCATTAAATTTAATTCTTCTTTTTATTTCGGGAAGAACATAGCTTCCATATAAAACAACAGAATCTTTACCTTTAGAATTAACTTTTTCTTTTAAGATTTCTGAAACAAAAATATATTTATCAGCTTTTTTAATTAGTTTTTCTTCCATACCTTGTAGTTTCTTTGATTCTTTCCAAACCTCACCATATATTTCTTCTACCTCTAGAATTAAACTGAATTTCTTTATATATTTTGCAAGTCTGAGTGGTATTGAAATCCATTGAACATGATATGCAAAAACTTTTTCATCTTTTTTCACATTAAAAATTAAATAGCAGAATAACCACACTAACGAAAAAAAGATTTTAATATTTCTAGTAAATTTATATTTTGTCTTCCATGAAGGACAAGAAATTAAAAAAAGATTATCATCTAGGGCAATTTTCTTTCCTTTTTCAAATCCTTTTTCTGAGGTATCAGTCATCCAAGAAGGAGAAACTATTTCTACTTGATGACCTAATCGATTTAATACAGAACAAATGTAGTTCATTTTATTAGTAGCTGCTAAATTACATACTCTTGCGTTTTTACTATTTGGCAAATCGTAGAATCCAACATATTTTATTGTATTTTTGCGCACTTAATTCACCTCTATCACAATAATATAAAACCTTTAAAACTCCCTGACCAGAAAATATATACAAATAACACAAAAAATAATGTAAAACTTAAAAGTAACCTGAATTTTTTATTTCTTTCAATACTTAGCGCATATGGAATCAGGACTATACTGAAAACACTAAAGTACATACTTATTCTAAAGAATTCAGCTACTACTGTAGCAAAACTTTGAAAAATTAATCCTATAAAAAGTAAATTATAAAAACTTACGTTTTTTTCATTTAGCTTTAATATGTCTTCTTTATAATACAAACAAAATAAATAAATACATAATTGTATAAAAAATCCAGTTCTATTAAGATAGTAATTATGAGTAGCATAATCAGCTAAATTTTCGGTCCATCCAATAATACCAATTAGGACTCTTACTTCTTGACCAAAATAAGTAGCAATAAATAATGAAGAAAATATTCCTATAAATTGCTTATATCCTATTTTAATATTTGATAAAGGATAAGCAATTAGAAATATTAGAGCAGAAGAATGGAATAAAGAAGCGAAAGATACTATTAGTAAAAATCTCCAAAACTTGCGATTTCTTAAATAATTATAAGATATTACTACTAATGCAATTGCTAGAGACTGTCTAATTCCGGTAATACTAAAATAAAAATATCCTAATGAAATAAAAGCGACATAACTTAAAAAAAAGTTAGATGAATATTCATATATTAATTTGGTTATAGAAAAAATGAATATACCAGAAATTAAAGCCAACCATACTTGAGAATTCGCTCCTGTAATACTAATCAGTTTAGAAAAAAAATAAAAAAACGGATCTCTTCCCTCATTTTCAATAAAATTAGACCATAAATAAGAAATTTTTTCTAACTTCAACATCTCATAACTTTGCACATATCTTATTACATCAGGTCCAAAATAAACGCTCCTAAAAGCTGCTATAAAAAATAGAACTAAACTTGCTAATATTAAAAATATTTTCTTTCCTTTTGGTGTCTTCTGTATGAAAGTATAAACTAAACCAATTATTAGAATATATCCTAGAATTAAAAACACTATTTATTCCCCTTATAGCTTAATAAACTCTTATACAAACTCATATAATCAAATAAGCGATCTTTTTTATTAAAATTTTTAAAGGCATAATTTATACAATTATCCTTATAGAATTCTTTCTTTTTATTTTTCACCATGTTAATTTTGTTAAGAATTTCACTAATATTATCGTCATTTATAATATGCCCGCAATTTTCTGCAATTAATTCAGGGTTTGCTGTTGAATTAATTACTATAGCAGGTGTTCCACAAGAAAGTGCTTCTGCAGTTACCATTCCAAACGTTTCTTCTACAGAAAGATTAACAAGAACATCTGCTAAAGAGTAATATTCTACTAAATTGTAAACATTATGGGTTTCTGATAAATGAATTATATTACTTGGTATATTTCTAGTAATTGAAATATTCCCAACCAAAATTATGACCATATCATTAGGCAATATACTTGATAACTCTATAAATTTTTCTAATCCTTTTTCGTTACTCCAGATGCTAGCAACTCCAAGAATTACAAATTTATTCTGTAAGTCCATAGTTTTTTTAATTTGATTTGTATCGATAGGTTTAAATATTTCTAAATCAACCCAATTATGAATTCTTGTTATTATATTAGAATCCGACAAAAATGACTTTTTAGCTTCTCTAGTGATCCAATCTGAAACACCCACTATAGCTACTCTTGGAATATTATTAAACCAGTTTTTTTTATCTCTATACATTTTTGGTGTGCGATCTAAAAACCAACTAGGATTATCTTTTTTTAATCTTGGACAGTTATTGCAACCGTTGATCCATTTCATACAATTATCAACTGTATAGTGAGTACACTTTCCCGTAAAAAACCAACAATCGTGTAATGTCAAAACAGTGGGGATATCTTCAGTAGCAAGATATTTCAATAAAATTTCTAGATTAATATAGTTTGAATGAAGATTATGTAAATGAACTACATCAGGTTGAAGTTTTTCTATAAAAGCAACAAGGTCTTTTGTTCCATTTTTTGAAAAATAGGCTTGTTTTCCAAAAATACGTGAGGATAATCCATGTATTTTTTTTTCGATCATGTTCCCAATAATATATTCTTTTAGATAAGGATTTCCTTCTGAATAAGCTATATAACCTTCATTACTATTTTCATTTAGATAATCTGAGAGCTCTACACAAATACGTCCAGTACTTCTAATCCCACTAACTGCATTTATCTGTAATACTTTCATCGCTTTCTCCTTTATTAATAATAAATAAGTTTCAAATAAAGATGCTCTTCATTAAAAGAGTTACTTTACCTCTTATATCATTACCTAGATTACAATCTAAAATGCAAAAAACACATGAACATCCCAACAACCTGTAACTCAGGCGAAGTTGATGAGTTCTTTCAGGAAATACACTTCCAGCGTCCGGTAGCACAGAATTTTCCTTCGCAGATAGTTGCATAAGTTCTGGGTTTACCGGATGGCTTTCTCTGAAATCGATTTGGTTACCTTGCTTTTCAGGATGAACCGAAGGATGAGTTTATTGTAGCACTCATTGGTTCTGCTTTCGCAGGCGGTGTAAGGTGAGCAAAGAAAATCTCAGTCTCTTCGGAGATGACGCATATGAAAAGGTTGGTGAATTTGGAAGTGTATTGCTAGTGCAACACTTTGAAGTTCTAACTGACGATTTCACTGTCCTTGCCATAAATTAATAAAACAACTTCCTCATATTATTCGTTCGGTCAGCGTCATGAAGGCGTGGACTTGGGTTGTCTTCCCGATAACGGTGTCAATCTCCCAATGGCCGAATTCGATTTGTTTATCAATGGCAGCCGGGTGCGCGCTTCGATACTCCGTCAAAGGACGCGCTTGTTCACTCGCACCCCTCTCTTCTTCGTATTGAGGGACTTTTAAGGGGAAATCATTCACAGATTTTTCTAAGTTCGAAGTAGTTATAAGGCGTCTTTCTACAGATCATGAACTCACTATGTGTGTGCTATAGATAACCTCCTAGTCGATTGTGTTTCATCAACTTTATCATACACAAGTTATTGGCTTTTCTTGTTTTCCAGAAATTTTCCTATTTTATTTTACTATTGTTTTCAGAATAGAAAATTAATAATATTCATTTATTTTATTAAGAAAATTATTTTATAAAAATTTTAGTATATATCTTTTTTGAGGTATTTTTAGCTATTTTGTAAAAATCACTGTAAACTATCCCTATGCTTTTAAGACTATAATATTTCAATGAGGCAGATCTTTTCTTCATTAACTTAAAGCCATATTTTGCACTTTTATTATAACCGCGCTGACGTGCATAGCATGCTATTTTATAGTAAATATTGTAATCATTAAATTCTGTTTTTTTGTCCAAACTATTTAATAACCATATATGAAATTCATCAAATTCACGATATCCTATTTCGGACATTCTATATGTTACTTGATTCTTGTGCATTCTTCCTTGAACCAAAGTTTTAGGAACATAGAAAAATTGATAATTATTTAATAGAAGTCTATACCATAAATCATAATCTGAAACGGTTTTAATAGATTCATTAAATCCTTTCATTTCTAGTAAAGCATTTTTATGAACTAAAAATGAACAACCACCTAATCTATTATTTTTAAGATTTTTAACTATAATATTTCTTGTAGATTCGAATTCTTTAGCAATTGGTTTTAACCTTAAGATAACTTCACTTTTATCATTAATGTATTCTGTATCACAATAAAGAACAGCCTTTGAAACTTCTATTGCATTGTTTAAAATTACTTTATTAAGATATTTTATTTGTTCTTCTAATTTTTCGGGGTGATATAAATCATCATGTGATAACCACGAGAAAAATTCCCCTCCCATCTTACTAATTCCATAGTTTAAAGCCGTGGAAACACCACCATTTTCTTTATGAAAATACTTTATTCTGTCCTTATATTTTTCTGCGATTTTTTTAGTTTCTCCATCATCAGTTGAACCGTCATTGATGACAATTATTTCAAAGTTTCGATATGTTTGTTTTAAAGCACTTTCAATACTTTGAGTTAAATAATCCCTACCATTATAAACGGGAATTATTATAGAAACTTTAGGTTGATACATTAAATTCCCTCCTTAATTAACCTTTTAGTATAGTTTCATATATTTCAAAGACTTTACTTGATGTAGATTTTATATCTAATAATTCTCTAACATTATCCCGGCCGATTTCCGCCATAATATTTGATTTCTCCAAATCTTCTGTGACTTTAATAATTATTCCAGCTAACTCTCTTGAAGATTTAGGACTTACAGTGTATCCAGTTTTTTCATCAATAACTATATCTGGGAAACCTCCTATATTTGTAGAAATAGTTGGTACCCCTGCAGCTAAACTTTCTGCTGCACCACCTAAGTTCTCACTATGAGAAGGATGAACTACAACATCTAACTCCCTATAGACTTCTTTTAAATCATTTCGAAATCCTGTAAAAATAATTTCATCTTCACATCTTTTCTTTGCATACTTTTTCACTTTCTCTTCATATTTTTGAGATTTCCCCCAAGCACTCCCCATTATTACACCAACTACATTTGGGTTTTTTCTCCTAACTAGAGCAATTGCATCTATAAAATCCTCGTGACCTTTTAATCCTCTTTTTTGAAGCAGGTGAGCTTTAGGCTTATAAAAATAACTAACCATACCAATCAAAATTTTGTTTGATGGTATTTGATACTCAGTATGCAGTTTGCCGGTACTCTCTCTATATTGATCACAAGCATCTCCCCCATAACCACCATAATAAGATAAGAAGACTCTATTTTTAGGAAGACCGTCTTCTAAATACATATCACAGGTCTTTTTACACGCCCCACCCCAATAGTCTCTTTTAGTGGACAGTATTATTTCCGCTCGCTTAAAAATTTTACTTTCTAAATGCAATGGCCCTGGAACTTGAAAGAAGCGAGGAATATTTGATTTTCTTAGAGCTATTCTTAACATCATTATATTCGTCACGAAATGACAATGAATAATATCGGGCTTGACTTTATTAACTAAACTATTTATTTCCTTATTTTTTTTAAATATTCGCCACGGCTTAACAACTGGAAGCGTGAAATCACCTTCTACTATAGACATGCCACTTTGTTTGTATTTTTCTGCCACACCACCCTCAATAGAGGGCAAAACAGTAACTATATCTATGCCATTTTCATAAAGCCATTTTGCTTGTGAAAACGCCCAACTGGCACCATCATTAGTTTTAACAATCTGTAAAACTTTCATTTCTTTAATCTCCTAGCTGGGACTCCCACATAAATACCAGGAGCAGTTATGTCTTTGATCACAACTGCTCCTGTACCTATCTTTGTTTCACCAATGATATTAATATTGTTACTCACCATACTACCAATTCCCAACCAAGACCCTTTGCCTATTTTAACAGTCCCAGCTAAATGAACACCCGGGGAAATATGCACAAAGTCCTTAATCAAATTATCATGATCCACAGTAGAGCCGGTATTGATAATACAGCCTCTTCCGATTTTAGTTGAAGAGTTAATAACAACTCCTCCCATCACTACTGTACCTTCAGCTATGTCAACTTCTTCTCCGATAACAGCATGAGGATGTATTAACACAGGTATAGTTGCCGATTGAAGCTCTAGCTTTTCTTGGATTTTTTCTCTTGTGATGTTATCTCCTATAGCCACAAAAATGTCCCATTCATCGATGTATGCATCAATATCTTTTGACTTTCCAATGATTTTCAAACCAAGAGAAAACTTCAAACTCTCATCGTCATCCATAAAAGCAATAATTTTCCATTTATCCATTTTGAGAGCTATATCAGCCACTACCTTTCCATGACCACTTGCCCCTATAATCATAAGATTATCTTTAACTGTTTTATTCATGTTTTTCATTCCCTTTAAAAGCTTCCATAGTAACTGCAGTATTAGAATTAATACCTTCTCTAATAAAAACTTTCTTTAAAGTTAGAAATATAATCTTCCAGTCTCCTATAAAACTTACGTGCTCAACATATTTCACATCAAGCTTAAACTTTTCTTCCCAGCTAATTGTATTTCGACCACTTACTTGAGCCAACCCCGATAAGCCAGGTCTGACATCATGCCGGATTTTTTGATATTCATTGTATAAATATAAATATTCGACTAACAAAGGTCTTGGCCCAATAATGGACATCTCTCCCTTTAGTATATTAAATAACCCAGGTAATTCATCTAGAGAAGTAGATCTTAGAAGCTGACCGAACTTAGTTAACCGTACATTATCAGGCGATAAGTTCCCATCAGAATCTTTTGCATCCGTCATAGTACGAAACTTATATATGGAAAAGATTTTGCCATTTAAACCTGGTCGCTTCTGCTTAAATAGTACAGGATTACCTAGTTTCATTTTAACCAAAATTACTAAAGCCAGAAATATCGGACTAAGAACAACAATTGCTATTAAAGAAAGCCCAAAATCCATCGGTCGTTTAATAAACCTTCTATATATACCACCTTTTGTAGCATTCATACCTATCTCCACAATCCTTTAATAATCTCTACAACTCTATTAAGAGCATCATCACTCATCTTCGTATCACTTGGCAAGCAAACCCCATCCTCAAACAACTTCTCAGAAACACCCGTCCCCACAAAATCATACTTCTCAAAAAACGGCTGCATATGCATCGGCTTCCAAACAGGTCTTGACTCTATATTCTCAGCTTCTAAAGCTTCCATAATATCAATCGGTCTAACCTTACCATGTAGTGTCATAGAACTTAACCAATAGTTCGGATCATCCCAATCATTCGTAGGCATTATTTCAACGCCTTCCAAATTATCAAGTTCCCTCTTATAAAACTCAAATATATACTTCTTCTTCGCAACCCTTTGATCTAAGACCTTAAGTTGCCCTCTACCAATCCCAGCAACAACATTGCTCATGCGATAATTGAACCCCAACTCACTATGTTGATAATGTCGTGCTTGATCTCTACTTTGAGTTGCCCAAAACCTTGCTTTAGCAATTCTTTCTTCATTATTAGAGACAAGCATACCGCCGCCAGAAGTAGTAATAATTTTATTACCATTGAAGGAGAAAATACCATAATCCCCAAAAGTACCAGTATGTTTCCCTTTATAATAAGTGCCTAATGATTCAGCAGCATCTTCAATTAAAGCCACATTGTGCTTCTTACAAAGTGCTACTATTTTATCCATGTCTGCAGACAAACCATAAAGATGTACTATGAGAACTGCCTTCACTTCTGGATATTTTACAAAAGCTTCTTCTAACGCTTTAGGGCACATATTCCAAGTTTCATAATCACTATCTATAAAAACAGGAATGGCATTTTGATAGATGATTGGATTAGCCGTAGCAGAGAAAGTAAGTGTTGAACAAAACACGATATCTCCTTCGTTAACACCAGCCGCTTTAAGCGCTAAATGGATTGCTCCTGTTCCAGTTGTTAGTGCTGCAGCTGCTTTACTTCCAACTTTTGCAGCCAATTCATTTTCAAACTCATTCACATTTTCTCCAAGTGGTGCAATCCAGTTTGTATCAAAAGCTTCTTTTACATATTCCATTTCATAACCTTCATCACTCATATGGGGCGAAGAGAGGAATATTCTTTCTGATTTTGTTAGACTTTCTGTCATTGTAGGACTTCCTTCCTAAATTAAGTTCTCTCTAAAACAATTACATTTCATTAGTTGCTTAGTACTTAATTGGAACATCACACTTCCTCCAATCAACTACGAAACTACCAAAGTTTCGTCATTTATGATAGGTACCGTTTTAATAACAAAATCAATTATTGAAACTGGAACTATTAATCAAAATCCTATATGACAGTTCTTTTGCTCTCTAAAATCTCCTCAAGATAAATCAACAACTCATCTCTAAGTCCATCATCCTGCAAAGCAAACTCCACAGTAGTCTTCACAAACCCAATCTTCTCCCCAACATCAAATCGCTTACCTTCAAAATCATAAGCGAACACACGTTGAATTTGATTAAGTTGCTCAATCGCATCCGTCAACTGAATCTCCCCACCAGCACCCGCTCCTTGCTTCTCAAGAAAATTGAAAATCTCAGGAGTTAAAATATAACGACCCATAATCGCAAGATTCGAAGGTGCCGTTCCTAGTGCAGGTTTCTCCACAAAATTATCTACTTTATATAATCTTCCATCTCTCTCAAGCGGTGCAATAATACCATAACGATTCGTCTCATTGTCAGGAACTTGTTGAACACCAATAACAGAAGCACCAGTTTCATCATATTGATTCATTAACTGTTTTAAACAAGGAGTTTCAGCTTGAACGATATCATCTCCAAGTAGTACCGCAAAAGGCTCATCCCCAATAAATTTCTTCGCACATAGTACAGCATGTCCTAATCCAAGAGGTTCTTTTTGACGGATGAAATGTATCTCCACCTTAGAGCTTTCTCTCACTTTTTCAAGTAAATCGAACTTTTCTTTTTTAATTAAGTTTTCTTCTAACTCAAACGCATGATCAAAGTGGTCTTCAATCGCTCTCTTGCCTTTACCCGTTACGATAATGATGTCTTCAATACCTGATGCAATAGCTTCCTCAACAATGTATTGAATCGTCGGTTTATCCACTATCGGCAACATTTCTTTCGGCATCGCTTTTGTAGCTGGTAGGAATCGTGTACCAAGGCCTGCAGCAGGAATAATGGCTTTTCTAACTTTTTTCATATTAATTCCTCCTATAATTGCAAATTCTACACTTTTTATGTTTCTCCTAATCTATAGTCAAAACAAAAGGACGTATCACACGTCCCAATACTCACCCAACAACATCCACTACCTGTAAACTCTTAACCTCAACATTCCTCCGATTAGCAGTACCAACCAACAATTCCTTCAACTCAGCACCCGATAAAGTTGGAATCTTCTCCAACAAATAAACAAGTTCATGCTTCGTAATTGGCGTTGCCTTCCCAATATAAATCTTCGGAAATACAACGTCACTCTGTCTTTCACTCTCATTCATCAACTCTTCAAACAACTTCTCACCAGGTCGTATTCCTGTCTCACGAATCTCAATCTCACCCTCTGAA
>Ga0209013_10001489_pt1 | contig 21583 bp, 16 predicted proteins | sample Cruoilmetagenom2_FD_187291 | JGI IMG/M metagenome (GOLD analysis project Ga0209013, IMG submission 187291) | Oil polluted marine microbial communities from Coal Oil Point, Santa Barbara, California, USA - Sample 2 (SPAdes) (version 2) | ecosystem: Environmental > Aquatic > Marine > Oil seeps ...
GGGCAGCAGCGTGAGAAATCCTGGATGATCTTTGAAATCGTTCTGCCCATGCTGGCAATTTCTGCCTACGTTTTCGTATACCGAGCCATCGGAGCGCCGGAAGAGTACATCGGTTTTGTGGTCATGGGTGGCGCGATGACGGCCTTTTGGCTGAATATCCTATGGAGCATGTCCAGCCAGCTGTATTGGGAGAAAGAGACGGGAAACCTTGCCCTGTACATCATGGCCCCAAATTCTATGATGGCTGTCCTGCTGGGTATGGCACTGGGCGGATTGTTCGCATCCACCATCCGCGCCCTCGTGATCGTACTCCTGGGCAGCTGGCTGTTTAGAGTCTCATACGAAGTGGTCAGTTTTTGGCAGTTATTCACCGTCTTCTTCCTGGCGATGGTCGCTCTCTACGGCATGGGAATGATGGCGGCGTCCATCTTTCTTCTGCTCAGCCGGGAGGCCTGGCACCTATCAAGCCTGGCACAAGAGCCAGTCTACCTGGTGTCCGGATTTTATTTCCCGATTAAGAACCTCGGATTTTGGATTGCATTGGGCGCATCCTTTATTCCATTGACTCTTGGGATGGACGCCATGCGACAGCTTGCATTCCCATCAGGAACTAAGCACGGCTTCCTATCGGTGCCAACCGAACTGGTCGTTTTACTCGTCCTGTGCGTGATTTTCCTCGTTGGCGCCTACTTCCTGCTGGCCTACATGGAGCGATTGGCAGTCAGGGAAGGAAGATTAACGGAGAGCAGAAGGTAAATACCGCAATTATTTAAACAGGATTTCAAGGAACAGGAAGTCGTGTTTAACGAGCATCTTAAACACACAACGAATAAATTTATCCGATGATCAAAACAAGACGCAGCCGGCTGCCGGACATAGTCACCCTCTGGAAAACGTTCCGCATGGCGACCTGGTTAGGTTGGAAGATCGAATCCAACTGGACCGACCCTTTCTTGTTTGCAATCTATTCGCTGGTCAAACCACTGGCTGGTGCAGCGATCCTGGTTGTCATGTACGGAGTGATCACGCAGGCTGATTTTGAAGATCCACTTTTCACCTACATGTACCTGGGCAACGCTTTTTACATCTATGTCGGAGCGATACTCAATGGTCTGGTTTGGGCAGTGATCGATGATCGAGAACACTACAGGACCCTAAAATATATCTACACCGCCCCCATCCATTTCCCGACCTACCTGCTAGGGCGGGGAGTAGCAACTTTTCTGGTATCCTCAATCGCCGTCCTGGTGACCGTATTAGTGGGTGTTTTCTTCATCAATGTACAGGTGGAGTTATCCACCATAAACTGGCCCCTGTTCTTGATTACCCTGTTTGTAGGCGTGATCATGATCGCATTTATGGGGCTCATTCTGGCAGGTGTGATGCTCTTGATGGTGCACCATATGTGGGACCTTGGAGCTGCCGTTGCGGGGGCGCTTTACCTCTTCAGCGGTGCGATCTTCCCTCTGGAGATACTCCCCCCAATGATCCGCTGGATTGGTTACCTGATGCCAATCACCTATTGGCTGGAACTGATCCGGCGTTCGCTGGTCGGTCCTATCGCGGAAGAATTCCCTACATTGACCCAATTCAGCAGCGCCCAATTAATGGCCATATTACTGGTCCTGACCACATTCTTTTCGGTTATCTCGGTAATCTCATTCCGCTGGTGTGAAGCTAAAGCACGTGAGAAAGGGGTCATCGACGCCATAACAAATTACTAGCAAGTTCAACACCATTCATCAACCAGTCTATCTTCCAAGAAAATGGTATTCCATAATTAGGGTATCAGGAGACGCAGGATGACCAAAGGCGAGAAAATAAGACCCCTCTATAATGCCATCATCAAAAATACACCGCTGGGCAGCTTAGGAACAGCTTCTTCGAACCTGGGGTTGGTAGCTGTTGAATTTGTAGACAGCCAGGACCAGCTTTTCCAGATACTGGAGCAGCGCTTCGATCGGAATGTGTACGAAGTCCTGAGTTATCCCGATCACCAGATAGAGCAAAACAGCGCTGCTGCCGCGTGCACGCAATTAGATGAATACCTGCGGGGGACACGCAAGCAATTTGAAATAACGATTGATTGGTCAGTGATGACACCTTTCCAGGAAGGTGCGCTTAAGATAACTTACAAGATACCCTATGGGCAGGTAGTCACGTATGCGGATATCGCCCGGCAGATTGGGAAACCGAACGCAGCCCGGGCCGTCGGTCGCGCCGAAGCGACCAATCCCATGCCGCTGGTGATCCCATGCCATCGCTTGATCGGCACTGATGGGGGTTTACACGGTTACGGCGGGCGCGGCGGGTTGGAAACGAAAGCCTGGTTGCTGCGGCTCGAAGGGGCTATAGAATGAGCTCCCAGCAGGGATGAATGCAGAATTTTTTAATGCAGTCTGATCAAGGAGGATCAATATGCAATATCGTCGTTTCGGACGCACGGACTGGAAGGTCAGCGAAATAGGATATGGAATGTGGGGGATGGGAGGTTGGAGCGGATCAGATGACGAGCAATCATTGAGGTCGCTGCAAACTGCGGTCGACCTGGGATGCAATTTCTTCGATACGGCCTGGGGGTACGGCGAGGGACACAGCGAGAGCCTATTAGGTCAGATTGTCCATACAAATCCGGATAAGAAATTATATACAGCGACGAAGATCCCACCCAAGAATCAGATATGGCCCAGTCAACGAGAGTTTACTCTGGATGACTGCTTCCCACCTGATCATATCGAAGAGTATGTCCACATAAGCCTGGAGAACGCCGGGTTGGATTTCTTCGATCTTATGCAGTTCCACACCTGGGAGGACTCGTGGGTGGAGGACGATCGCTGGGCGAAGAAGATGGACGAACTGCGTGGGCAAGGGCTCATCCAGGGTGTTGGAATCAGTATCAACCGCTGGGAGCCCTGGAACGGCGTTCAGGCAGTGCGCAGCGGATTAATTGACGCCGTCCAGGTCATATATAATATTTTTGACCAGGACCCTGATGACGAATTATTCCCTGCCTGTAAAGATAATGATGTAGCGGCGATTGCACGCGTTCCTTTCGATGAGGGTACCCTCACAGGAAACATCACCAAAGAAAGCACCTGGCCTGAAGAAGACTGGAGAAGCACATATTTTGTCCCCGAAAACCTGGTTTCCAGTGTGGAACATACAGAGCAGCTCAAACCCCTCGTTCCGGAAGGTATGACGATGCCGGAGATGGCTCTGCGATTCATCCTCAATAACCCGGAAGTAAGCACGATTATCCCCGGAATGCGAAAGTTGAAACATGTCGAGAACAACATATCCTGCAGCGATGAAGGTCCATTACCCAGCGAGCTGCACGCCCGGCTGCAGAAACACCGCTGGGACCGTTTACCGACAGAATGGTCGCAGTGAGATTTTTGACCATAGAAGAGATAAGACTGACTTTTCTTAAAAAAGGTGCCAAACAAGGCAGGAGCCGTTTGGAAGTAGTTTTTTCAGTGTACTTTATGATTAAAATAATAAAACTGTATCATCCCGCTTAACTTGATGCATCGGAGGAGATAAATGAACAAAGAAACGAAGCTGCGCTGGGGACTGCTCAGCACCGCTCGCATTAACAAGGCGCTGATTGAACCACTGCGCCATTCGGATCGCAATGAACTGGTGGCGGTTGCCAGCCGCTCATCCCAAAATGCAGTAGCCTATGCGAAAGAATGGGGGATTCCACGCGCCCACGGGAGTTATGAAGCTTCTCTTGCAGATCCTGACATCGACGTTATCTACAACCCCCTGCCCAACAGTTTGCATACTGAATGGACGATCAAGGCGGCACACGCAGGAAAACACGTTCTGTGTGAGAAACCGCTCGCGCTTTCCGTTGAGGATGTTGATGCCATGATAGAAGCGGCGAATTCCACAGGAGTGACCATCACCGAAGCGTTCATGTACCGCCATCACCCGCAAACATTGAAGGTTAAGGAGCTGGTCGAGGAGGGAGCGATAGGTGATCTGCAGCTGATTCGTGGATCGTTTTCTTTTTATCTCGAACGGGGTGCAGACATCCGCCTGGAGCCTGATCTGGGTGGCGGCAGCATCTGGGACGTAGGCTGTTACCCGATCAGCTACGCACGCTATATCGCTGGTGGAGAACCCAAAGAAGTATTTGGCTGGCAGGTAAGCAGCGCCCTGGGAGTCGACCTGATCTTTGCTGGTCAGATGCGATTCGCCAATGGGGTACTGGCGCAGTTCGACTCAAGCTTTCGCACCCCAATCCGCACGCACATTGAGATCACAGGTTCAAAGGGTGCGATCACGATTCCAACACCATTCACTCCAAAGGTGAACGAGAGCGTAATATTACAACGTGGTCAAGCATCAGAGACGCTCAAGATTGCGGGTGAGATGCTCTACTTGGGTGAAGTCGAGGACCTGGCGGATGCTGTTTTACTCGGTAAGCCGCCGCTGATCAGCCTCGAACACAGTCGCGCGAATGTAGCAACCATATTAGCATTGCTCCAATCCGCAAAGCTGGGTAAACCTGTCCCAATCTAATCTGCACCCATCCAAATATCTGGATTGCCTGAGGGATTCTGCGATTCGTAAGTGACCAAATTAATACGGGTTTTTCACAAATAAAAGGGGTACGTTTCTTTCACGTACCCTTTTGTCAAGTGAATCCCTCCTGCCTCGCAGCTACACACTGGTAAATCTGTGAGATATCCAGTGTATTTAATAATCCCTCCCACGATTTACAGCAACTTTCGGGTTGACAGTCAACGCAGGGGTGATAAACTCACGAGTGCTCAGTCACCGTGGTTCTGATGGAAGTAGCTTAGATCCTTGTGTCCGTTGTCGGTTCGCAAGAACGCACTCAAGTTGTTTTGCTATCATCACAATCAGAGTGACTGACCACTAAGTGCGATCATAAAAATCTTGATAGGTCAGACTAACCTTGCGAAGGTTGCGAAAACACATTTAGCGCTATTATCCAGGTATTCCTTGGGATACTCTGTGTGCAGCATACCAAAACCTTCGCAAGGTTTAACCCTGCAAATCATTATTGATTGCACTTAGAATACTAAATCGGAACTCAAATCATTTGAAAACCAAAGATTGGTTCGCCTTCATCGTTCTTGGATTAGTCTGGGGCTCATCCTTCCTGTGGATAAAAATTGCCGTGCAGGAAGTCAGCCCGCTGATGCTGGTATCCCTGCGCCTGCTGTTTGGCATTCTGTTTCTCGCAGTTGCATGGCTGTTCGTACGCCCACGCTTACCTGACCAAAGAGGTGTCTGGATCGCGCTGATCATCCTGGGATTCACAAACACTGCCATCCCCTACGTCCTCATAACCTGGGGAGAGCAGTACATTGATTCCGCTGTAGCCGCCATCTTAAACGCCACCACGCCTCTTTTCACCATGCTCATCGCTCAATTCTTCTTACGTGATGATCGTATGACCTTGCTGCGGTTTGCCGGATTGCTGATCGGGTTTACTGGCATCGTTGTTTTAGTCAGCCGCGACTTGGCCGGTGGGCTGGCTCAGGTAACGCTGGCAGCCAGCGCTTCCTTTAGAATTACCAACCCGGCGAATTACCTGATTATCCTTGGGCAGCTTGCCGTTCTCCTGGCTTCATTGTTATACGCCGCCAGTTCCGTTTTTGCACGCCGGACGACGAAAGGTTTGTCACCTGTCGTCGTAAGCTTAATCCCTCTCCTCGGAGCAGACGCCGTACTCTGGATGACAACCTACACCGTTGATGATCCATTTTTGCTGCCTGAAACAGGATTAACCTGGCTTGCCATCCTTTGGCTGGGATTGCTGGGCACCGGGTTGGCATTCCTGCTCTATTTTTATCTTCTCCACTCTGTTGGACCGACACGCACAACCCTGGTTACTTATGTATTTCCCATCGTGGGGGTCATACTCGGGGTGTTGATACTGGGTGAACGACTGGATTGGAATCTGGTCCTGGGATGTGCACTGGTTGTCAGCAGCATCATCCTGGTCAACAGCCGGACCGGAGAAAAGACCGTCCCCTGACCAGCGCTCTGCATGGGCAGCCGCTTCCAGGGTCGAAAATTAGATCAGCCGGGCGCTATCTGCTGCGCTGCCAAAACCAGGAATAAGATACCGATCGTTTATGAACACGTGATAACGAATTTTTGTCGACCAGTATTTAAGGTGCCACGCACTTGCGAAGTGCGTGGCACCTAAGTACATTCATAAAAGTTATGCAACACTAGAGCCGATAATATATTGGACTTGATACGCCGTGTTTTTTCTTGCCTACCATTCAATCCACTCACCTACACCCAAATCCCATAACAATTATTGTTTGTATGATTTAATAAAAAACCAGGCCTGGATCGTCACCAGACCTGGGTTTAATTAAGTTACAAAGTTACGTCTTGTGCTTATGAGGATAATTCGATGGCAATATCATTCTGGTTGCGGAAGTTGTAATCCCCGGTCTTTGCCAGGACCTGGTCCACAAACTTTTCGGGAATATCGACCAGAGTAATCTTGTCTTTGATCAAGATTTTTCCAATCGTATAGCCCGGGATTTTGGCATGGGCGGAAATGGTTCCCACCACGTCATTCGGCCGAATGCCGTGCATCCGGCCGCGCCTCATACTTAAACGCACCATCCCGGCCTCATGGGAATCCTTCCCATTACCCGGAGTTTTCCCAGCGTTATGTTTCTTGTACGATTTTCGCTTGCCGTCACGGAAAGCACGTTTGCCCGCTTTGAAACGCACATCACTGATCTGCGCAATCGGGCGCTGTTTTTCTTCGGCGCGAGCCATCTTCAAAGCCGCCGCAGCTACCTTAACCGAATCATGGCCCTCACCGACCAATTCCTCTACTATTTCCAATTCGCGTTTGGCGCGGTCGCGCTCCAGCCACATAGTCAATTTATTCAACAACTGCGCTTCGCGGTACTCAAAAATATCTTTTTCGGTCGGCAGCATCGCCCGGCGAATCTTTAGCTTTGTGCGACTTTCAATGCGGCTCAAATGGTGTCTTTCACCAGGAGTCACCAGCGAGATCGCCATCCCAGATTTGCCGGCCCGGCCTGTGCGGCCAACCCGGTGAACATATGGGTCAATCGCATCCGGTAAATCATAGTTGAAAACATGCGAAATATCGTCTATATCCAACCCGCGTGCTGCTACATCGGTCGCCACCAACACCTGAATGTGGTTCTCTCGAAAGCGTTTCAGCACCCGGATGCGGGCATCCTGGGACAGGTCGCCATTCAGGGCCTCAGCCGGAAAACCGCGCAAGGTCAGCATATTGGCTAACTCGCTGGAACCCGCGCGCGTACGGGTAAAGATCAGGGCGCTGGTAATTTCCTCGACCTCAAAGATGCGCGTGAGGGCGGCCAGTTTATCTTGGTGGTTGACCAGGTAATATCGCTGGTCAATTGTTTCAACCGTCAACTGCTGATGTTCAATCGTGATCGCTTTGGGAGCATCCAAATAGCGGTCGGCTAGTTTGTGTATCGCTTTGGGCAGGGTTGCCGAAAACAAGGCCGTTTGGCGCTTGGCGGGAGTTTCCTGCAAGATGGTTTCAATATCCTCTATAAAACCCATACTGAGCATCTCATCCGCTTCGTCCAACACAACCGTGCGCACGGCGTTGAGCTTGAGCACTTTTTGGCGGATCAGGTCAAGCAATCGCCCAGGCGTGCCAACCAGGATATCAACCCCGCTTTCCAGCCGGCGTTTGGGGCGGCTGTAAGGCTGACCGCCATAGACCGCCATCACACGCGCATCCATCTGGCGTCCGTAGGCATAGATTGCATCGGACACCTGCATCGCCAGCTCCCGGGTGGGAGTCACGATCAGAGCCTGGACAGTCCGTTGGCCGGGTACCAGGGTTTGCAAGATCGGCAGAGCAAAGGCAGCCGTCTTACCGGTGCCGGTTTGGGATTGGGCAAGCACATCATGTCCCGCTAACATTAACGGGATAATCTGGGATTGTACCGGGGTCGGTTGGGTATAGCCAAGTTCGGCTACCGTCTGCACGAGTTCTGAGCGCAGATTAAGGGTGGTGAATTCATTCGTCATCAAAATCTCCTATCGGCGTTTTGATTACTCCTGATCCCGCGCAAAGTTTATACTACCTTTGCAACAACCCTTCTGGATTGACACAGCCCTTTCGGGCTTTAGTGCGTGTTTTGTCCGCTCATAAGCTGACCCCGCTGCGGCAAGAAAAATGCCCGACCATCCGGCCAGGCAACCATTTGGAATTCTCAAAACATAGTTTCTATTCAGTTTTTTTAGTTGGCCGCTTGACCAACCACAGGAGTATACCACAGTTTGCAGGTTGTGATGGGATTCAAACATTATGTTAACGCAAAATTGTAAAGTCCCCTTTGTGCAAAGTTAAAATGTCCCCTTACAGTGGAGTTGGCAGCAGGAGAATCGGATAAATTGTTCAGTCCTTGCAGGGATTTTTATCAGATTGACAATAGTTCCTCTTAATGATAAATTACGGGGTGTAATACGCATACAAGGAAAATGGTGCGCCTCCCGCCCGGATGCGCGGCGCACAATGGGGAAAGACCGGTGACCCTCGATTGAATAGGTAGTCCGGCGCTGTCCCGCAACGGTAGCACGCTCTCACGCGTGAAGCCCGAACACCCGCCATGTTCCTGCTCGTATGCTCCCTCGTGGACAGGGAGGCCGGGCAGCTGGACCCACAACAACCAGCTAAAAGAACAAAGCCTCCCGCCCGATCAGGGCGGGTTTTATGTTCTCAGCGGCCTCCAGAGGGATTGGCTTATTCAGGCTACTTTATTGACATCAAAACAATGGAGACTTTCGTATGCGTAAACTTTACCCCCTGCTTCCTATCACTATCGCAGTCGCATTGCTATCACTGTTCCTGTTCGCCGTACAGACTCAGGCACAGGAGATGACCGGTCACGAAAATCCCAGCTTGACTCACGGCGAAGGTAGTGTTACAGCACACGTCGCTGTCCAGTTGGAGCAGGGTGATAACCTGGTGCGTAAAATCTCATTCGATGGTGAAATATCCGGCATAGACGCACTGCTAATGACTGGTCTAGAAGTGGAAGCTGAGGACTTTGGTTGGGGAATCGCTGTCTGTGGTATCAACGGTGTCGGTTGCCCAGTTGGTGATTGCTGGTGTGTGGAGGATTATTTCTGGAACTACGTACAATGGGAGGTTGATTCTTGGGTAGATCCAGGTGTGGGTGCGAGTGATACTATTATCTCCACGACAGGCAAGGTAGAAGGCTGGCGCTGGGGTAAATGGGGTGAAGGTGAGCTTCCTCCCGCAACAAACCTGGTCGCCGCTTCAGAGGCTCTGAATTGGCTGGCCCTACAGCAAAATGCCGTCACCGGCGGCTACGGAAGCACGGTAGAAGGGTCCATGTCGAGCTCTGTAGAATCGCTGCTGGCGATCGGCGCCAACGACCATAAAGCTTACCAATGGAGCCGCTTTCCGGAAAGCACGCCTCTGCTTCAGTATGTATGGAGCAGGAGCTCCTACTATGCAAAAAAAGTTGCCGAGTCGGGCAAACTGGCTGCAGGACTGGTCGCGTCGGACGGGCTTTGTTATCCACCAATAACTCCGGACCCCATGGATTTCTACGATCCATTATCGGGTGCCTACTCGGAACACAGCGGCTTCCAGGCCTGGGGCATGCTGGGCACGCTGGCCCTCAGTGATACCGTGCAGCCCGCGGCGAGCGATTACCTGAAAAGCCTGGTTAAATCCGACGGCGGCTGGGAATGGAACACGGTCAATCCCCCGCTGGGAACCGATACGAATACCACCGCCCTTGCCATCCAAACCCTGATTGCAGCGGGAGAACCTCCGACATCTACAATCATCCTCAATGGCTTAGTTTACCTAAAAAGTGCCCAGCAGGACGATGGAGGTTTTCTCAACTCTCCTGATCCAGACAGCCCATGGTACAGCGAGCACAGCGACGCCAACTCGACAGCTTACACCATTCAGGCAATTTATGCCGCTGGACAGGATCCCATCACCGGCACCTGGGTGATCAGCGGCACCAATCCCATCGAATTCATGCTCGATTTGCAGCTCGTAAACGGAGGCTTCGAATGGATGAAAGGCCAGGGTGTGAATATGTTAGCCACACAGCAGGCCATTCCCGCTTTATTAGCAGAATCACTGCCATACAAAATCGGTTATTTTAATCAATGCCCGGCTGCGTTCCTGTCCGACGTGCATGGCAGACCATAAGAAAGGCAATTGTCTGGACTTCCATCAAAACGAGGGCCATATCAGCAGCCAATACGATGTCTAAGAAGACCATTTATTTACTCATCTTCATTAGCGTGTTTTTTATCCTCATCGCGGCAGATCGATCTTCCGGCTCTGCCCAATCCACGAATCGCGCCGCCCTGGTGGTCCAGTTTGGTGACGGGACGACCGAAACACGTTGTGTTCCCTTCGATGAGCAAACCATAACCGGGTACGAACTATTGGAGCGATCGGGATTTTCGTTCGTCGCCTCCTTTGAAACCCAGGGCGCCGCTATCTGCAAGATCGAGGACGAAGGCTGTCCGGCGAACGATTGCTTCTGCCAATCTCCGCCGGATTACTGGTCCTACTGGCACCTGGACGGGGTTGATTGGGAATATTCTTACCAGGGATCAGGTCTTTATACCGCCGAAGACGGCATCGTTGATGGCTGGGCCTGGGGATCCGGAGAGCCACCGCCGGTGGTCCCATTCGATCAGGTCTGCACACCACCTACAAGCACGAGTACGCCAACCATCACCCATACCCCATCCCTTGAGACCACGGCGACGGAAACATCGCCGCCAACCGCGACCCAGACATCCACGACCGCGGCCTATCCCCCACCTGCCAGGGCGACCACTACACCCGATACCCGAGCTCCCGCGCAGCCCACAAACACACCAGCTGCCGCGCTCCCCTCGGCCACCTGGACGCCCATTCCATCGGGTGCATCCGCTTATTCTGCGAACTCACCTTCCAACCCGCGCATCATCCTGCCGGCCATCTGGGCTACCCCCACACTGGCTGCCTCGCCCGATTCGCCCAGCCCAATCCCTCCCACGGCGACCTCCAAAGCAGCGGCAACTCCTGCCCCCGCCGCTTCCGGTGGAGAGAAAACCCAGGTCCAATCAGGGTTCCCGGGCAGCTATCTTGTGTTCGGCGTACTGGCGGGATCGTTATTGCTTATCGTATTCGTTCAAAGACTCAAGCACAGGCAATGAAAAATAATTTCAAGTTGCACCAATGGCTCAGCCCTTCAATTTACATCGTCACAACAGTGCTCGGGCTGCTGGCGCTGATCTATCCATTCCTCCTGCCGGCTGTGATTTCCTCGGCCGCGGGAGAGGCACGGGCAGCCGAAATGCCGCTCCTGATGACCGTTATGCTTGGATTAAGCTTGTTAGTGTTGATCTACGAAGTACAAGGCGGAGCGTTCAACACCAAGCTGGTAGCGCTGTTAGGGATGCTGGTCGCCATCAACGCTGCCTTACGCTTTATTGAGGTCGGTATACCGGGTCCGGGAGGGTTCAGCCCCATATTTTTCCTCATCATCCTCACCGGATACCTGTTTGGCGGCCGGTTCGGGTTCTTAATGGGCACTCTCACCATCTTCGTCTCCTCAATTATCACTGGTGGGATTGGCCCCTGGCTGCCCAGCCAGATGCTTGCCGCTGGCTGGGTAGGGATGAGCGCCGCCTTGCTTGTTCCGATCGTATCCCGCGTCCAATCCATAAACCGGCACCTGCCCTCCAGGTGGGAGCGCAGCTCGGAAATCCTCATCCTGGCAGTTTTCGGTTTTTTATGGGGATTATTGTACGGCCTGATCATGAACCTGTGGAGTTGGCCTTACTTCTCTGGACCGGCGGACCAGTTCTGGCTGCACGGCGTAGGTGTATACGAGACGATCCAGCGCTATACCAGCTACTATCTCCTGACTTCACTGGTTTGGGACCTCGGCAGAGGTCTTGGTACGGCTGTACTGCTGGTCGCCTTTGGTCTACCCGCGCTGCGCGCCTTACGTCGTTTCCAGCGTCGCTTTACATTCTATTCCGAACCCGTCGAGGAGGTTAGAACCTCTGATAAAGCTGAAGCCGCTCAAGATGCATCCATACAGGTACAGGGCAGAATATGATTAACACCTGGGTCTGGATCGCCTGGTTGGTTACCGCACTGATCGCGCTGTCATCAACGCGTAATCCACTCTACCTGGTCTTGATCCTGATGTGCCTGACGATCGTCAATAATGCGGTCAGCAGGAGCACACATCTAGGGAACGATATAAATTCCGGCGCCAGGCTCCCGATATCACCTCTCCGTTTATTGGTAATGTTAGTCGTGCTTTCTGCGCTGTTCAATGCCGCCATCTCACACTATGGAGAGACGGTGCTTTTCTACCTGCCTGAATGGCTCCCATTAATCGGTGGTGCAATAACCCTGGAAGCGTTAATTTACGGAGCGCTGAACGGGCTTGTCTTATTCGGGATCTTCTGGACTTTTATGATCCTCAACCAGGCTCTACCTTCTCGCAGGCTGCTGCGCTTGATCCCGCGTGCCTTCTATCCTGTAGCCGTCGTCACCTCCATCGCGATCACATTCGTACCAGCCACCGTGCGCAACTTCCACCAGATAAGAGAAGCGCAATCTATCCGCGGGCACCGCCTGCGCGGCCTGCGTGATTGGCTTCCATTGATCATGCCGCTGATGGTGGGAGGTTTAGAACGCGCGCTTGCCCTGGCAGAGGCGATGACTGCGCGCGGTTTTGCCAGCGGAGGCAAGTCGGGGGGCCAATTTTGGGAGAGGACGCTCCTCCTTTTGGGGACATTGCTGGTTTTAGCAGGCTGGACATTGCGATTGACAGAACGCTGGTTCCTGCTGGGCAACACAATGCTGATCGCTGGATCCGTCCTCATCTTTGGAACCCTCTGGATCCTCGGTCGTAGAAGTCCGCGCACTACGTATGCTCGTGAACGCTGGAGTCTTCAGGACGTGATAATCATCCTGGGGATGTCCCTGGTGCTGGTCTTTATTCTGATCCCACTTCCATTTCTTGACAGACTTACCCTGCCCTATGAGGTTTACCCAAAAATCAGTTTACCCGGCTTCGATCCTCTTTTCGGAGTGATCATTATTGCACTGCTGCTCCCTACCCTCTTCCTTCATCACCAATCAACGCACTCCCACTCCTAGCCCATATCTTTTATGCTAACCAATCCCCCTCCCTGCAGCTCTAGATCTCCCGATTACCAATTTTTCCAACGAGTGAAGGCTCAATTACCGAGCATTGACCCTTCACAAATACCTGGTAATCACGGATCACTTATTTCCTGACCACATATCTCAACCATGATATCTTTCAACAATGTGACCTACACATACCCGGCTGCCCGCTGCCCCGCAATCAGGGAAGTTTCTTTTCGCATCAACGAGGGAGAGATGGTGCTCCTGCTCGGTGCTTCTGGCTCGGGGAAATCTACGCTGCTGCGCTGTGTGAACGGGTTGGTACCCCATTTCAGCGGGGGTACGATCAACGGTGAGATTAGGGTCGCCGGATTGGATCCCGTCCAGGAGTCACCCCAGATGATGAGCCAGCAGGTCGGTTTTGTGTTCCAGGATCCTGAGACACAGTTCGTCGTCGATCGGGTCGAAGACGAGATCGCGTTTGCTTTAGAGAATATCGCCCTTCCCGAGGGTGAGATGCACGCCAGGGTAAACGAGACCATGCAACTGCTTGAACTGACCGGCTTGCGGAACCGCCGTTTGGAAAACCTCTCCGGAGGCGAACGGCAGCGCGTGGCTATCGCTGCCTCTCTTGTTTTACGACCGCAAATTTTGATCCTCGACGAACCAACATCCCAGCTGGACCCGCAATCGGCAAATGAATTATTGAACATGCTTGTACGGTTGAACGCAGAGCATAACCTGACAGTGATCCTGGCAGAACACCGACTGGAGAGGATACTGCCCTTCGCCGATCATCTGATCTACATGGACAGAACAAAACCCGGCGTGATCGAAGGTAATCCTCGACAGGTCCAAAAAGAGGTCCCCATCAATCCTCCAATCGTTGTGTTAGGAAAATCACTGGGCTGGGACCCATTACCCTTAACTATCGAAGAGGGTCGCAGGCTGGTAAAGAGCGTAAAGTTACCGGGGGCTCATTCCGGTGTGATGCAAATCCCACATCACGATCTCGGGCAGCACCAGCCGTACATTCAGGTCGAATCACTGGATGTATGGTTGAGTTCAGGACAGGTCCTGCAGGAGATTAACCTGGAGATAAACTCAGGAGAGGTGCTTGTACTGATGGGTCCAAATGGTGCAGGCAAATCGACACTGGTGCGTTGCCTGGTGGGCATCTTAAAAGCAAAAAATGGCCGCATACTGGTCAACGGCGAGGATATCATCAAAAAATCCGTGGCTGAAGTTTGCCAGTTTGTGGGCTACCTGCCGCAAGACCCCAATGCGCTGCTCTTTGCAGATCGCGTGGTGGATGAGCTGCTCATCACGCTCCAAAACCACCATCTCTCCGAAGAGGATTATCCCCCCGAGCTCTTGCTCAATGAACTTGGCATAGGCGATAAATGCGATTTATATCCACGCGACTTGAGCACTGGGGAGAGACAGCGCGTCGCTCTTGGGGCGATCACGATTACACGCCCCCGTGCACTGCTGTTGGATGAACCGACGCGCGGCCTGGATTACGCTGCCAAGCAAGGCCTGGTTCAACTCGTCCATGATTGGAGCGACGAAGGCATGGCGATCCTGGTCGTGACGCATGACGTGGAAATGGCAGCTAACATTGCCGACCGGGTCGTATTAATGGAAGACGGCAGGATTACGAAACGAGGGACACCCGCCCGCGTGCTCTCTGAATCAGAATTGTTTACTCCTCAAATCGCCCAGCTCTTCCCCGGTACAGGTTGGCTTACACCAGGGGATGTCCCCATCTCTTAACGCGAAATCTTATAACTGGCGCGATAGATAATCTGCGGAAATCACTACCCGTATGAGCGTGTAGTACTTATCTAGGTTTAATTTGTCGGATTTTCCCAAACATCCAGCGTCCCATCAAGATATCCCCTCTTACTGGCGTGTCGCCGGATCTTGCCGCTGGAAGTTTTCGGCACCGTTCCTGGCTTCAGAAGCACGATCTCGTGCGCGCGCAGATCATGATTTTTGGCAGCCGCCCCACGGATAGCCCTTTCGATAGAAGCTCTATCTAGCGGAACATCTGTCGCATCCTGGAGCGCTTTAAGTTTATCCGGTCGGGCGATTTCTGCGACAATCACCAACCTCTCCCGGTTGTTCACTTCAACTGAAAACGCCGCACAGCAGCCCGGGCGCAGTACCGGGTGGCATTGTTCCACGCTCAATTCGATGTCCTGAGGATAATGGTTCAGTCCATCCAGGATGATCAAATCCTTCAGCCTGCCCGCGATGAATAATTGCCCGTTTTTGATAAAGCCTAGATCCCCCGTGCGCATATAGCGTGTTTTGGGATCGTTTGCCAATCGAGCGTAAAATATCCGCTGGCTCTCTTCAGGCATGTCCCAATAACCTTTTGCGATACTGGGACCGCTTACCCAGATTTCGCCAATCGACGTGGTTCTGTCGTTATCAAATTCACATGGGGTCAGCGCTTCAGGATCAACGATCATAACCTGATGATCCGTGCGCGTCCAACCACACCCGATCAGTGTGCGCATTTCGGATCCCACATCCATGATTTCTGCATCCTCAGGCATGTATCCTGGGGATACGCGTCCGTTGGCAAGTTCGTCTGCCACAAAGCTATGCACCAGTGGGAGATCCGATCTGCCTGGGCCGCTCACCAATACAGTGGCTTCGGCCAAACCGTAGCACGGGTAGAACGCCTGCTTGCGAAAGCCGCATTCCTCGAAGGTTTGCGTAAAGCGTTCTAAAGTCCCGGCGCGAATTGGCTCGGCGCCGTTAAATGCCAGGCTCCAACAACTCAGGTCGAGTTCAGATTTTTGTTCGGGTTTAACTTTCCGCACACACAAATCATATGCAAAGTTAGGTCCACCACTGATCGTAGCCCGTGCCCGGCTGATAGCCTGCAACCAACGCATCGGACGCTGTAAAAAATCCAGCGGTGACATCAAAGTGTTGGTCACACCGCAATAAATCGGCGCCAGGATGCCTCCGATCAAACCCATGTCATGGTAGAAGGGTAGCCAAAACATGGCCGAGTCTTTTTCCCCATTCACTTCGAATGCGTCACAGATTGCAAGCATATTATGAAGCAGGTTTCCATGCGTCAGCATCACACCTTTCGGTGCAGCTGTTGAACCGGAAGTGAACTGCAAGAAAGCTAACGTTTCGGTGCCCACCTCAGGCTCGTACCAGGTTTCTGCCAACCCCCCATCAATACCCGACGGAAGCGCAGTGACATCATCCGTTGCCAGCCATTGAATATTCTGCAGCTCCGGATACTGCGCAAAAAGCATCTGGGCCATGTTCAGAATCGGTCCCGTCGTCAATGCCACTACGGGTTGAGATGTATCAACGATGGATAAAAATCTGGGCAGCGTCCTTTCCAGGCGCATCACATCCGGAGGATAGGTGGGTACAGCGACAGCACCTGCATAGAGACAGCCAAAAAATGCGGCTATGTACTCCAGACCGGGAGCAAACAACAGCAGTGCTCTCTCTCCCGCAGCTCCAATATTCTGTAATTTCGCCGCGACGGCACGCGCTTGCCTGTCCAACTCCGAGTAGGTCAGGGTGATTTCTTCGGTCTCGCCATCCAGTAGATAAGTGAAACCAATATTATCCGGCATATTCTGAGCGTTATGACGCAGCATTACCACCAGATTTGGAAAATTTAGATCACGATCGCCACCAACAAGTTCCATTGTCTTTTCCTATACGTTGATAATGTGAGTGTTGTCTTAAATGGAAATTTTGTCCTATCTGCCAGATAGAAACACATCATGTTTCCACCCTATTAGATTATCGATAAAACGAGAACCGAAATAGTTGAGACTTACTCGTCACTCCGATACTTAAACGAAACTTTAAGCTTCGTTCGGTAGGTGACGACGGCGCCGTCCTCAATTTGCAAATCCATTTCGACAACTTCAGCGATACGCAAGTCGCTGAGGGACTTGGAAGCAAACTCGATGGCGTTAGCTGCTGCCTGCTCCCATGATGTATCACTTACACCAACCAGCTCAATCACCTTATAGACACTTCCGCTCATTATGCAGCTCCTTTTCCCGGCAGGTTTCTCCAACTCGCCGGTCTCCCTGATGATTCCAACCAGTATTTCACATCTTCCTACTAACTATACTTTAATCCAACCTCATTTGCAATAGTAAAACTCCAATTGCTCCGAGCAGAACCAGTTGATCTGCAAACAAACTCCATATCGATAGAATGTCGGAATTTTGTTTCACAAGTATTGAATCGGGTAATATTCTGGATGGTAAAATTAAGAAAAACAAAAAATACAGTTCACAACAAGGAGCAGCATATGCAAGAAGCAGTCATAATTGACGCAATTCGCACACCTATCGGTGCACTGGGAGGCAGCCTGGCAAGCGTACGACCGGATAACCTGGCTGCAATCGTTCTGGAAGCCATCATCGACCGCAATGGTATCGACCCCGCCATCGTTGAAGAGGTCTACCTCGGATGTGCCAACCAGGCTGGGGAGGACAACCGCAATGTAGCACGTATGGCCACCCTGCTGGCAGGCTTCCCGGTGGAGGTCGCTGCGGTCACCTTCAACAGACTATGCGCATCCGGTCTGAATGCCGTAAACCAGGCCTCTCGCGCGATCAGGGTTGGCGAAGGGGAGGTATTCATCGCCGGCGGCGTGGAAAGCATGAGCCGCGCCCCGTATTCTATCCCAAAAGCTGAACGACCTTACGCCTGGGGCAACCTGACAGCCTGGGATACAACTTTGGGATGGCGTTATCCGAACAGCAAAATGAAGGAGATGTACGGCACAGAAGCCATGGGTGAGACTGCAGAGAACATCTGGGATATAAGCCATATCTCCAGGGAGGACCAGGATGCTTTTGCGTTCACCAGCCACCAGCGGGCAATTGCTGCCATAGATTCAGGTGTCTTCGCTCAGGAAATCGTGCCCGTAAGCGTCCCACAGCGTAAAAGTGATCCGGTTATCGTAGACACCGACCAGCGTCCACGCAGGGACACCACGATGGAAGCCCTGGCGCGCCTGAGACCCGCCTTCCGTAAAAACGGCACGGTTACGGCTGGAAATTCTTCCGGGGTTAATGATGGCGCCGCCGCAGTACTGCTCATGAGCGATAAAAAAGCCCAAGAACTGGGCTTAAAACCCATGGCACGCATCCTGGCCACTGCCGCAGCCGGGGTCCATCCAGGCACCATGGGATTGGGACCGGTACCTGCGGCACGCAAGGCGCTGCAGCGAGCCAACCTGAGCGTAGAAGACATTGATTTGGTGGAACTTAATGAAGCCTTCGCCGTTCAATCACTGGCAGTGATGCAGGAGCTCGGGTTAGCGCACGAAATCACCAACGTAAATGGCGGGGCGATCGCTCTCGGTCACCCGCTGGGTTGTTCTGGAGCGCGCATCCTGACCACGCTCCTGCACGAGATGCGTCGGCGTGCGCAGAAAGAAGATCATCCATACTACGGCATGGCTGTTCTTTGCGTCGGTGTGGGGCAGGGTGAAGCGACCATCATCGAATGGATGGCTGAATGAAGGTATTGGTCACGGGTTCTACCGGATTCATCGGCTCACATTTATGCCGCGCACTTGTTGATCTGGGTCATCACGTAAGGGCATTTCATCGCCCCAATAGTCCAATAACTCTGATCGAAGACCTTCCTGTTGAGCACGCAGTTGGAGACATCACACAACCAGATACACTATCTAAAGCGATGGTCGGCATAGAAGTCGTCTTCCACGCAGCCGCCAGGCTCGGCAAGAGCACGCCCAGACAGACATACGATGTCACCGTCGCGGGTACGGGCAAGGTTTTGTCAGCCTGCCTGGATGCCGGTGTAAACAGGGTGGTGCACAGCAGCTCCGTGGCCGCTTTTGGCATACCGCACACCAATGGTATCCATCCCAGCAAAGGTCTGGCGACCTTAATGAACGAGAACCACAGCTGGAACACGGACCCCGAATTGTGGCGTTATGGACACGCCAAGTACCTGGCTGAGATAGAAGTTCAAAAAGCCGTCGCCCAGGGATTAGACGTTGTTATCGTAAACCCGGCGCTTGTCATCGGTGCAGGTGATATCAACCGCATATCCGGGGATGTGATTCTGCGTGTGGCCCAAGGTCACTTAAAATTCACAACCCATGGAGGACTGAATGCCATCCACATTGCTGACACCGTCCAGGGACACATTTCAGCATTAGAAAGAGGGAACACAGGTGAACGCTACATCCTGGGGAGCGAGAACATGACCCACTCGCAATTCCTCGAGCTTGTTGCCGAGGTCGTTGGCGTGACTCCCCCACGTATTATGCTGCCAGGACGTCTGCTGCGTTCCTTATCGGGACCAATGAAAGCATTGGGTAAGGTAGTCCGATTGCCCTTTTCAGCGGAGGCAATGCACAAAATTGGTTTTTATTTTTATTGTGATGGTTCAAAAGCGGAAAATGTGTTGGGATTGACCAACAGGCGACCGGTCAGGCAGGCGATATCCGAATCGTACAATTGGTATCAGGAAAAAGGCGTGTATTAAATTGGACCTTACCCATGGGTACGATACCCACTTTACGCTGCTGCGTTATTGCTCTATCCTCCCTTGCTCCACATACTTAAATTCTGCACTAGTTCTCGAACCTCATCCTCACTATTGCACCCTTCGACAACCAGCATCAACCCCTCAGGATTCAGTTCCTCTACCAATTTCTGCACGTGACTCTTATCACAGTATGTGTATACAAGCTTATCTGCGTCCTGGATTCGTTTCAACAGCGGAATCCATTCTACGGCGGATTTTGCCCCGGCTCCAGGTACCCACTGGATGCCATTCAGATCCGGTAAATCTAGCAGCGAATCCAGGTGTTTCACAGAACCTGGGCCATCTAGGTGATATATAGTCCGTGGCACCATCTCTGTCTGCTCGGCGATGAACGGCAGAAAATATTCATCGAACATCTCCGTTGAAATCATTGTAGAGAAATCAGACTGGAGATCTGTAGCTGGCAGATCGGACCAGATACCCATCCAGAAAAAGTACCCACCGGACTGATGCGCAATCTCAACGCAAGCCTGCCAGTACTCGTACCAGGCCCGGTTGATCTCCACCAGGGCGGGTTTAATGTGCTGTGGATTATCATAGAAATCGAATGCCAGGCGTTGTGTGCCGCGTAAACGCGCCAGGATTTCTGTGGGACCGTTGAGATCGGGTACTCCGACATAATAACCATCTGCTTGTTCTACAGCCGCCTTCAACAGCTGCTTTGATTTCTGCCACCAATCGTTATCTGGGTTGAACTGGAACGCAACCCGGTCTTGCCAATCTGTGATTGTAGGAGTAGACCAGACGGTGCTTGTGTTTATGAACTCCAGTGGGCTCCCAAGGTAAGCCGCCGTAATGGCAACCATACGGCCTGATACTGGGAACATTACCGGAAAAGCTTCTCCGCCAAAGTAGGTGTCTGCAAGCTGTCTTTTCAAGCGTTGGATAACCAGTCGCCGGTCCATAAACCACGCTTCTGCGGCCTCGGGGTTAGGATCTGACAAATCTTCTCCATCCTCTAGCGGCAGAGATGTGGATACACGGACCTGTGCGACAATCCGATCGATAATTTCGTGGCTCCACCACGCATCGACACGGCGTTTAGATTGCTGAATATTATATTTGAATATAGTCATCCCACATCGTCAGGGACCGGACACGATCGGTTTATTCCACAATTTATCTCTGAAGAATTTCATCAATCTGTACAACTTTACCCCTCTTGATAGACTCCTCAGCCGCAACACCGACAACCACCGACCAGAAACCTTCTTCTACCGTGGCAGCAATGTTCGGTTTGCCTTCGATGTTATTTATGAAGTTGACATGTTCGTAAAATGTAGATCCGCTGTGCCCACTTTGTTCGATATAAGACGGGTAACCAGGATGGCATATTCGCGAAGGACGAGCTTCACCACGGAGAACTTCCAGATAAGCTTTGGGGCGGGGGACGGTTAAGTAATCTTCCTTATCGTAAGCCTTCAAATACCCTTCGTCGCCGCACAGCGATAATTCATCATAAAACATAGGAGCGAACATACACAGGTTGAAGCTGGCCCTCACACCATTATCGTATTCCACGCTGACTATCGCATTATCGATAATATCGGATTTTTCCCCGTTGTACTCGAAATCCTTGAAATTAACTGCCATACTGCCAGTGGCATATACGCGAGCCGGTTTAGAATGGGCAAACATATTCAGCAGGTCAAAATAGTGGCAGCACTTCTCCACCAGGGTACCACCGGAGTACTTGGAAAATTTATTCCACTGATTGACTTTGTCGAGAAAAGGCAAACGATGCTCGACGATATTGACCATCTTGATATCGCCGATCGATTTTCGCTCGAATGCTTCATGCAT
>Ga0209013_10001490_pt1 | contig 21583 bp, 19 predicted proteins | sample Cruoilmetagenom2_FD_187291 | JGI IMG/M metagenome (GOLD analysis project Ga0209013, IMG submission 187291) | Oil polluted marine microbial communities from Coal Oil Point, Santa Barbara, California, USA - Sample 2 (SPAdes) (version 2) | ecosystem: Environmental > Aquatic > Marine > Oil seeps ...
TTTTCTGCAACTGTTACATTTTGTAAATCGCTGCTTAATGTTGCCTCTGCATCAAAAATATTTGCTTTTGGCTGTACTCCTGCATCAACTAGATCTTTAACTTGTTTTAATTGCTTTTTAGTAAATTCATATTGTGCTTTTGCAGTTTCTAAATTCTCTTTATTAAACAGCACATTTAAGTATTCATTAGCGACATTTAATGATATATCATCTTTTAATCTATCTAATTCTAATTGACTAGTTTCTAAATTAAGTAAAGACTGTTTGTAAAGGTTTGTATTTCTAAAACCATTAAATACAGTTTGAGACACATTAAATCCTGCACTTGTAGAATGAAAAGTTCTATCTACAAATGTTCCTGCAAATAATTCAACATTTCCAACACTTAAACTTTGACCTACACTTGCACTTAAAGAAGGTAAAAAATTCCCCTTAGATGCCTTTATATCTTGTTCATTTAATAAAAGTGTATTATTGCTCTTTTGTATAGTAATATTATTTTCTAAAGCATGATTTACACATTCTTGTAAAGTCCATTTCTTGTTTTGTGCAGATAAAGACAAACACACTAATAGAAATAATATTGTGAAATTAAATTTCATATTAAGAATTCTAATATTAATTATCTTCTTCTTCATCTTCGTTATCTTTTGATGCTTTATTCCAAACTTTAATCTTATCTCCTTCTTCAATTCCATCAAGAATTTCTACATTAATACCGTCTGATAACCCTAGCTCCACATTTTTCTTTTCGAACTTTCCTTCTTCTTTTTGAATTTCTACAAAAGGCTCTTCTGTTATTCTATTAAATTGAAGTAGTGCTTCTTTAATACAAAAAGTACTGTCTTTACTTGCCAATTCAATTTCTGCATTTGCACTATAACCTGCTCTAATTTTTGTTGATGGCTCAATATCTACATCTGCTTTAATTGTAAATTGTACAGCTCCATTTTCTTCTTTCCCTTTTGGAGCCACAAAAGTTAATTTTGCTGGAAATTCTTTTTCATTAATTGCTCCTAAAATAACTTTTATTTCTTTGCCCTCTTCAATTTTTCCAACTTCTGCTTCATCTACTTTACCTTCAAAAATCATAATACTCATATCGGCTATTGTAGCAATTGTCGTTCCTGCATTAAAGTTATTACTTTGAATTACTTGATCACCTTCTCGAACTGGAATTTCTAATACAGTCCCAGAAATTTGAGCTACAATATTTGTGTTTGCAGAACTACCACCAGAAATTGAGCCTCGTTTAATTATTTGATAATCGTTTTGTGCCTGTTCAAGAGATTCTTTTGATTGATTTAATGATAAGTCATTATTTTCAAAATCTTGTTTAGAAATTACCCCTTTTTCAAAAAGAACTTTATTTCTATCATACAAAATTTTAGCATTATCGTAAGATAATTTAGCAGTTTTAATCCTACTCCTTGCACTTACTAATGCTTGTTCATTAGGCACTACTCTAATCTTTGCCATAAGGTCTCCCTTTTTTACAATGTCGCCCTCTTCAACAAGAATGTTATCAACAATTCCTGAAATTTGTGGTTTTACTTCAATTTCTTCTTCTGGAATTAATTTTCCTGTAGCTACAGCTTTAGTATTAATAGATGTATAAAAAGGTTCTTCAACTTTATAATCTACGACATCCTTTGTGTTTGAGTCTTTAAAATATTTTAATACCATGACTAATAGTACTAAAACAACTATTCCTAAAATAATTTTTACGGTTTTGTTCATTTTTTTTGATTGTTTATTCTTCTCTTAATGCTTCTATTGGTTTTATACTTGTGGCTTTAAATGCTGGAATTAATCCAATTAAAGTTCCTAAAATAACTAATATTATCAATGCTATAAATACGACTGCTATAGAAACCGAAGCGTTTACTAATGTTGCATCATCACCTTGCCCAATTGAAGCATCTAAGGCAATTAATACCCATCCTCCAGTTATTATACCAAAAATCCCTGCTACAAGTGTTAAAAACACAGCTTCAACTACAATTTGTCTTTTAATTTCAAATGGTGTTGCTCCAAGTGCTCGTCGGACACCTATTTCTTTGGTACGCTCTTTTACTGTAATAAGTAATATATTACCAATTGCAAATACCCCTGCTATTAAGGTAGCAATACCAACAAACCATGTTAAAAATTGCATCCCTTTTAAAAACCCAGTTACCCGAGCAAATTCTTTGCCTAAATTCATACTTGCCAAAGCTCGTTTATCTTCAGGATGAATTTTATTTAAATTTTTAAGTAATAATTTAGCATCCCTTTCTATTTGTACAATACTAAATTCTGGTTTGCCAGTTATCATCATAAAACCAATTTCTTCGCCTTGATTATAAACTTGCTGAAATGTCGTAAATGGTATATGAATTTGATCACCAAAACTAATGTTGCTGCTTATTTCAAAAATGCCGATAACTGTATAATTAATATTGTTAATTTGAATGTATTCTCCAATAGCATCTTCGTCTGTTTCAAATAATTGTTTATAAACATCTTCAGATATTACCGCTGTTTTTTTATTTTCATCAATATCATTTTGATTGATAAATCTACCATGGATTAATTTTTTCTTTTGGACTTTATCTAGCAAGGGATAATCTCCAGCTATAGTAAAATTTCCTGTTAGAAAATTTCTAACTACAATACTTTGCCGTTGATTTCTAGGAACAACAAACTCAATGCCTTCTATATTCTCTTCAACTTTTTTAGTGTCAGATAAAGTTAATCTTACTTGCCTTCCCTCTTGAAATCCTTTAAAAGGTTTACTTGTATTTTGTGCCCAAATAAAAACACTATTAGTTGCAAAATTTCCAAACAAACGATTGAACGAATTTTCCAGTCCTCTAGCAGATCCCAAGAGGCCTATTAATAATAAAATCCCCCACCAAACCCCAACCATAGTCAGTGTGGATCTTAGTTTGTTTTTGCTAAGACTATCATACACTTCTTGCCAGGTATCTCTATCAAATAAAAATCTAAACATCCTTAATCATTTCTTAGTGCTACTATTGGTTTAATTCTTGATGCCTTTTTTGCAGGCAAATATCCTGCTAGTGTACCAGCAGCAATTAAAGTTATTGTTGCTCCTATAACAAGACTGTTGCTAATACCTGGGTCTTTAATAAAATACTCTTCCAGAATAGGGCCTGCCAACTCTATTACTCCTACACCTACTAATAGTCCTATATACCCTGCTATAGCTGTAATTAAAATAGATTCAATTAAAATAATAGATACAATAGATCTTGGAGATGCTCCAAGCGCTTTACGAATCCCAATTTCTTTTGTTCGCTCTTTAACAATAAAAATCATAATATTACTAATTCCAACAATTCCAGCTATTAAAGTACCAAACCCTATTACTAAAATAATAATCCCTAGACCAAAAGTCATTTGACTCACTGCTTTAGTCCCAGCTGCCATATTTCTAACTCTAATTGCTCTTTGATCGGTTTTAGCTACATCAAAACGTTTTTTAAATTTTTTCGTTAGTAAATTGCCAAAAGCTAGTGCCTGGTCAGTATCCATTTCAGGGTTATAAGTTAAATGCATAAAATCAATATAATCCGTATTCCCATAAACGAGCTGTGCTGTTGATAAAGGCATGTATATTACATTTTCTTCATTATAACCTTCATCATCTGTAAACACACCTACTACTTTGTACTGAATTCCACTTAGGTTAATATATTTATCAACTGCGGTTGTTTTTGAAAATAAATCCTCATCAACTACCTTTCCTATAACAACTATTTTAGTTCTATTGTCTATATCACTTTGGTTTATATATCTTCCTTCTTTAATTTTGTTGTTTTCAATAAACATATAATCTGGGTGAACCGCCCTTATCGTATAGTTGTTTTGTTCACCTCTAAAAGATGCAGTTACATTTTTCATTACCTTAGAAGTAATAAACTGCACTTTATCTCCAAACTCTTCTTTTATATAATCGTAATCTTCATTTTTAAATTGAATACGTCTTCCTGCCTGAAGGCCTTTATAAGCTTTTGTGGTTCTTCCAGGAAATATTACTATGGAATTATTAGCATCGGTACCAAAAGCTTCAGTAAATGTGTTTTGTAAACCGTTAGCAATCCCAAAAAGAATGGTAAATAATAATATTGCAAAGGCTACAGTAAATCCAGACAATAAACTTCTGGTTCTGTTCATATTTATGCTCTGGAATATTTCCCGCCAAAGATCTAAATCAAACATTTTGCCCTGCTCTAACCTGATTAACAAATGTATCTTCCATAATAACACCATCACGCAAACGCACTATACGCTTAGTCATATGTGCGATATCGTCTTCATGAGTTACTATTAAAATGGTTTTCCCTTCATCATTCAATTTTTGAAGAAATTCCATAATTTCGTAAGAAATTGTGGTATCTAATGCACCTGTTGGTTCATCTGCCAATAACAGTTTAGGATTTGCTGCCAAAGCTCTTGCAATGGCTACACGTTGATTTTCTCCTCCTGAAAGTTCTTTTGGCAAATGGTTAGCTCTTTCGGCTAATCCTACTTTCTCTAAATGAAACATGGCTTGTTTTTGTCGCTCTTTACGTTTCATACCTTGATAATATAATGGCAAAGCAACATTTTCTATAGCATTCTTATAATTAATAAGGTTGAAAGACTGAAAAATAAATCCTAAAAATTTATTTCTATATACAGCAGCTTTTTTTTCGGTAAGATTTTTAATTGGCAAGCCATCTAATATATAATCTCCAGAATCGGCCTCATCTAACATCCCAATAATATTTAACAATGTAGATTTTCCAGAACCCGATGATCCCATAATAGAAACCATTTCGCCATCTTCAATATTTAAATTAATTCCTTTAAGTACATGTAAACTTGAATCACCAATAGGATAGGATTTGTGTAGATTACTTATTTTCAGCATAGTTAGTGTTATTATATAGAGAGCTTTATAATTAGACTATTAAAACCTGATTATGTTACAAGAAAAAGAATAAAATTATAGATGTCGACTATTTGCTTTTAAGTTTTCTATAAATGAAATATCCTAGCCCTCCAATAAGAATATATGGAATCACCATTAAATACACAATTCCACTATTAACAGCTTCAGCAGTACTTTGCCCTTCTTCGCTTTCTAGTACTGCACGACACATTGCACATTGTGCATTTGTTTGAAGAAAAAAGAAAAAAGAAATAAGTAAAAAGAATACCTTGTTTTTCATGTTTAAGAATAATAAGGTGAAATCATTATATAAACTGCAACACCTGATACAGCAACATATAACCATAAAGGAAATGTAATCTTAGCAATTTTTTTATGGCGCTCGAAGTTTTTAGTTATAGCTCTAACATACGTAATTAATACAAATGGAATAACAATTATCGACAATAGTATATGCGTAATTAAGACAAAATAATACATGTATTTTATTGTGCCTTCTCCTCCAAATTTGGTAGATTCTGAAGTCATATGATAGGCGACATACATAATTAAAAAAGTAACTGAAAAGAAGATTGCTGTTTTCATTAACCGCTCATGTAAAACATTTTTTTTGTTTTTTATTGCCCAAAATGCAAGGAGTAAAACTATTGCTGTAATTCCATTTACTGTTGCATAAATTGGTGGTAAAAATGTTAAAGGCTCAACATTAGGCAGTTTAATTCCAAACAATGACGCGACAACTAGTGGAATTACAATAGATAAAATAACAATCCATTTGTTATACTTTTTTTCTTCTTGAGTTGGCATATTATTCATTAAGCAGTTTCTTGATATCTTCTTTTAATATACTAATTTCTTGTTTGTATCCTTCATCATCTTCCATTTCCTCTTCAGAAATAATACCATTATAATATATTAAAGGATTACCTGAATCGGTAATTCTAGAACGGATAAATCCATTTTTATCTATTAAAGCAAAATTGCCAGAATGTTCAAACCCTCCTTCAACTTCTTCATCTTTGGCTGTATATAAATTAAACCCTGTATTTGCTAGCTCATAAATAGTATCAACATCTCCTGTCATTAAATGCCAATTTGGATTTGTTATTCCATAGTCTTCAGCATATTGTTTTAAAACTTCTGAAGTATCATGCTGTGGATTTATGGTGAATGATGCAACTCCAAAATTCTCAAACCCTTTAAAGCTATTTTGAATTTGAACTAGGTTTTTACTCATCCTTGGACAAATAGTTGGGCATGTTGTAAAAAAGAATTCAATTAAATAAACTTTGCCTTCGTAATCTTTATTAGAAATAGTTTCTCCATTTTGATTTTTAAAACTAAATGCTGGTACTTTCTTAGGCTCTCCATTAATTTCTAAAAAAGCTAAATCTGAAACATAGGTTTTTTTATTAGTTTGGTCACTTCTACTTTCATTACGTATAATATCGTCATTATTAATTCTATCAATGATTTTTGGGATAAAAATAATTCCAAACACTAAAATAATTAGCGCTATCCCAATGTAAGAATAATTAGTTTTTTTCATCTTATTTTTTTAAGTCTTCTGCTCTTCTTGATGTAGAGTTGAAATTTCCTTTTCTTTTCTGTCTATATTCCGTAAATAAAATGCGTAAATCTTCACTCATTTTATTTTTGATGTCAGAAACTTCAATGCAGTTATATGAATTTAATCCATAAACTTGTGCATTTTTTTCTAATTGGTTATCTGTCCTATCGTCAAGTCGTCCTCTTTGATTACGATCTTTATCTATAATAAAGACATTATTTGTTGCTAAATTACTGTCTAAATCATGGTTTGAAAGGAGGCTACTATAAATATTGTTTATTTCATTTTCGCTACTGAAAACAAAATACCAATATTCTAGCTCTTCATAAGTAATTAATTCTTTTTCCAATTCAGCAATTTGCGATTGTGTACCATTTGGAATAAGTACTACTATTTGAAACCCTTTAAACCCTTTAAAGTTTTCATATATTAATTCTTTTAAGTTTAAAGCTGCTATCGACTTCCTCATAGGTTGCTTCCCTAAAAAAACTAAGACCGTAAGTTTCCCTTCCAACTGAGTGAATGTGGATGTTTCTTGATTTTGATTTGAAATCTCTAAGACATTTTCTTTTACAACATCTAAGGTATTATAGTTATGGGTTGAAGGATATAAAAACAATAAAAAAATAACAGGAAGAAAGAATAATATACCTAAAATAAAACGCTTTTTAATTTTCTCTAGCTTCATAATACAAAAATAAAAAAGACGGTTGAGAAACCGTCTTTAAAATATTATTTAACACATCTATTTAACGTTGTGTTGATAATTTAAAAATCTCTTTTAATAAACCCACTTTCGTACACGTCAAAAACATATCCTCCTTCTTGTAAAAGAATAAAAATTAAATAGCACACTAAAAATACTGCTGTCCAAACTACCATACGACGCAACGATTTTGTTTCGTCTCTCATATGCATAAAATCCCAAGTAATATAGTATGCCTTTACTAAAGTTAAAATTATAAAGATCCAATTAAGGATTTTCATACTTAAAAAACTTGCCATAAGTGCTTTAGGCTTATAAATACCTAAGATAACCTCAACTGTAGTAACAATTGATAATAAGATTAAAACTCCCCAAATTTTTTGGGTATTAGATTTAAACTTAATTAACCCTCTTAATATTTGTAATTTATGTGCGTGATCTGCCATTTTTAAATTTTATTATCTTATTAAACTAGATAGAAGAATGTAAATACAAACACCCAAACTAAATCTACAAAATGCCAATAAAGTCCAACTTTTTCGACCATTTCATAATTTTTTCTACGCTCGTAAGTGCCTAGTATTACATTAAAAAATATAATAATATTTATAACTACTCCTGAAAATACGTGAAACCCGTGAAATCCTGTGATAAAGAAAAAGAAATCTGCAAATAAAGGTGTACCATACTCATTTACATGTAGATTAGCTCCTTCTACTACAATTTTTCCGTTATCCTTAATTTGTTTTAAAGATTCTTCTCTTGAAAGTAAAGTTTTTCCACCCTCATTATTGATTATTTGAGTTCTTACTATCACATTTTCATGAGATTCAAGTCCTTTGATAACTTCTTCAACGGTATATGAAGGTTGTGTCCCTTCGCTTAAAAACCATAATCCATTTTTACTTTCATGAGCTACTCTTCCATCTTCTTCTGCAACAACAAAATCTCTTAACGCAATTCGGTGTCCATCATCTGCATTTACAAACTGTAAAATATTTCCTCCTTTAGTTTGTACAGCACCATAATCTCCTTTAATAAATGTTCCCCATTCCCATGCTTGTGATCCAACAAAAATAAGACCTCCAATAATTGTAAGTAGCATGTAAAAAGTAACTTTAGCTTTCTTCATTTCATGTCCTGCATCAACAGCTAATACCATTGTTACTGAAGACATAATTAAAACAAAGGTCATGAAAGCCACATAAATCATTGGTGCAGGTTCATGATAAAAAGGAATATGAGTAAACACCTCATCTGCTATAGGCCAAGAGTCAATAAACTTAAATCTAGAAAAACCATAGGCTGCTAAAAACCCTGAAAAGGTTAATGCATCTGAAACAATAAAAAACCACATCATCATTTTTCCATAGCTAGACTTAAGTGGTTGATTGCCTCCACCCCAAGCTTTGCCTTCTGTTCCAGTGTTTATTGTATTATCCATAAATGAATTTTATTTTAAAAAAGTTGAACAAAAATAATCAAATTATTTATCTAAAGAAATATAAAAATAAAAACAAGTATAACCATAAAAAATCAATAAAGTGCCAAAAGGTTGCAGCCAGTTCAAAACCTAGCATTTTTTTAGCATTATACTTTTGTTTAAAATGATTATAAATTACTATCAACAAGCTAATTAAGCCTACAATAACGTGCACAATATGTGCAAAAGCAATAATAAAAATAAACGTCATTGTTATATTGCTTGTTGGACCAGTAAAATTATATCCAGATTCAATAATTTGGTTAAATCCAAAAAATTGATTGTAAATAAATATAAGGCCAAGTACTAATGTTGATAACAACCATAATGTTGTGGCTTGTCTTTTATTACTAACTAAGGCCTTTTTTGCCATAATAAAAGTAAGACTACTTATAATAATTACAATTGTGCTTATAGCAAAAGCATTTGGCAACTGAAAATCTTTTAACCAATCTTCTCTCGAGCTACTCACCACGTATGCACTAGTTAAACCCGCAAAAGACATAATTAATGATACTATACCAAACCAAAGCATCATTTTTTTGGCTCGATTATTTTTCTCTTCTAGTGTTCCTTGTGTTAAATCCATATCATCTTATAAATTTATCTAAAACATATACTATTTGTACAAGTGTAATATACAAAACACTTGCTAACATTAATTGTCTTGCTGCTACTACAGTCATCCTTTTAAATAACCTAACAGCATAATACAACATTACTAAACCTAAAATGAATACAACTATTGCTCCTACAATAGTTAAATGTAAAGTTCCTGTAAATCCGAAAACCGGAACGATAGATACAATAATAGTCCATATGGTATATAAAATTGTTTGTACTGCAGTTCCTTTATCCTGCTTCCCAGTAGGCAGCAAATTAAACCCTGCTTTCTGATAATCGCTATGCAAAAACCAACCTATAGCCCAAAAATGAGGGAACTGCCAAAAGAATTGTAACATAAATAAAATGCCTGGTTCAATACCAAAATCATCGGTAGCAGCGACCCAACCTAACATAAAAGGAATGGCTCCTGGAATTGCACCTACAAAAACCGATAAAGGTGTTTTTGTTTTTAAAGGCGTATATGCACTTGTATATAAAAAAATTGAAATCGTACCAAACATTGCTGTTTGCGGATTAATAATATATAAAATAACTATTCCAAAAACAGTAAAGACCGAAGCTATAATAAATGCTGTGTTTACAGACATTCGCCCTGCTGGAATAGGTCTGTTTTTAGTACGCTCCATTAAAGCATCTAAATCTCGTTCTATAATTTGATTAAATGCGTTTGAAGCACCAACCATAAAATAGCCTCCAAAAGCTAATAATATTAATGTATAAAAACTTACTGTGTCTGCTCCCAATAAGTAACCAGCAAGCGAAGAAAATACAACACTTAAAGACAGTCGTATTTTAGTAATTTCTTTAAAATCTGAAATTATTGAACCTATTGAAAAAGAAGCATTAGTAGAGCTCGACATCTATTATTTAGCACTGTTTTATTGCGATGCCAAATATACTTTTTAAATCTTTTATGAGCAATCTAAAACAAAAGTAAATTAACGTTTTACACTTCTCCTTATAAGTTTTGTATATTTAATCCATTCAATTAATAATCTATATGTATGAAATCTTTACAAAAACTAATATTGCCTTTTTTATGTTTTTTTGCAATGCTAATTTATGCACAAGGTTTTGATGATGTAAAAATTGAAACTATTAAACTTTCCGATTATGTTTTTATGCTTACAGGAGCTGGAGGGAATATTGGAGTTTCTATAGGAGATGATGGTGTCACTGTTATTGATGATCAATTTGCATCATTAACACCAAAAATTGTTGCTGCTATTAAAACATTAAGTGATAACCCCATTCTATTTTTAGTTAACACACATCATCATGGTGACCATACAGGAGGTAATACCAACATGACTAAAGAAGGTGCAAAAATTATAGCTCACGATAATGTAAGGAAACGTTTAGTAGAAATGCCAAAAAGAGATGGTAGTATGAATCCTAAAGAAGCGCTTCCTATTATAACCTTTAATGACAAAATGAGTTTGTATATCAACGACGAGCAAGTCGCTATTTTTCATGTCCATAATGCACATACCGATGGTGATGCATTACTCTATTTTATCGAAAGCAATGTGTTACATACAGGCGATGTATATTTTAATGCTATGTATCCTTACATAGATTTAAATTCTGGCGGAAGTGTAAATGGTTATATTGATGCTGTAAAACAAACTTTAAAGCTCATTAATAACAAGACTAAAATTATTCCTGGTCATGGTACCTTATCTAATAAAGAAGAATATCAATTTTTCTTAACCATGTTAGAAACTTTAAAAGCTAATGTTTTAGCAGAAATTAAAAATGGAAAAACAGAAGAGGACATTGTTGCAAACAATTCAATTACAAAAACTTACGACGATTTAGGCTATAGTTGGGATTTCATTTCTTCTGAAAAAATAAGAAGGACTTTTTATAAAAGTTTGAAGGAGTAAAAATAAATTTACGGCTTTTACTTCTAGAATTTCAATCTTCTGAGTCAATAATGATTATGCTCAATGATTTAGATACAATTGGAGAATATTTGTATACAAAATCCGATAATTAAAAGAATCAATCCCAGTCTAGAAAAAAACCTTTTTGTATTTCTTGATTTTTCTCTTTCTTCCTCAGATGGTGCAGACTCTAATAATAACACATCCATTTCAGGTTTTGGTGGCTCATAAAAAAACAAAAGAATTACTCCAACAATGTCAAATGATAATCCTACAATATTAATGATTGTTGATGTTTCCATTATTTTAATTCAAATATTATACAAGTCGGGATAAACTCTCAAGTCTGTTTAAAAATCAAAATACCAATTAAATAAATCGGTTTTTAGTCCAATATTAAACCAAAGGGTGCTATTATTAAAAGTGTTAATAGTTTCAGCTTCTGGATCAAAATTTCTATAACTTACATTGGCAAACAGTTTTAAATTAGTTGCTGGATTAATTAAATAACCTGTTTGTAATTCGCCATGAAAAATATTGGCTTTTAATCCTTGTGCAACTTCTACTCCAGTATCAAAAGGTCTGTCGTTATAATTTCTAAAAATATCGCCTCCATAACTAAAGTTATCTGTGCCATCGTTAAAATCTAAACCTCTAACTCCAAATACAAATTTTACATCAGCAAACCAACGCTTATAATGGTAACGCCCAATAATAATAGCTTCGCTAAAATTAGAACCCCAAAGATGAGCCATGGATTGATTATTATGTCCATAATTTAATACAATAGTATTGTGAGAATAGGTGTAAGGTCTTACCCGATTATATTCGACTTGTAGTAATAAATTATCTATTTTAAATGCATTGTAATATTTTGCTCCTATTTGATAACCAAATTTATTTTTCCAACTTTTTTCACCTCCTTTAATATCGTTTAAAGAAAATTCGTCTAAAATAAACTGACTGTAAATATTAACATTGTCGTTCACTTTGTATTTTGCCGAAGCGCCAACAATAGCATTTCCTGAGCCTTGTCCCGTTTCAAACTCTATGGCGCGATAAAAAATAATAGGATTTAAATAATTAATATCGAAACCTCTGTCGTTAGAGTTTGTCCAAACAACCGATTCAAATAAACCCAAATTAAATCGTTTAGATACATTCCAGCTTAAATAATGATTTGCCATATACTTGGTTAAAAACGCACCATCTTCAGTCACTTCGGGTCTAACATCTTTTAATACCATCCATGTATTGGTGTATTTTATTTTCCAGAAGTTAGTATTCAATTTTAAAAATGGGGAAGGACTTGCCACATCACTTAAAAATAAAGAGCGGTAACCATCACCAATAAAATTCTTACCATGACCAAATTGAATATTAAAAAACTTTGATGGTGTATATGAGAAATAAGCTTCGGCTACAGGATAATCGTAAGCATCGTCTTTAAATCGTTTTGCAATACCACGTCCTGGAATTATTGCAGGATCAGGACCAAACGCCTTTAAAGATTCGGCATATTGATTAAAATATTGAGCAAAACGGCCTTGGCTTTCATACACCGAAGCTGAGAAACTAAACTTCTTCCCCAATCCTCCTTGCACATAAATACCTCTAGTATTATTAAATGTGGTATTAAAATTGGCATCTGTGTCTTTCCCTACTTGAAAATCGAAAATAGGGTCTATTGTAAACCAATAATCTTTACTTTGTACTTGTACTAAATGCTCATTAAACAATTTTCGGCCTGCCCAAGTTGAAGTGTTTTTTTTAAGCGCATCCCTTTCAGCTTCAAAATCATAATAATTAGATACATTTTGATATATAAAAGGTTTTGATGCAGTATGACTATTTGTGCCAATTACATTCAGGTTTCTATCAAACTTTGCATAACCTTGATGCGTAAATGGGATATTCAGTTGGCTTTTATATTCTAAATCTTGATAGGAAACAAGTGATGAGTTAATACTATCGTATTCTTTTTTGGTTTGCCTTTCGATTTCTGAAATTTTATCTACCTCAGCCTTTAGACTATTTTCATTAAGTTTAGTTGACTCTGGATTTACTAAAGGAATATTAATTTTAAAAGAATATTGCTTATAAATTGGTCTTGCATTATAGGTTGCTGGTTTTATTTTTGGTAATTCCCCAAACACTCTTTTGGCTTCAGTTTTAAGCTCGTCGTAAATAGCATCTACAAATAAAACAATGAAATTTCCTTTTGCATCTACTTCAAATAAAACCACAATATCACCTTTATAGTTTTCGTCGGTTACAATTTGTGGCACGTTAAACTTATTAAAAATAAATTGTGATACCTTTTGATTAAAACAGATTTTAAGAGCCTCGAATGTTTGTGTTTCACACTCTGGGAAAACAGGTGGTTTTTCGTATTCGGCAATATCTTGCGCAAATATATTTAGCTGGATAGTGCAAAAAATAAGTAGGAAGAATTTCTTCATCTTTTTTGAAAAAATTTTGTTTGGCGAAAGATACTATATTTTAAGTATTTAAATAAAAAAACCGTTATCATAATACTAGATAACGGTCTTAATACTAATAAGGTATACTTTTTAATCTTGTACTACAAATATAATTGGTAACGAGTATGATACATTTACTGCTTTATCTCTTTGAATGCCTGGTTTCATTTGTGGTAACAAGTTAATAACACGTGCCGCTTCTTTTTCTAATCTTGGATGTGGTGCTCTAGAACGCACTCCTACAACGTTTCCTCTTTTATCTATCTTAAAAACAACACTAATACGTTGTTTGCCTATTAACCCTAATTCTCCAGCCAATTCTGTGTCAAACTTCTTTTGCACAAACTTTTGTATTTTACTAGACATGCATTTTCTTTTTGCAGCATTATTCCCTTTTTCACAACCCGGATAAATAGGAACATTTTCAATAAAGGCAAAAGGCACATCAATATCTTCGGCTACTTCTTCTACTACAACCTCTTCAATATTCATAATTTTGTCTTCTTCATTGATTTCTGTAGATTCGACAATGTCTTCTTCAATATCAACATCATCTTCAATAATTTCAATAAAAGGTGTTGCTTTAGGAATGATTGGTGGCGGAATATTAATTGGTTTTAGAAGAGGAATTTCTTCTTCATCTAATTCGCCTAAGTTTAATAACCCTATATCAATATTACTTTTTTCAAAAGTTTTGTAATTAATTGTTGCATATGTTACTAACAAAATTACCAATAACCCTACAGCAAAATAGACTGATTCATTTCGTGATACATCAGCCTTTGGATTTTTTTTAGGTTTCTTAATTAGGTTCTCTTGATTGGCTCCTTTGAAAGTGTTCTTTGAAAATTTCATAATTATTAAATTTAAGATGTTAATAGATTATGTGTAAATCACAATAAGCATACCAAAAAAAATCCCGTTACAACAATTGTAACGGGATTTTTAATATATTGATTTCTGGCTTAGCAGAAATAACAAATCTAATCTTGAACTTGGAATACTATTGGTAAAGAATAGGGTACTGTTACTGCTTTCCCTCTTTGTTTCCCTGGTTTCATTTTTGGAAGCAGATTAATTACACGTGCTGCTTCTTTTTCTAATCTTGGGTGTGGTGCTCTAGAACGAACTCCTACAACGTCTCCTTTTTTATCTATTTTAAAAATAACATTTATACGTTGTCTCCCTGTAAGACCTAAATCTCCAGCCAAATCTGTATTAAATTTCTTTTGCACAAACTTGTTTATCTTATCAGACATACATTTTCTTTTGGCATCGTTATTCCCTTTTTCACAACCAGGAAAAACAGGCACATTCTCAATCACAGCAAAAGGAACCTCGATATCTTCTTCTACTTCTTCTACTTCTACTTCTTCTATTTCTACAATTTCTTCTTCTTCATCACTCTCTGTAGATTCGATTACTGTTTCTTCTATCTCTTCTTCGTCTTCTACAACTTCAATAACCTCTGGAGCTGCTGGTGGAGGTGGTGGAGGTGGAGGTGTTTGAATCTGTTCTGTAATAGGAATCTCTTCTTCATCAATTTCATCCATATTTAATTGACCAATATCAGTTGCAGATTTATCATAACTTTTATAATTAATAGTAGCATAAGTAATAAATAACATTAATGCTAAACCAACTGCGAAATAAATTGACCCATTTCGTCTTACATCTGCCTGTGGATTTTTTTTAGATTCCATAATTTTATTTTGTGTTTTTTCGAGATTTGTAAAATAACCAATAATTTACTAAAAAAGCAAGAGTTTATAAATTTTTAACGAATGTTCTGTTTTTCATCAAAATAAAAAGAGTGCCAATCGCTATTCCTATACAGTTTGCAAGAATATCTAATATATCGAAACTTCTTGCAATTGTTAATTGTCCTTGCAATACTTCAATAATTATGCCATATATTATTGAAAAACATACTGCTATTAAAATTGGTTTTGCTTTTTTTAAACTATAAAATGTAAAGTACCATAATAGGACTAATATGGTATAAGCAAATATATGGAAAATTTTGTCGTCAAAACTTGAGCCTAATTTAGGTAACGATTTAATACTTATTAAACTAAAAACTGATAAAACAAGAGTATAACAAATCGCTAGTGCTAATGATACTTTTTTAGGCACTTATTATAGCTTTATAATCTTCTGCCGAAAGTAAATCGTCTAGCTGAGAAACATCGGAGCATTTTACTTTTATCATCCAACCTGCTCCATAAGGATCGCTGTTTACTTTTTCTGGTTCGTCTTCTAGCGTTTCATTAAATGCTATAATTTCTCCAGATACAGGTAAAAATAAATCTGAAACTGTTTTTACGGCTTCTACGGTTCCAAAAACTTCTTCAATCTCTAAAGTCTCATCTAAAGTTTCAACTTCTACATAAACAATATCTCCTAATTCACTTTGAGCAAAATCGGTAATTCCTACAGTTATTGTTTCTCCTTCTATTTTAATCCATTCGTGATCTTTAGTATATTTTAATTCTGATGGAATGTTCATAATGTGATTTTTTATTGTAAATATATTAGTTGTTAATTTCCAAAGTTGTAACGTAAGGTAATTCCCGAACGTATTGTTGTTTGTGGGAACGCGGTAGATATAGCATATTCTGAAAACGAATAATCAAAATAGAAAATACCTGTTAGAGCTTTACTAAACGCATAATCTGCCGAGTATTTAAAACTCCAAATTGTTTGACCTGAAGTAACTTGGTTGTTATCTAGGTCTAAATATCTAATTATGGTTTTGTTTTCTCTTACTGAGATATCTGCTTTCATGTTTAAATCGCTTTTTACAATTTGTTTTGGACCTGCAATTTGCGATCTAATCTTAACATCTTTAAAACGATATCCTAAGCCAATTATAAATTCGTTACCTTGAATTTCGGTTAATAAATTATTGTCGAAACTTAAGGATAACAAGCGGTCCTTTTTAATTTCAGCCAATATTTTGAGTGAGTTTTTCATTTCAAAATCAACCTTAATTAATGGACTAAATTGTTCCATAAGGTTAATATTACTAAACAAAGTTTCATTTTTATAATTCCCTGCTTGGTCTAAAACATTAGGGTCTTGTGAAATATAATCTGAATTTAAATCTGCTGCGTTATAATCAAGATTAGTTCTAAACTGATTTATTGTGTAAGTAGAATTATAGCCATGTGTTACCGAGAAACGTTTAAATTGTTTTTTAAACCACTTAAACTTCATGAATCCTGTATATTTTAATGTCCAATTTGGTATTGGCACATCTCTAAATGCTCCTAGTTTTACTTTACTTGCATCTTGACCTGAGTATGCTGCTAAAAATGCTGGTAGTAGTACGGCTTGATTAGTTTTACCATATCCTAATGGAAAGCTGTTTACATCTCCATCTTCAAAATTATTTGGATTAGAAAAATCGACTCCAGCATTTTGCGCTAATCGTCGAGCAACTATTAATCTATTGGCTCTAAAATCATCAAACGTTGCCGAACCATTCTCATCACTACTGCTAAAAGCTGTTCTAATTAAATTTGTTGAAATATTAAAATTTCCAAACGTGTTTTGAATTAATGAGTTATATTCATCACTAAAACCATCTCCATTTGTGTCTAAGGTGTTGAAGTTTTCAGTAAAATTTTCGGCATAAGTTCTTCCTCCAGTTAAATCAATTTTTAAATCTCTTACTGGTTCAATATTTACTGAAAAATCTAAATTTTTATTTTGAACTTCGGTATATTGTTGATTAAAATCTGGAAACACTGTTAACCACCCATTTCTAGCTGCAAGATGTCTAATATCTCTTTGACTCCCAAAAGTGTAACCAAATGTTGGTTTAAACGTACCTATAAAACCTGGTGTTTGCAAATAGCCTGGCAAGTAAGTTCCATTATTCTCAGAGTAATTTAGCTGAATCCTCTTTACACTTGTTAATATATCTATGGCAGTATTAGATAATCTATTCTTCTTAGCTTTTGGTGTTTTGTTGTTTCCTGATGCTGGATTTGGAAAATTTCTATTAGCTCCAGGTGTCCCTGTAGTTGATCTCCTTCTAGTAGTTTTCTTAACTAACCCTAAATGATTGTAGAGTTTTCTCATATCTAAAGTTGCATTTAGATTATGAGTATTAGCATTAGAAATAGAATTTCCTAAATCAAAAGTTTGTCCATCTATAGTTAGGTCTCCAAATAAATCGGAGCCTTTATTCCATTGAAAATCTCCTGTATATGTATATGTTGCTCTTAAAAAACTTAAAGTAGGTATCTTATGTAATGGTATTTCGTAGTTTATACCTAGTTGCTGGAATTGCCTATTTGGGTCTCCTACATCAAAAAAGCCATCCCAAACATCTAATGATGAGTCTTGCTCTCCATTTAAGTTATCATCCACAAAATAATTACGCACTATGTTATTATTAGCTGCAGTAAAGTTTAAACGTAATGCATCAGTAATATCGTAATTAACCGTGTATTGAAAATCGAAAGTGTAATTTCTTCTAAACAACTCTTCTAATCCAATATTAGCACCTCCTAAATCTGCTTCTCTAAATTTTTGCTTATTGAATTGTCTTACAAAATCGGTATTAAAAGAAAAACTTGTTGGCAACAAATTAAAATTAAAGTCTTTTAATATTTTCCAATACTTCCCACTAAATAAAGAGTCATTCTTTTTAAAAGGTTCAATTTTTACAGGATTAAAATTAAAGCTATAATTTGCACCTACCCTTGCTGTTTGATCTAAAGAATTTTCAATTTCAAAATCTCGATGTTCTGTTTGATTAAAAGAATAGTTTAATGTTAAGTTCTCTACATCATAAAATCTTGGTGTTCCTTCTCCTGTTCTCTGCTTGCGAACGCCAATAAAATTAATACTTTTTCGTTTTGTATAATCTTCCGACTGTTTTAAAATAGTTTCTCTTTCAGCACTGGTTTGAGCAGCATCCAAACGGTTATCTAGCTTTATATCTTTGTATTGTTGGTCATATTCTGGCGTAATTAGTTCTTCGCTTTGCCCATAATTAAATGGTATTTGTAATCCCCATTTTTTTGGTAATAATTGTCCAATATTAATATTTGTAACTACATCGTATTGTTTTACATCTTCTCGACTTCTCTCATTTGGCCCTTGCTCTATAGTGCCAAACCCTGTAGTGCTCTGCCTTCCTGTTGCACTTACATTCATGAAATCTGCAATGTTTGTATCCATACTAACTACAGCAGCCCAACCTCCTTTATTGTCCATATCGGACAATCGTAATTCATTAAACCAAGCTTCAGTACAAATATCAATATTATCTTGCCTAGAATTTTTAATACCAACCATTAGCACTCTTACATCTCCAAAGTTTGGATTCCCTTTTATAGCTACACGCTGTTGCCCTAATGTATAAGGAGAAAATTCTGGAACTGGATTTACATCTAGAGCGCCATCAACAACATCGTAAAATGTTGGGTTTATATTACTTAAACTTGCATTTGCAATTCCTAAAGATTTTATTTTTTCTAAAACTTCTATTGAAAGATTAATTTCATTTATTTCAGGCCAAACTTCACTTGGGTCAACTGAATTCCCTGAAGACACTTGTAAAGGTACTTCAATTTGATAGTAATTTTGTGTGAAGTCGTTACCCATTCTAATAAATCCAACAGCCTCTCCATCAGTTAATCCTGGTGTATCTCCTTCTTCAGCATGAATAAACATTCGCAGTTTTTTAAACTGACGCATATCAACATTAATATTTTTAAATACTCCTCTAGAATCTTCAGCTTCTAAATTACAAGCATTCAATACTAAAGATTGTTCATTTTGTCTTACAATCGTATTATTATTATTTAACTGCTCTAATTCAACTCCTGGAGGAATTACATAATTCCCTTCATTTTCTTGTAACCCAATTACACCCACATTAAAATCTGTTCCATCATCGTCAACATTAGGGTCATTGTTATCTAAACTCAATTTATAGCGTCTCCAATCGCTTCTTACTAAATCTAAAGTAGCAAATCGTAATACTGTTTTTTCAGAAAAATCCTTTAAATATAAACGTGTAAAACGAATAGATCTAAAGTCTTTAATCCCTCCAACACTATTTGTAGGATCTGTTAATGGAATCCTAAATTGATACCATTTTATATCTGCAGTGTTACCATTAGGCAAAGTTACGTTTTCTTCCTTTCTATCCACAATAAGTTGATTATTTACATCGCTAAGGCTTATTGGAGTTATATCCATTTCATATTCAAAATAACTATCAATCGTGTTCATAGTATTATCACGATTTATATCTTCGACATCTGGCTGTGTTGTTAGTCCTCTATTAGTATTAGTAAACGTGTCTGGAGAATTTCCTTGTTGTCCATTGTAACGCTTATAACGCTCAAAAATATTCCCTTCTGCATTTAAAAAATAGGTGTAATTATCGTTTGCAGGATCTTCCAATGATGAAAAGTCAGTAAATATTGATACCTCCTCAACATCATCATAACCGTCTAAACCAACATCTTGATTTGTACGTTCTTGACCTAATGTGGAAAAAGCATAAATTAAAGATTGGTTTTGAGGCACAACAGTTTGCCATGATGGAGTTTGAGGTAAAAAACTAATGTCTCCATCTTCGGGTAATCCATTTTCATATTGTTTCCTTCCATCTTTTAAAATGTCTTCTGAAATATTCCCAAGATTAAACGTTAATTTTCCTCCTGTATTTGCTGGGTTGTCTAAAAACGGATCTTGTAACCAAAACTCTATATATTCTACATTCGCTTGTTCAAAATCGGTAGATGTTAATTGTCTTGTGATTCCTGCCCAAGCATTATTTGTATCTACGCCATTTTGAGAATTAGGGCGAAAATTATAAGGCCCACGTTCGGTTGGATAATAGACTAAGTCAAGTGTGTTAATAATAGTAGATTGTCCCTGTACTAAATCTATTTCTGGAAATATTTCATCTATAAAAACACGTCTTGTATATAAATCTGAAATATCATCATCACTCATCCCTCCAGGTCTTTGGCTACTATAAAATATTGGATCTACAGTGTACCAATTTAATTGTGCTCTATCATAACCATTTTCAATTCCATTATTATCTTCATTAGCATCAACGCCTAATTCTAAAGGGCGACTTGATAAAAACCACGATTGAGGTGTTAAAAGGTCTATCGCATTTTGAGTGCCTTCAAAATCATCTACATATGAAGTTGCTTCTCCTGCAAAGTCTGATGCTTTTGGTGATCCAGGAAGTAAATAAGCGAATTCTCCTCTTACCGATAAATTTGATGGAACATCGGTATCTATATTTGGTAATTTATTTGCTAAACGTGTTAAAAAAGGAACTTCGGTAGAAAAATTACCATTAATTCCAAAAATAGAATTGTTTATAGGCTCAGTTCCTAAATTTGCTTTTTGAGTTATAGGTCTTTCATTTAGATTTAAAAATGTAGCTCCTAAAACAAAATTTTCGTTAAACTTATGCTCAACATTTAAGCCAGTGAATCGTCTGGTTTGCTGTCCAAATACAGCATTGTTTTCTACTGATACTTGTATGGGTGTGTTTGATGCTTGTAATGCTGGATCTAATATTTGAACTGTCCCTAATTGATAATTTACAGTATAATCTACACCTTCAATTAACACTCTTCCTCCTGCAGTTACTTTTACCGACCCTCTTGGTACATTAAATGCTCCAATAGGAATCCCAGAGCCTCCAGAAGATTTATAACGTCCTTTTATTTGAAACTTATTTTTTTCGGCATCTTCTAAAGCTGCTGTTTTAGTTTCCTTATACAACCTATCGAAAACATACTTTACTTGATTTGGATTGTATTGTGAGGTGTCATTATAATCTGATTCATTATCACTTGGATTATTATCTATATCTAAGGCATCGAATA
>Ga0209013_10001491_pt1 | contig 21577 bp, 20 predicted proteins | sample Cruoilmetagenom2_FD_187291 | JGI IMG/M metagenome (GOLD analysis project Ga0209013, IMG submission 187291) | Oil polluted marine microbial communities from Coal Oil Point, Santa Barbara, California, USA - Sample 2 (SPAdes) (version 2) | ecosystem: Environmental > Aquatic > Marine > Oil seeps ...
CACCCAGGGATAGGGATAACCGCTGGCCAGTGCGTGCGCCAGTTTCTTGTCATGTCCATAGACATCGTCATAAAAGAAAACCTTGCCGTCAGGATGCACTACCACCGAGGTGTAGAGGACGAAGACCTGGATATCCGAATTCAGCTTGACGGTCGTCGCCTTGCCTGATTCCATGGTCTTTTTCAGACGATCCTTTGTCCAGGTGTCGCCCTGCCCATCCAGTGAAGTAATATACTGAGCCATTGCCAGCGGGTCTTCGAGGCGGATGCAGCCGTGGCTGTAGTCGCGCTTCGATTTGGCAAACAGGCTCTGTGCCGGGGTGCCATGCATATAGACAGAGTATTTATTGGGGAACATGAACTTCACCAGCCCCAAGGCGTTATGATTTCCGGGTTTCTGGCGAATTCTCAGTTTGCCGTTCAGCAGGCCGCTTCTGCTGTTGCTGTTGTAGGGATGGCTGTTACCTTCGCCATCAACAATTTCGTAATGATTCCGCTGCAGATAGGAGGGGTCCTTGCTCAGTTTGGGGAGCAACTCCCCCTTGGTGATGCTTGTCGGAACTTTCCAGTAGGGCGCCAGCACCAGATGATTCATCTTCTTGTTGAACACAGGCGTCTGGTTGCGAGGATAGGCTTTTCCCACGACGACATTCATCTCCAGCATTTTTTCATATTCATGCTCTCCGACTTTGCGGAACGCCCGGGCGCGGAATTCAGGCAGATTAACGATAATTGGGTTTTGTCCAAAGTCGTTGGGAAACCAGCGGAACCGCTCCATGGCGAGAATGATCTGCTCGACGCGTTTTTTCATCGGTGTATTGAGCTGCTGGAATGTCCCCTTGCCAAGTATGCCATCCTGATCGATTCCGTGCCTTTTCTGAAAACTTTTGACTCCCTTGACCACATCGCCGGAATAGCTATTTTCCGCAGCCGGCATTTTTTTAAGATCACCGAGTTTGTGCAGTTTGTAGGCGAGTAGATCTCTCTGTGCAAAGGGTTCGCCGGGGTGAATTGTTTTACTGTCGGAGAGCTTCTCGGAGAGGCGCGGATCCTGTGCCAGTTTGCGATACCTGGCCAGTGCTTTTGGCAGAACCTTGTATTGCGGAAGCTGAGGCTCGACCGAGTCAAGCTGCTGTCTGACATGTGAGGATGTTGTCAGCTTTTGCACAAACGCAGGAAGATGTATGCGCTTGTCTGGAATGTCAAAATCATTGCTCAGACTTTTAAAATCCACTCTGCCGACCCGCAGGTCGGAGAGATAGCGTATCACGCCTACAGTCAGTGCAACATCCACCTGGCTGATATCTCCTGATACCCCGTTTTTCAGCGATTTTGTCAATAATTCACTGTCATAATCAACCGCATTCAGCCCTTTGAAATCAGCGTGGCTGAGAACCTGGATGACATCTCTGGCCTCTTTTGTCGGCTTGCCGTTATTGAACCACAGAGGTTTGAAGTTATTCTGTGCGTAGAGTTCCTCCGCATGGCCTTTGTAATCAGAAAAGTCAGGCCAGTACATGGCCAGGTTTTTTCCTGATGTAACGATCTTCTCCAGGGAGGAGTTGCCGGCAGAGTGAGCCGGAGTCAGCAGCAGGGTGAACGAGAAAATAAGAGTAAAGCAGGATAGCAGCAGGCGTCGCATCGATAGGTTCCCTATGGAGAAAAATTGTATCTATTGAAAGTCACGGGAGTATATCAGTATCTACAGCTGAAACATGCAGCAGCTCGCAGAGGAAATTCCTGAAAAATAGTGGTTAACAGTTTAGAATATGCGCCACTCGAATTTTTTATCACTATTTCTACACTCAATCTACAGGAGACTACCCCATGAAACTGATTCTTTTAGGCGCTCCCGGCGCTGGCAAAGGTACTGTCGCCAAGCTGCTCACAGCAATCGACGGTTCCGTACAAATTTCTACCGGCGACATCCTGCGCGCTGCCGTCAAGGATGGAACCGACCTGGGTAAGGAAGCCCAGGGCTACATGACCCGCGGCGAGCTGGTTCCTGACTCACTGATCATGGGCATCATGGGCGAGCGCCTGCTCGAAGATGACTGCAAGCCGGGTTTTCTGCTCGATGGTTTCCCGCGCACCATTCCCCAGGCTGAAGAGTTGAAAGAGCTGCTGGTGAAACTCGGTATCGAACTGGATGGCGCTGTCAATCTGAACGTGCCGCGTGATGTTATTCTCGATCGCCTCACAACCCGTCGCACCTGCGAAGATTGCGGTGAGATCTATAATGTAAAGAGTAACCCGCCCAAGGTTGAAGGCGTTTGCGACAAGTGCGGCGGCAACGTCGTGCAGCGTGCAGATGAGACCGAAGAGGCAATCTCAAAGCGTCTCGATGTCTTCAATGAGCAGACCGCGCCCCTGGTCGGATTCTATACGGGTGAGAATATGCTGATTGATATCAATGCGACATCGAGCGATGCAGTGGTTGCCGAGATCAAGAGCAGCCTGGGTATCTGATTCAGAACACGTTTTATACCCGCTAAAAAGGCCACCTCCGGGTGGCCTTTCTTTTTTTCAAATGGCCTGATGCTATCCTCGGGTATAATCTTCCTAATTTTACAGAGCACTCTTTTGGTCAACAGATGAACTTTATTGAAACGCGTGGCAACGATGGCCAGCATCCGCTGGAGGTGAGTTTCTCTTCAGCGATCCTTGGACCCATGTCCTCTTTCGGCGGGCTCTATGTTCCCAAGGCGCTCCCGCAGCTTAGAGATGATTTTTTACTCAAGCATCTCGACTCTGACTATAAAACCCTGGCGCGTGATCTGTTATCTCTGTTTGAGATCGATATCGAGGCGGATGTCATCGATAAAGCACTGGCGTTGTATGATCTCTTCGACGATCCTGACAACCCGGCGCCTGTGGTCAGGGTGAAGGATGATCTCTATGTCAGCGAGCTTTATCATGGTCCGACCAGGGCCTTCAAGGATATGGCGCTGCAGCCTTTTGGAGTGGTGCTCTCCGCGCTTGCCCGGCAGCGTGATGAACACTATCTGATCATGGCGGCAACCAGTGGCGATACAGGTCCTGCTGCTTTGGAGACATTCAAGAACCGATCCAATGTGCAGGTTGCCTGTCTCTACCCGGATGGCGGAACCTCGGATGTACAGCGTTTGCAGATGGTGACCGAGGATGCCGAAAATCTCAAGGTGATCGGCATTCACGGTGATTTTGATGATGCGCAAAGCGCTCTCAAACTGCTGCTGGGTTCGGAGAGTTTCAAGGCGAAGCTCAGGGAAAAAAATATCCAGCTCTCTGCCGCCAACTCGGTCAACTTCGGACGCATCATTTTTCAGCTGATCTATCATATCCACAGCTATCTTGAGCTGGTCCGGCAGAAGGTTGTCGCCATGGGTGAGAAAGTCTACCTGGCGGTGCCCAGCGGGAATTTCGGCAACGCGCTGGGTGGCTACTACGCGATGAAGATGGGATTGCCCGTCGAAAAGATCCTGATAGCCTCAAACCGTAACAATGTGCTCACTCATCTGATCAAAAACGGCAGTTATGATCTGCGCAGTATGTCTGTGGTTACAACCACCTCGCCGGCGATGGATATTCTGAAGTCATCCAATATTGAACGTATTCTCTACGATCTTTACGGGGCTGAGCGCACCAAAGCGTTGATGTCCCAGCTGGATAACGAGAGCTATTACCAGCTCACAACCGATGAACTCGCTCAACTGCAGCAATTTTTTGAGGCGGATTTTTGTGATGATGATGAGGGTAGGGAATACATCAGGGAGGCATTCGATGCTGGTTATCTGATGGACCCGCACACGGCAACCTGTTTCAAGGCCTATGAAACCTGCAGAAGCAAGCCGCTGAAGAGCATCGCCTACTCAACAGCCGAATGGACCAAGTTTTCTCCGACAATCGCCAATGCGCTGACGGGGGAGGTCGATGCGCATGACCTTGAAGCGCTCAAGTCCATTGCTGCAAAGGCAAATATCAAGATTCCTTCGTCCATTCAGGCTCTTTTCGATAAGGAGATTACGCACAAGAGGATTATCGACAAAGCGGATATCGAGAAGGAGATTCTCGAATTTTTGTCCTGATTAATTACAGATAATGTTACAGAGACATGAACCACGGAACACACGGAATAAGAAAACAATAATGATACAGTGTTGTCCGTGGTAAAAGAGACGCGTAGGGTGGCATAAGCGGAGCGCATCCCACCATTTTTCGGTGCAATGCGCAGAGCTTATTGACACCCTGCGCTCATATCTACAGATGGATGTTACAAGGGCGGTATCGATGCCCCTTGGTGTGATCATTCAATCCGGGTCTTGGTAATAAATGTCGCAATCAACATCAACATTTCCGGTCGGGAAATTTCTACCGGAATACGTCACAGAAATTGTAGTTGTCATCCTGTCGCTTGGTCTACTCGCATTCATTGGGTTAAGCGAGGAGGTAGTGAATGGCGAAACAGCAGGTTTCGATCAGCAACTGCTGTTGATGCTGCGCAATCCCACTGACCTCTCTGACCCTGTTGGTCCGCAATGGCTCGAGGTTGTTGTGCGTGATCTGACCGCACTGGGTGGTGTGGTAAACCTGAGCCTGCTGACCATTGCCGTATGCGTCTATTTCTTGCTGCAGTATAAGCACCGTATGGCGCTCTTTGTATTGCTTTCAATTGCCGGTGGTTCACTTTTCAACGGTCTGCTCAAAGAGTTGTTTGAACGTCCCCGGCCTGATCTTGTCCCGAATGCCACAGCAGCAGCAATGAGCAGTTTCCCCAGCGGTCATGCCATGATGTCCGCCGTGGCATTTCTGACTCTGGGCGCTCTGCTTGCGCATGCCTGCAGCAAGATCCGCATCAAGCTCTATATTCTGGGCTGGTCGCTGTTGCTGACCATTCTGGTAGGAGTAAGCCGGGTTTACCTTGGTGTTCACTGGCCGACGGATATCATTGCAGGGTGGATTGCCGGTGGTGTCTGGGCGTTGCTCTCTCTTCTTGCCAGCCGCTGGTTTATCTCCCGGAGAGATGCATAGGAATCCTTATCCCTATGCGTGACATCGTTCATCCACAATTACAGCTTTGCGAGCAGGTTTTCGCCATTTTTGAAGAGATCATGCCGAATTTTTAGCGTGGATCCAAGAGGTTTTTAAAAAATGATGGATTTTCGCGCTGCCACTACTTAATGGCGTAAAATCAGACTATGTTTTCATAAGAGTCACAGGAACAACGATGAACGACGAAATAAAACAGAAAATTCTTGATAAAGAGATATGGCTGCGTGGGCTGTATATGCTGCTTTTTATCCTGATATCCGGCGTGGCAAGATTCATTATCGCGGTAGTCGTGCTGTTTCAATTCTTTTCTGTACTTTTTACCGGGAATACCAATGCACAACTGCTTACACTGGGACAGAATCTGAGCACCTACATTTACCAGATTACGCTGTTTCTGACATTCAACAGCGAATGGCGTCCATTTCCGTTCGGCGACTGGCCGGATGGGGCGCCCCGGCATCCATGAGAAAGCCTATACTTCTTCAAACATGCAGGTATTCCACGGAGATCTGAAAGCATGAGCAGTAATGGTAAAGGAATGAGTCTGACATTCAAGGTGTTGATTGGAATGGTTACCGGTATTCTTGTCGGCCTGGCGATCAACCTGGGCGGCATGAATGCCGAGGGGTCATTCATCAATGAATACATCGTCAACGGGCTGTTTCATGTCGTTGGCAAGATGTTCGTCAGCGCCCTGAAAATGCTGGTTGTGCCGCTGGTGCTGCTTTCGCTGATCAGCGGTGTTTGCGGTATCGGCAATCTGAGCACGCTGGGACGCGTGGGAGGCAAGTCGTTTGCCCTTTATATGTTGACCACAGCCATTGCCATTGCTTCGGCGATCGGACTTGCAATCATCGTGGCGCCTGGCAAGGGTATGAATGCGGTAACGACAGCCACTTTTACCGGCAAGGAGGCGCCGCCGCTGACCGATGTGCTGATCAATATCATCCCGACCAATCCGGTTCAGGCGCTCGCATCCAGTGAGATGCTGCAAATCATCTTCTTCGCCATTTTACTGGGCATCAGCATCCTGATGGTTGGAAAAAAAGCGAAACAGCTGATGCAGGGAGTCGAGATCGGCAACGAAGTGATGATGAAGATGGTGCATATCATTATGAGCATTGCGCCCTATGCCGTCTTCTGCCTGATTGCCCAGTCCATGGCTGAGCTTGGTCTTGATCTGCTCGGCCATTTGGCGGGCTACGTGCTGGTGCTGGTCGCAGCCCTGATGCTGCACCTCTTCGTGACACTGATGATCATTTTAAAGGGTTTTTCCGGATTGAATCCCGTTATATTCCTCAAAAAAATGCGTAGTGTGCAGGTGTTTGGATTCAGTACCGCCAGCTCCAATGCAACCATTCCTGTGACTTTGCGCACGGTTACCGAACGCCTTGGCGTAGACAACTCTGTCGCCTCGTTCACCGTCCCTTTCGGCGCAACCATCAACATGGACGGTACGGCAATCATGCAGGGCGTTGCAACTGTTTTTATCGCCAATGTCTACAACGTGGAACTGGGAGTAGTGGGATACCTGACTGTTATTTTGATGTCAGTGCTTGCATCCGTCGGCACTGCAGGTGTTCCAGGTGTGGGTCTGATCATGCTCTCCATGGTCTTCACCCAGGTGGGCCTTCCCGTCGAAGGCATTGGATTGATCCTCGGCGTGGATCGTCTGCTGGATATGATTCGCACGGCGGTCAATGTCTCGGGTGACGCAGCGGTCTCCTCGATCGTTGCAAAAAGCGAGGGCAAGATGGATGTCGCCGTTTATAACAACCCTGATGCCGGCCTCATCGACGATGCCGATCTCGATATCGACGAAGCGCTGGAACTGGAGATGGCCGAGGTCATTCAGCAAACGCATGACCAGCAGTAGTCGGCGGATTGCGCCGTATGGCTGATGATTTCATTTATCCGCTATCAAGCATTCCAGTTTGAGAACCATTTTTTCGTAATGCGGGCCTCTCCAGTAGACTTTTCCGCACGCTTTACAGCGATAGAAGCGGTTGTAGTAGCGTCTGGTCAGTGGTTTGAGTTGATCAGCAATTTCACTTTTTTCCACCTCTCTGATCAGGCCATTACACTCCAGACAGCGCTTGAAAGGAACAACCTGTGCGGATAAATCAAAACGTTTGAGGATTTCAGCTATCTGTTCGTCAGGATCATGCGCCCGCACCCAGTAGGCGTGGGTGATGATTTTCCGGCGCAGCACAAACCGGTCGCGAGTCAATAGAATGCGTCTCTGTTCAACGGAGATCCCGGCGAGTTCCGCATCGGAGTAGTCATTGCGGTAGAGCGTGTCAAAACCCAGCAATCGCAGCCAGCGTGCGAGTTTTCCGAGATTAACATCCACCACAAAGCGACTCTTGCGCAGGGGACGCTCGCGCAGACGGACCAGCGGAGTCACATCCAATGACTCGAAAACTGGATAGACTGCGACCCGGTCATTATCCCTCAGTTGATAATCAAAGCCGACAGAGCGGCCATTGACGATGATCAGTTCAACCTCCGTATGCGGGATTCCGAGGGATTCGATCGGATCCTTGATGCCCGGTGTACCGAAAAACTGATACACAATGGTTTGCTTGCGTTTCTCTGTTGGCAGGAAGTCATTCAACTCTTCATAAAAACGGAAGTCAGCGGAGTGTTTTTGCATTTCCGAATTCTACCTGCTATTTGCGGAGAGATGATAGAGGGGAACTAATTTTCCTGATCTCGGTCTAAATTAGAATTGCACTATATTAGTGGTAAATGATGTGAAGGCCTTGATGGCAATTCTCGATAATAATAAATATAGATGGTGGGTATTAACGCTGCTGCTGCTGACTGTTGTTCTGTTGATTGGGGGTTGTGCTGACAACTACCGGAGCAGTGATGTGACTCCTCCTGATACTATCGCTGCAGCCGAAAAAAAGGATGCGTCTGAATTGACAGGAGTCGGAAAAAAACGAACCATGGCGGTGACTGCATCCGCCTATAATTCACTGCGTGGACAAACTGTCGGGAATCCATCGATCGCTGCCTGGGGCGACAGGCTGCGCCCTGGTATGAAGGCAATTGCCGTTTCGCGTGACTTGCAGAGAATGGGGTTGGGGCACAGGACAGAAGTCAAGATCAAGGGCCTTCCGGGAACCTACCTGGTGCTGGACAGGATGAACAAGCGATGGCGAAAAAAGATCGATATCTATATGGGAACCGACCGCGCCAAAGCGATGCGCTGGGGCAAGCGCAACGTCGAGATCACCTGGTTTGAAAAGCAGGATGTTGCAGGCAATGTTCAGCAAACTGCGCCTGAGAGTTGATCAGGCCCTATAGGATTGGACGCTTGTGGAGCTGAGGCTTTAGCCTCGCAAGGCTAGTGCGGGACTAAAGTCCCGGTTCCAGATTACTGGCTGCCAAGTTTATCGAGTGCAGCAAAAATTTGACAATAGCGCATCCACCATGAATTTTGTACATTGGCATAAAAAGGAAAAATAGATGGGAACGCTGGGAACAATAATAATCGTCATTCTGGTCATCATCGCAGCAGCGGTGCTCTATATCATCAGTATCTTCAACAATCTTGTGACGCTGAAAAATCGTTATAAGAATGCGTTTGCACAGATCGAGGTGCAACTGAAACGTCGCTATGACCTGATTCCCAATCTTATCGAAACCGCCAGGTCATACATGAAGTATGAAAAAGAGACCCTGGAAGCGGTTGTCAATGCAAGAAACACAGCTGCACAAAGCCTGAAAAAAGCAGCTGCAGATCCTGCCGATCCCGATGCCATGAAATCACTGGCCGGCGCCGAACAGCAGCTTGCCGGCGCCATCGGCAGACTCAATGTCGTCATGGAAGCCTATCCTGATCTTAAGGCTAACCAGAATATGATGCAGTTGAGTGAAGAGCTCACCAGCACCGAGAACAAGGTCTCATTTGCACGGCAGTTGTTTAATGACCAGGTGATGGCATACAACACCTACAGGCAATCCTTCCCTCCGCTGCTGTTTGCAGGGGTCTTTGGCCATCCGCAAGATGCGACCCTGCTGGAATTCGAGGACAGCGACGCGATACAGGCTGCTCCTAAAGTCTCTTTCTAGATTCCCGACTGAGAGCCGGGAAGATGGACTTCTTTAGCGCCCAGGACGAGGCGCGCAAAAAAACCACGCTGATGATCTCGCTGTTTGCGCTCGCAGTGGTGTTGCTGGTAGTGCTGACGAACCTGTTTCTGATGGCTGCCATGGCGATCACCGGTGGAGAATCAGATCCCGGGCATCTCGCCGGTGTGGAGAGTTTGATGCAGCAGTTCAGCTGGCCGCGATTTTTCACCATCGGCAGTGCTGTTGCGGTAGTTATTCTGCTGGGCAGCCTGTTTCGTTCATGGACCATGGGCAGGGGCGGCAAGGCAGTCGCAGAGATGATGGGAGGCATGCTGGTGAGTCAGAACAGTGCGGATCCGGATCATCGCAGACTGCTGAATATTGTCGAAGAGATCGCCATCGCTTCCGGCACACAGGTTCCGCTGCTCTATGTGATGCGGGAGGAGCCTGCGATCAATGCATTTGCCGCCGGTGTCACCAGTGGAGATGCGGCGATTGTGGTTACCCGCGGGTGCCTGCAGCAATTGAACCGCAGTGAACTGCAGGGGATCATCGCGCATGAGTTCAGTCATATCCTGAACGGGGATATGCGTCTCAACATGCGCCTCATCGGCATCCTTTTCGGCATCCTCATGCTCGGCCTGATTGGTCGTTTTCTGATACGTTTTTCCGGAAGTTCACGCTCACCAGCTAAACAGGGGGATGGACTGCCATGGATAGCGCTGGGCGCCGGCCTCTTCATTCTGGGTTATGTCGGGACATTTATCGGCAATCTGATCAAGGCCTCGGTCAGCCGCCAGAGAGAGTATCTTGCCGATGCCTCGGCAGTACAGTTTACGCGTGACCCTGATGGTATTGGCGGGGCATTGAAAAAGATCGGAGCTATTCAGAGAGGCTCTCTGTTAAGGAATCCCGATGCTGCGGAATTCAGCCACACCTTCTTTAGTGAGGGTGTGCATAACAGCTACCTCTCCCTGCTTGCCACGCATCCTCCGCTGAAGGATCGCATTTTGCGTATTCTGCCTCACTGGGACGGAAAGTTCACTGTAGATGAAATGACATTGCCGAAGCATTCGCAGCAGAGTCACAGACCTGTTGCCGAGAGTGAAAAAGCGGGACGGCGCATGGCTGCAGCAACCACCGTGTTGCTGGAACTCTTTCAGCAACTGGAGCAGAACGCCCGCCCGGATGCAGAGTCAATCGCTTATGCCGCAGATCTGGTCGAGAGCATTCCGCAAGCCATACTTCGGCACAGTCGCGACCCCTATGGCGCACGTGCGATTGTTTTTGCATTGCTGGTTGATGCTGACGACGGTAAAGCGGCGCAGCAGATCACTGCGCTGAAGAGAGAGGCAGAGGATGATGTTGTCCTGTTGGTGCAACAGTTGTTGCCAGTGGTTCGACAGCTGCCGCCGCAACAGCGTCTCGCTGTGATTGAAATGGCGGTGCCGGCATTGCGCGAACTTTCGGCCAGGCATTTCCAGCTGCTGAAGGGCAATATCAATCTACTGGTCCAGCTTGATGCAGATATCACCCTGTTTGAGTGGACACTACAGAAAATCGTTGTCTCCAGCCTCTCTGCAGATCATACGCGAGGAGGCCTGCAGAGTGACAAGTCGCGTTCGATTGGACAACTGCTCCCTGAATGTGCAATTTTGTTGAGCGTCACAGCGCGCGCAGCCCAGCAGGGTGAAGTTGAAACCGGGAAGGCATTCCAGGCAGCAGCCAATGAGCTGGAAACAGGAGATATTCGTCTGCTGGCAAGCCATGAAGCAACAATTGAAGCCATGGAGATCGCACTCGGGAAGCTGGTGCAGATCAGGTCACTGCACAAGCAGAAGCTGCTGAGAGCCTGTGCCGTGTGTGTTTCAGCTGATGGCAGGGTGGCTGCCGCTGAGCTGGAGCTGCTGCGCGCCATCTCCCTGCTGCTGAATTGTCCCATGCCCCCGACCGGCTGAAAATAAAATACCGATCTCGAATGTGCAATAGTTACCTCTACCTTTTAACGGAGAACCCTATGCGTCTATTTATCATGTTGTTTTTATTGCTGGCTGCTGCCCCGGCATGGAGCCAGAGCACCAGCCTCTATGGCTATGGTGTTCACAGTTGTGATGATCTTGTCTCCTCAGCCCGGCAGTGGCAGTCAGATGAGGAGGAGGGGGCATTGGCACATCTGCAATTGAGAGAGTGGATGTCCGGGTTTATTTCGGGGTTATCGCTGGCGCTGGGAAGCGATGTGACCCGTGGAGCAGGTGTGGAAGGGATGATGCGACAGGTTGTCAAGCAGTGTACCGAGCATCGACAGAGTGATGTCTTTACCGCAACCATGGCGCTGATCAAGAAACGGGGAGGACTTGAATAAAAAGTTTGCAGTCTCTGCCCCATGTTTTTACTGCAAACTGCCAACTGAATCTCGCCAACTGCCAAGCGAGCGGTTGATACGTGAAATTACGCCACGCTGCCGAATGAGGGGTCAACGCTGCCTGCTGGAACATTCAGGCCAGCAAGCTTGCAGCCCAGGGCAATAGGTCCACCCGGAATAATCTCATACAGATATTTCACACCGCCCCGGGCGTGAAACTTCTCATCCAGCGCATCCTTGATCTGACGAAGATTTGGCCGCTCCACCTTGCTGTAATACTCCTGGAGGGCGCGAACCAGATCCCAGTGGTCATCAGTGAGAGTCAGGCCCTGCTCAGCGGCTGTTGACTCTGCAAGTTTAGAATCCCAGTCACTCGGGGCATTCGGGAAAGTGTCGATTGAATTGCTCATTTGCTGCTCCTTTTTAAATCAGGCTTTGCCCGATGGTGGTTTTACTTAAAGCATAGACAAGAAATCGTCAGTTTCAAGGTTTGAGCCTTTCAAGCTCGTAACTTCTCAAAAAGTCCGTGCATTGCTTCAAATAGGTCGTAGGGAGATAAGCGGCAGCGTATCCACCATGATTGCGGCACATTGATGGATGCGGCAAAAAGACGCTTTATCCCCCTGCAAACTTCCAATCTTGCTTCCTGTGCGGAGTTATTGAAATGTAACTCATACTCAGGTCGACTGTTTGAAAAACAGACTTCCCCCTGCAGTTGAGACTGTAGCGGAATTTGAATTTGCTATACTTTATGAAATATATTGCATTCTGCAGCTCGGGAAGCATTCATCACCAATTGTTGAGTGGGGAATCGTGTTCTTGAGTTGATGAGTTACGGAATGTATATCCCTTAAAACAAAAAAGAGGAATCAACAGTGAAACTCGTGAAAGATATTCTTGGTACAAAAGGGGCTGATATCTACTCCGTCAGGCCGGGGGATTCGGTTTTCGATGCGTTGACAATGATGTCTGACAAGAAGGTTGGGGCGCTGATAGTGATGGAAGATGGCGAACTCAAAGGCGTGATTTCAGAGAGGGATTACGCACGCAAGGTCTTTCTGATGGGACGCTCCTCTCCGCAGACCAGTGTGAGTGAGATCATGAGCAGCCGTGTCGTATGCGCCACTCCACGGCAGAAAGCAGAGGAGTGTATGGCGCTGATGACCGAAAAACGCATCAGGCATCTGCCGATCCTGGAACACAACCAGGTGATTGGCGTTATCTCTATTGGCGACCTGGTCAAGGCCATTATCTCTGATCAGCAGTTCATCATCGAGCAGCTTGAACACTATATCAATGCTTAGTCTCTTAACTCTGTAAGTCTAATACAAAATGGTAAAGAAAATCTGTCATTGCGAGCAGAGCGAAGCAATCTGGATTGCCGCGTCGTTCCACTCCTCGCAATGACAAATCTGTAGAAGGGCGTCAATAACCAACGGGCATTGCGCCGCATGGAAAGGCGCCATGCGCTCCGCTTATTGCACCCTACATCTCATATTGGTTCTGGCTTTGCCAGGTTAGTGAGAGCGACTCTCAAACTGACGAGACATTCATCTCTATTTATGTTCATTCGTAGTTCTTTGACCATGAGGTAAAAATAGACCTGCCACCATTGTTGATACTGATATAATCCCCTTTTTTCCCTGCAAGCGAGTCTTGTGGTGTACTAAATGCGACTGATTCGCGGTCTCCATAACCTTCGAGCTGAACACCATGGCTGCGTGGCAACCATCGGTAACTTTGACGGCGTGCACCTGGGGCACCAGGCTGTCTTTGCAGAGTTGCGCAAGGTTGGTGATGCTCTGGGATTGCCTGCAACGGTGATAACCTTTGAACCACAGCCACTGGAGTATTTTCAACCGGAAAAGGCTCCCAGCAGGCTGACGCGCCTGCGCGAAAAACTGACAGTGATCAAGGATGCAGGCATCGATTATGTGCTGGTGCTGCCGTTCGGGCGCAGGCTGGCGACCATGGGCGCTGAAGCCTTTATTGATGAGATTCTGGTCAAGGGGCTGGGGATTCAACACCTCTATGTGGGAGATGATTTCCGCTTCGGCCGCGCCCGCTGCGGCGACGTGGGATTATTGCATGAAGCGGGCCATGATCTCGGTTTTCAGGTGGATGACCTGCAGACCGTCACAGCCGGTGGTGAGCGCATCAGCTCTACGCGCATTCGCAAGCTGCTTGTTGCCGGCGACCTGCAGGCGGCATCGAAGTTGCTGGGACGCTCCTATACGATCTGCGGGCGGATCTCCCATGGCGACAAACGCGGTCGCACCATCGGATTCCCAACCCTGAATATCCAGCTGCATCGTCCTGTCAGTCCGCTGCGCGGTGTCTATGCAGTGAAAGTACATGGAGTGGATGACAGGGCGTTGCCCGGGGTAGCCAACATCGGCAACCGGCCAACAGTGGAGGGTGATCCCCGCTTTCTGCTGGAAGTGCATCTGTTTGATTTCGACCGGGATGTTTACGGTGCTCATGTGGGAGTGGAGTTTGTCTCCCATATCCGTGACGAGATGAAATTTGATTCATTTGATGCGCTGCGTGAGCAAATCTCCATGGATTCGCAACAGGCGATTCGTATCCATGAGCAAAAATAATTAACCACGGAACACACTGAATACACGGAAAAAGAAAATTAACCACAGATGAACACAGATGCACACAGCTATTATGACATCTCTTCATCTGTGTTTATCTGTGTGTATCTGTGGAAAAAACAGACTCGTAGGGTTGCGCTGTCGCTTATCCCCCCTACGATTGCGTGCTCATGAGAATGAATCTATTTTATTAGATACAACTGGAACAGAGACAGTGACAAAGAGTTATAAAGAGACCCTCAATCTGCCTAAAACCGGTTTTCCGATGAAGGCCAATCTGGCACAGCGCGAGCCGAACATGCTGCATCAGTGGGAGCATAACCATCTCTATGGGAAGATTCGTGAAATCTGTGCAGGCCGCCCCAAATTTATTCTGCACGATGGTCCTCCCTATGCTAATGGCCAGATTCATATCGGCCATGCGGTCAACAAGGTGTTGAAAGATATCATCATCAAAAGCCGCACCCTGGATGGCTTCGACGCCCCCTATGTACCGGGCTGGGATTGCCATGGACTGCCGATAGAACTGCAGGTGGAGAAAAAGGTTGGCAAGCCCGGGCGCAAAGTGACTGCCGCCGAGTTTCGCAAGGCGTGCCGTACTTATGCAGGCAAGCAGGTCGATGGGCAGCGTGAAGATTTCAAGCGTCTCGGTGTACTCGGTGAGTGGGTGAATCCATATCTCACCATGAATTACACATTTGAGGCCAACATCATTCGTTCACTGGGAAAAATTGTCGCCAACGGTCACCTGCAGAAAGGCTACAAGCCGGTTCACTGGTGCACCGACTGCGGATCAGCCCTGGCGGAAGCCGAAGTGGAGCATCAGGACAAGGAGTCCTACGCGATCGATGTGCGCTTCGGCATTGTCGATGAAGAGGCGCTGTTTGCTGCCTGTCACTCGGTGCCGGATCATCATGGCAAAGGGCCGTTATCTGCTGTGATCTGGACAACTACCCCCTGGACGCTTCCCGCCAACCAGGCGGTGGCGCTGAATCCGGGACTCGAATATGTCGTGGTGCAGTGTCAGGGTGATCATGCCAAAGAGCGTCTGCTGGTTGCCGAAGGTTTGCTCAAGGAGGCCATGGGGCGCTGGAATATAGAAAAATATCACGTACTCGCCTATGCGAATGGCGCCGCTTTCGAGGGACTGCAGCTGCAGCATCCCTTTTATGATCGTCATGTGCCGATCATTCTTGGAGAGCATGTCACCCTGGATGCAGGCACGGGCGCAGTGCATACAGCCCCCGGCCATGGCGTCGAGGACTTTGTCGTCGGACAGAAGTATGACCTCGCAGTCGACAACCCGGTAGGCGGCAATGGCGTCTTTGACGAGGGCACCGAACTCTTTGCCGGCGAGCATGTCTTCAAGGCGAACGAACATGTCATCGAGGTGCTGCAGCGGCAAAATGCGCTTATGCACATGGAGCGTGTCACTCACAGCTACCCGCACTGCTGGCGTCACAAGACACCGATCATCTTCCGCGCGACGCCGCAGTGGTTTATCAGCATGGAGAAGAGTGGATTGCGTAAGGCGGCCCTGACCGAGATCGGCAAGGTCGAGTGGCTGCCGGAGTGGGGCAAGGCGCGTATCGAAGGCATGGTCGAGAGCCGCCCGGATTGGTGTATCTCGCGGCAGCGCACCTGGGGCGTGCCGATTGCACTCTTTGTTCACAAGCACAGCGGTGATCTACACCCCGACACGGCCGACCTCATCGAGAGGGTTGCACAGGCTGTAGAGCAGCAGGGTGTCGAAGCCTGGTTCTCGCTGCAGACAGAGGAACTGCTGGGTAAAGATGCCGAACAGTACGAGAAGGTGACGGATACGCTGGATGTGTGGTTTGACTCCGGTGTCTCCCATGCCTGTGTACTGGAGCAGCGCGAGCAGCTGCGCTCTCCGGCGGACCTCTACCTGGAGGGTTCCGACCAGCATCGTGGATGGTTCCAGTCTTCATTGATGACATCCACTGCAATGTATGGACGGGCTCCCTACAGAGAGGTACTGACGCACGGTTTTACAGTCGATGCCCAGGGACGCAAGATGTCCAAATCCATGGGAAATGTGCTGCAGCCGCAGAAGGTGATGAAAAACCTCGGCGCCGATATCATTCGCCTGTGGGTAGCCGGCACTGACTATCGCGGCGAGATGAACGTCTCCGACGAGATTCTGAAACGCACGGCGGATGCATATCGCCGCATTCGCAACACCACGCGCTACCTGCTCTCCAACCTGCATGGATTTGATCCCGCACAGAATCTGCTTGCCGCTGACGAGATGCTGCCGCTGGATCGCTGGGCCGTAGATTGCGCCGCCAAACTGCAGCAGGAGATTGTCGCTGCCTACAATGAGTACCAGTTTCATCTGATCTACCACAAGATCCAGAACTTCTGCATCAACGAAATGGGCGGCTTCTACCTGGATGTCACCAAGGACCGCCAGTACACCTGCCAGGCTGACAGTGCGGCGCGCCGTTCGACCCAGACGGCGATGTATCATATTGCCGAGGCGCTGCTGCGCTGGTTGTCGCCAATTCTGAGCTTCACCGCAGACGAGGCATGGCGTCACCTGCCAGGAGAGCGCAGCGAATCCGTGTTTCTCGAGACCTGGTATGAGGAGCTCTTTGAGCTGACCGGGGATGATGTGATCAGCGCAGGCCAGTGGCGGCTCATCATGGCCGCCCGCTCTGCCGTGGGCAAAGAGCTGGAGCTGCTGCGCAAGGAGGGTGGCATCGGCTCATCCCTGGATGCCGAGGTGACGCTCTACTGCGACGCAGAACTGCATGCTGCGCTGGCGCAATTACACGACGAACTGCGTTTTGTGTTGATTACTTCACAGGCGAAACTGCTGAGCGATGCTCCTGATGATGCGCGCGACACCGAACTTGAAGGTCTGAAAGTGATGGTGACAGCCTCGCAGCAGCCGAAGTGCGAACGCTGCTGGCATCACGTAGAAGATGTGGGAAGTGATGAGGCGCACCCTGATCTTTGCGGCCGCTGCATCACCAATGTTGACGGCGAAGGCGAACAACGGAAGTATGCCTGATGCTCAGATGGCTGTGGCTGTCGGTTGTTGTGGTGATTCTCGATCAGCTCACCAAGCTGTGGATTGACAGCAATCTGCTGCTGCATGCACGCCTGCCGCTCATCGATGGCTATTTTGACCTGACCCTGGCCTACAATCCTGGCGCTGCATTCAGCTTTCTGGCGGATGCTGGCGGCTGGCAGCGCTGGTTTTTTACCATTCTCTCAACTGTTGTCACGATTATCCTGGTTGTCTGGCTGAAGCGCCTGCCGGCGCACGAAAAGATCAATGCAGTCGCCCTGTCGCTGATCATCGGCGGTGCTATTGGCAACCTGATCGACCGCATCGCCTACGGACATGTGATCGATTTTCTGCTGGTCTACTATCAGCAATGGTCCTGGCCCGCTTTCAACGTGGCGGACAGTGCGATCAGTATCGGCGTCGTTCTGATGCTGCTGGCGATGTTTCGCTCCTCACCATTACAGCCGGAGTAGCAGATGGCGCAACTCTTCCAGATTCATCCTGAGAACCCGCAACCCAGATTGATCAGCCAGGCTGTAGATATCATTCACTCCGGCGGCGTCATCATCTATCCAACGGATTCAGGCTACGCGCTGGGGTGTCACACAGGCGACAAGAAGGCGATGGACCGCATCCGCCGTATTCGCCAGCTGGATGACAAGCATAACTTTACGCTGCTGTGCCGCGATCTCTCTGAAATCGCACTCTATGCCAAGGTCAGCAACAGCCACTACCGGCTCATCAAGAGTCTTACGCCCGGTCCCTACACCTTTATTCATAAAGCGACCAAGCAGGTGCCGCGCAGATTACAGAATCCCAGACGAAAAACCATTGGCATTCGCGTTCCGGATAATCCGATTGCGCTGGCGCTGTTGGAGAGGCTCAACGAACCCCTGATGAGCAGCACCCTGATGCTTCCCGGCGATGAGATGCCATTGACGGATCCCTATGAGATGCGCCAGCTCCTCGGGCACCAGGTCGATCTTATCATCGATGGCGGCTACTGCGGCATCGAACCGACCACCGTGGTGCTGATGGAAGATGAGATACCCGAGGTGGCGCGCGTGGGTCTTGGTGATATCGATGTGTTCGAGCAATGAAGAGAGTTTTTTACCCTATCGGGCTGTTGGTTTTACTGCTGTTGGTGATGCCGCTCACACAGGCTGGGAACATCTCTTCACCAACAACGATTCAATATGGCAAGGAGACGCCAGGAATCAGACCGCTGGGAGTTGTCAAGCTCAACACAAAGGACGCCGATGGCGTTCACATCGCCGGGATTTCGGCGCTGGCATGGGATCAGGATGAGGAGCTGCTCTATGGCGTGACGGATCATGGGCTCTTGCATCATCTGCATCCCTTATTTGACAATGAGAAGCTGATTGCAGTCGACCTGGTCGCCACTTACAAACTGCACAACAAGCATGGCAAGCCTCTCAAGGGAAAGCAGCGGGATTCTGAAGGCGCATTTGTCATCAATGCCGATAACGGCATTCAGGGGGACTCCGAATTAGTCATCTCCTTTGAAAAAGTACCGCAGATCACGCGCTATACCCCGCAGGGAAAAGTGATCGAGCCTTACACTCTGCCACCGATATTGACACATGTAAAAAACTACCGCACCGCTAATCAGATGCTGGAGGCCGTCACCCGGCATCCAGAAAAAGGAGTGCTCACCATCGCACAGCGCCCAATGAAAGGCAGGAAAAACCAGCGGCTCTATGCGTTGAACGGTGAGAGCTGGGAGTACCACATGGAGAAGCATAAAGGTAATGGCTTGACAGCCATGGAGGCTCTGCCGGATGGTCGTATCCTGTTTATGGAGCGCGCCTGGCATTCATTGCTGAGTCCGCTGATCGTGACCCTCAAAGAGGGGCGCTTTACACCGGAGGGAAAACTGGAGCTCAGTATTATTGTCACACTGAACTCCAGTAAAGGCTGGGCTCTGGATAATTTCGAAGGCCTGACACGCCACAGGGATCAGAGATTTTTCATGGTCAGTGATGACAACAACTCCCTGCTGCAGCGGACGCTGCTCTTCTATTTTGAGTTATAGCCATGCGGCGCAATGCCCGTTGGTTATTGACGCTCTACGTGTATGTCATTTCGACCAAAGGGAGAAATCTTAAGTCGATGATGAGAGGGTCTCACATATGTGCCTGAGATGATTACAGAGGGCGTAGGGCGCAATAAGCGATAGCGCATTGCACCGGAAAAGTGGTGGGAGTCACTCCTTTTTGGAAGCAGCTGCTTTTCGTTTTTTCATCATCTCCCGCATTTTTTGTTCAAAGGCGGCAGCCTCCTCAGCCGTTGCAAAACCATCGCCGTCAGCATCAATCGTCTTGAAGGATTGATCTCCCGGGGCGCGAAATTCATCCAGGCTCACCTTGCCATCCTTATCCGAGTCAAAGTGATGAATAAAAGCGGCGCCGGAATTGCCGTCAGTCGCGGCAAATGCGGATGATCCCATGAGCAGGGAGAGGGTAGTGACAAGTGCTTTCATTAATAAAATTTCTCGTTGGTGAGATCGAAGTATAGCTGATTATAGCCGAGGACTGAGGGAGAAGAGATAGAGCTGCAGGGATGAGGGATGAAGGCTGAGACATACTAACTCCCTCTCCCTCTGGGAGAGGGTTGGGGTGAGGGGAAAACAGATGACATATACACATATGGGGGATAGACTCTTTATTCTGATATTTCTCAGGTAGGGCTGTTGATGTCGCGTTGGGTTTTTCTATCTGCACTGTGCTTACTTCTGGTCGTTGGCTGTTCATCCACGCCTCCGAAAAACCGCAATGACATCTGCAGCATCTTCGAGCAGAAGCGAGGTTGGTATGATGATGCCAGGGATGCGAGTGAACGCTGGGGAACGCCTGTTCATGTGATGATGGCGATTCTTAAACACGAATCCTCCTTTCGTGCAAAAGCCAAAACACCGAGGAAAAAATATCTCGGATTTATTCCCGGAGCCAGAGCCTCTTCAGCCTATGGTTATCCGCAGGCGTTGGATGGCACCTGGGATACCTACAAGCGGGATACCGGACATCGCTGGGCTGATCGTGATGACTTTGACGATGCTATCGATTTTGTTGGCTGGTACACCAGTGTGTCACATCGCAAACTGGGGATCTCCAAGTCAAGCGCCTATCATCAATATCTTGCCTATCATGAAGGGCAGGGCGGTTACGCCAAAGGAACCTATAAACGTAAGCGCTGGCTGATGAATTATGCAAAACAGGTTGAGAAGACATCAAATCGATATGCTGCACAATTAAAGCAGTGCGGCTAGGAGAGGGCAGAGGAGAGTTGTAGGATGTCAATAAGCGAAGCGCATTGCACCGCAAAATGGTGGGTTGCGCTTCGCTTATGCCACCCTACGGAGCTGTATGGAATGGTGCTGATTTAAGTACAATGCCACCGTCATCCCGGCGCAGGCCGGAATCCATACCAGCTGATGATAGCCGCTTTCCTGGATACCGGCATTCGCCGGCATGACGAATAGAGTGATTGAGCGGAGAGAGATTGATGGATATTAATGGGCCGATGCGTATCGGTGTATTGCAGACAGACGGCGCCGCCGGCTGGGAACTACATTTCGATTTCCGGGGAGAATTTCAGGCTCTTGATTTGCCGCAGCAGGCAGAGGATTTTCGGCGCTATTTGACAATGCTGGCATCGGAGATTACCTCGCTGCCGGAGGATGACCGCGACCGCCAGGGAATGCTGCTGGTGCAGCAGTTGTCGGAACAGCTGCTTGAGTATATTGCATCGGGAGAGCTGGCGCTGAATGAGACCATCAAGGTCCAGGTTGAACAGAGTGCAGCTGTCTCGTCATTGAGCGACCTGCTGAAAACGTATCCATGAGTGACTCCCCGAAGGTTGGTTTTGTCAGCCTTGGCTGTCCGAAAAACCTGGTGGATTCCGAACGTATCCTGACCCGGCTGCGGGCTGAGGGTTATGTTTTCAGCAATGACTATGCCGATGCTGACCTGGTAATAGTAAACACTTGTGGCTTTATCGATGAAGCTGTCGAGGAGTCACTCGACACCATTGGTGAGGCGCTCAACGAGAACGGCAGGGTCATAGTAACCGGCTGCCTTGGAGTCAAGAATGAGGAGGTTCTCGAAGCCCATCCCGGTGTGCTGGCCATCACAGGCCCGCACTCCTGCGAGGAGGTCATCAGGGATGTGCATCGGCATCTGCCGGCGCCACATGATCCTTTTGTATCCCTGCTGCCGCCTCAGGGCGTCAAACTGACGCCGAAGCACTATGCCTATGTAAAGATCTCCGAAGGATGCAATCACCGCTGCAGCTTCTGCATTATCCCGCAGATGCGGGGCGATCTCGTCAGCCGTCCCCTCTCGGAAGTGATGCAGGAGGTGGAAAACCTGGTTGCCTCCGGTGTCAGGGAGTTGCTGGTAGTGTCGCAGGATACCAGCGCCTACGGCATCGATATCAA
>Ga0209013_10001492_pt1 | contig 21576 bp, 13 predicted proteins | sample Cruoilmetagenom2_FD_187291 | JGI IMG/M metagenome (GOLD analysis project Ga0209013, IMG submission 187291) | Oil polluted marine microbial communities from Coal Oil Point, Santa Barbara, California, USA - Sample 2 (SPAdes) (version 2) | ecosystem: Environmental > Aquatic > Marine > Oil seeps ...
ATGTTAAACTATTTTTATCTATCGCGATAACGCTTGTGTTTTGTTGAGGAAAAGAGTGTAGATGAAAACAAACGATATAATCGCCGCTCTCAAACAGTTCTACCCCCCGGATCGCTTGCTGACACAGGCTGCGCAGCTAATTGCGTACGAATCAGATGCTTTGACGGCTTACCGTTGTCGTCCGCTGGCTGTCGTTATCCCTGAAGATCAAGATGAGGTGATCGCCACCGTGCGGTTGTGCGATCGGCTGCGAGTACCGTTTGTTGCACGCGGCAGTGGGACGAGTCTTTCGGGTGGATCACTGCCAGTGGAGGGAGGTATCCTGATCGCACTGAATCGCCTGAAGCGTATTTTGCGCCTCGACCCACAGGAGCGAATAGCGATCGTCGAGCCAGGGGTTGTCAACCTGGATGTCAGTACAGCCGCTTCTCCCTACGGATTGTATTTCGCACCGGACCCTTCCAGCCAACCGATCTGTACCATCGGCGGCAACCTGGCGTTCAACTCTGGAGGCGCCCACTGCCTCAAGTATGGCATGACCAGCAATCACATTCTGGGAATCAAGGCCGTGCTGCCCGATGGGGAGGTTGTCCGATTGGGTGGAGAGAGTGTAGAGGGGGTTGGGCCTGATCTGGTTGGTCTTTACGTCGGATCTGAAGGGCAGTTCGGCATCGCTCTGGAGATCACCCTGCGCCTACTTCCCAAGCCGGAAGTATTCCGGACCGTTCTGGCTGCTTATCCAAGCCTGGAAGCTGCCGGCAATGCGGTCTCCCAGGTGGTGGCTGCTGGATTGCTGCCCGGTGCGCTGGAGATCATGGATCGATTGGCGATTGAGGCGGCCGAAGCAGCCGTAGACGCCAATTACCCCCCAGATGTAGCCGCGGTCCTGATTGTAGAACTGGATGGGGAAGCCAACCAGGTCGGACAAGAATTCCACAGGCTGATGGTTGTTATCGAAAATTCTGGAGCACAAGAGATACGAATTGCTCAGGATGATGAGGATCGCCAACGCATATGGAAGGGGCGGAAGAGCGCATTTTCGGCTGTTGGGCGCTTGAGTCCGGATTTTCTGGTGCAGGACGGAGTGGTTCCGCGTGGTCGCCTGGGCTCCGCACTGGCTGTTATCGAAAAGTATGCGGCTGCGTCCGGTCTGCGAGTGGCAAATGTCTTTCATGCAGGGGATGGCAACCTGCATCCACTAATCTTATACGATGGGCGTGAACACGGCGCGCTGGCCCGGGCAGAAGAATTGGCGGGAAAAATCCTGGATATGTGCATCCGTTATGAAGGTTCAATCACCGGGGAGCATGGCATTGGGATGGAAAAGCGTGAATTTCTCCCAATAATGTTCACTGCTACGGATATCGATACATTCCAGGCAATTCGCCATGCAGTCGATCCCCTGGAATTATCAAACCCTGGGAAAGTTTTCTTGGGTGATTGGGATGCTCCTCAACGCTACAGCGGTCCACAACCCCGGGAACGAGCAGAACGTTTGCAGTAAAATGTGACCCTTCTATTAACCGGATGATCATGACTCTCATCCGCTGGAATATCAGAACTGAGTATTCGCCATGCGACTGACACCCACCTCGATTCAGGAACTCCAAGCGCTAGTTCGCGAAACATCCTGTTTACTGCCTCGCGCAGGGGGCAGCAAGTTTGCGCTATCCACACGGGTTGATGGAATTACTGCTGTGGATGTGTCCGGCATATCCGGAGTGATCGAATATGAGCCCGGCGAGTTCACAATTACGACACTGGCAGGAACGCCAATAAGCGAAGTAGACTCACTGCTGGAAGATCATGGGCAATACCTGCCATTTGATCCACCCCTGGTTGAGCGTGGTGCTACATTAGGTGGCACGGTGGCTGCGGGATTGAGTGGACCCGGAAGATACCATTACGGCGGCGTGCGGGATTTTCTCCTGGGGGTGAGATATGTCGACAGCGCAGGGAACCTGGTGCGGGGTGGGGGAAAGGTCGTTAAAAATGCGGCTGGATTTGACATCCCGAAGCTGATGGTTGGCAGTTTGGGGAGCCTGGGGGTTCTGGTTGAGCTGACTTTCAAGGTGCTGCCGCGACCAGAAATGTGTGCTACATTGCGCCTGGATTTTGAAGCCCTGGAAGATGCGCTTCAAGCTCAGTACAAACTATTCCCGTCTCCAATGGATATCGACGCTTTGGATTTGGAACTCTCGAATACGAGCCCGATTTTGTGGGTGCGACTGGCGGGATTCGCTGCCGTTCTCCCGGCACGTCTGGTCAAATTAAAGGAACTGATGGGTGGTGGAGATGTTTTTAAAGGAACGGATGAAGAACTGATCTGGCGCCGGGCGCGAGATATGGAATGGGTACCAGAAGGCTGGTCGCTGGTTAAGGTTCCACTTACCCCAGGCCGCATCCTGACCCTGGATGGCGCGCTTGTGCAGACATACGGAGAGCAGGGAGTGATCAGGCGCTACAGCTGCGGCGGACAATTGGCGTGGTTGGCTTTATCAGGTTCGCTTCATTTATTGGATGATCTGCTGAACGAGCAATCCCTTTCAGGTTTGGTTCTATTCGGTCGACCTGGTGAATCCAGGATGGGTGTGTCGGATGGGGTTTCCTTTTACAGGCGCATTAAGAAGGCACTCGACCCAAATAATCGCTTTGCGGAGATGTAGGTGAAACACGCTATCCCTGTAGCGCAATTACAGAACATCGTTGGCCCCCAGGTAGAGGAAATGGCGGCTGCGATTGAAGCCTGTGTGCATTGTGGTTTTTGTTTGCCAACGTGCCCAACATATAAAGTGCTCAATGAAGAGATGGATTCTCCCCGCGGGCGTATCCTGTTGATGAAATCAGTCCTGGAAAACACGCTCACTATCCAGGATGTGCTGCCGTATATTGAGCGATGCCTGGGCTGCCTGGCTTGCGTCACAGCCTGTCCTTCGGGTGTGAAATACGGGGATCTGGTGTCTCCTTTTCGAGCTTTAGCCGAAGAGACAGTTGGACAGTCATTTTTGGAGCGTACGCAGCGTTTGATTGTAAAGGAGACCCTGCCTTATCCCGGTCGCTTCCGCTCGGCTGCTGCCCTGGGAAAGTTTGCCCAACCATTCCGAAAAGTTTTGCCAGGCCAATTCCAGAGTATGCTTGAACTGCTTCCAGCAGGACTGCCGGAAGAGCGGCCTCTGCCGGATCTCGTTCAACCCGAAGGGAAACGCAGAGCACGAGTGGCGCTGTTATCAGGCTGTGTCCAGCAGGTAATTTCACCTGAAATCAATTGGGCGACTCTCCGAGTCCTGGCCAAGAATGGGGTGGAAGTTGTCATCCCGAAGGCACAGACATGTTGTGGTGCGTTATTTATGCACATGGGTGATAAGAAGCGCGCTCGGGGGTTAATCCGTCAGAACCTGGCTGCTTTTCCCATTGACGTGGACGCCATCATAACCAACGCCGCCGGATGTGGATCGGGAATGAAGGAATATGGCTCGCTTTTTAGGGGGACTGAAGAGGAAGGACGTGCCCGATCATTTTCTTCGCAGGTGATGGACGTGAGCGAGTTTTTGGCCCAGATTGGGATGGTCGTCCCACCTCCATTGCCGGTGCAGATGGACGCCGCTTATCATGACGCCTGCCACCTCGCACATGCCCAAGGTGTAATAGATGCCCCACGAGAGCTGCTGGGTTCCATTCCAAACTTAACCCTGCACGATATCGCTGAATGGGACATCTGCTGCGGATCGGCCGGCACATATAACATGGAGCAGCCAGAGATCGCGGCGGAACTTGGGCGTCGAAAAGCCGCCAATATCCTGAAAACTGGGGCAGATTTGGTGGTGACCGGAAATGTGGGCTGCATGGTGCAGATCATGGCACATTTGAATGCTGCTGGAGCCAGGCCGGTGCCCGTTTATCACACCATGCAGGTGTTGGATAAAGCATATCGGGAGCAGCAAGTGTGATTATATTATGCGATACCTGGTAAAAATAGAACATATGTGCTATAATAGATGAAGCCATGACGTACAGGTTGAAATCCGCTCTTATCATTGTGGTACTTCTGCTCTTGCTAACAGCAACCCCGATAATTACGTTAGCAAATCCTCCAAGATTCAGCGCGCCGTCAGGTTTTTATTTAGTTTCTTCCGCGACAGGGGTTGAACTTTACCGAAAAGACTACCCTGGAGGGACCCCCGATTTCGTTCAGGTGGTAGCTTTAAATCAGGGTGCGCAGGTCAGGCTCCTTCATGGGGAGATAAGCGAACAGCGGACTGGTCAAGGGGCTTATGGAGGAGATGATCCAAAGATTGAATCGCAACGCCTGAAGAAGTATTGGAACAGCATCGCGGCTCAATCTCCAAACGCATTCTGTGTGTCAAATGGCCAGTTTTTCTTCATGCAAGAGTCTCCCACCCGATTACCATTCCCACTGAAAGTTGGTGGCATAATCGTCAGTGATGGCTACGGAAAGAAAGATTTTCCAGGCCAACAATTAATGTTAGAGCTTTGGAATGACAAGGCGGATATTAAGGTGCTGACGAAGGATGACCTGTACACTTCCAGTGCTCCAAATATCGTCGTAGGATTGGCAGAAGATGCCAGGAAAAGTCCAACGAAGTATGTTGCCCGCACGTTCATGGGTGTAGATGATCGTAATGGAGATGGTAGATTTGAGACCGTTTTGGTTTTCAACACAAAATCTGCCAGGCAAAAAGATGCCGCCCAGGTGCTGAGAGATTTCGGTGCTGAAAAAGTAATGATGCTGGATGGCGGGGGATCTACCCAACTATTCTGCCAGGACTCTAGTTATGTAAATTCAGACAGGTTAATTCCACAAGCTGTTGCTGTTATTGCCGGTGATGGATCAATAAATAGTGGTCAGCAGGCTGCCGTCTTTGGTATAAGTGACAGCCGTGAGATATCACCAATTGAACAAACCCAATCTGAAATCAATCTCAATGATACGATATGGATACTGTTTGCTGCCCTTCCAGTCGCTTTGATCATGGTCCTTGCCATCAGCCGGATCGAGCGAAGAGTGTACTATTATTAACAGGAGTTACGCAGTTACTCATTACAAAAAAAATTTGGACGCGGATTTGCGCCGATAATCGCAGATTTAAAAATATTTTATTGATAAAATCAGCGTTTATCTGCGTCCGATTCCAGCTAACTGCGTAACTCATATTATTAACTTACTGTTTATTTGCGGTATATGTGATTATCCTGGATAATAATCAGTCTGCCCATTCCTATTAAACTACTCAACGGTGACACTTTTTGCTAGATTTCGCGGTTGGTCTACATCCAAACCACGTAGGGCAGCGATATGGTATGCCAGCAACTGCAAGGGGATGACCGTTGTTACAGGGCTTAACAGCCAGGGGGTCTCTGGTACCCAGAGCACGTAGTCAGCGATTTCAGCAATTGAACAATCTCCATCGGTTGCCACGGCAACTACAATACCGCCGCGAGATTTTGCCTGTTTGATCTGGCTGAGCATTTTTTCGTACCACGGGTCTCTTGGGGAGATGACCACAACTGGCATGGTACGATCGATAAGCGCAATAGGACCGTGCTTCATTTCCCCTGCCGGATAGCCCTCGGCGTGAATGTAGGATATCTCTTTCAATTTGAGGGCTCCTTCATATGCAGTGGGCATATTGATGCCCCGTCCAAGGTACAGGCAGTGATTAACGTTTACGAGGGAACGTGCAACCTTTTCAACTTCTGGTTCTCTATCCAGGCACCGGCCAGCTAGATCGGGCACTTTACGCAGGTCGTTCACCAATTGCTGACATTCTGCACTATTCAAGACGCCGCGTTTATCTGCCAAAAGGATCGCCAACATGTACAGATCGACCAACGGTGCGGTGTAGGCTTTGGTTGATGCTACGCCTATCTCCGGACCGCTTTGCATCGAGATATAGCCATCTGCCATTCGCATGGCCTGGGAGCCGATCACGTTGACGATTGACCAGAGTGTAGCTTTTTTACGACGACCCTCTTCCATGGCTGCCAGAGTGTCGGCTGTCTCCCCAGATTGGCTGATGGCGAGTACGATCGTGTCTTTATCCGCGATCGGATCCCGGTAACGAAATTCAGAGGCGATATCCAATTCTACAGGAACTCGTGCGATGTGCTCGATCAATACTTTACCGACCATTCCTGCGTGGGCAGCCGTCCCACAGGCGGTAATAAATATCTTCTTGACCCGTTGGGCAAGTTCCGTGGTCAAGTTTAATTCGGGCAGCCGGATGGCATGTCCATTGTTATAGTCAACCCGACCGGCAATCGTATCGGTCAGCGAGCGTACTTGCTCGTGTATCTCCTTCTCCATAAAATGCCGGTACTCGCCCTTTTCAGCAGCTATGGGGTCCCAGGTGATGTTGTGAATTTCATAGGGGGTTGTTTCTCCCTCAATGGTCATCATGTCCAATCCACCCTGCTTTACAACAGCCAATTGGTGTGATTCCAAAAATACCATCTGGCGAGTGTGCTCCAGGATGGCGGGTATATCTGATGCAATGAACATTTCATCCTCACCAAAGCCAACTACGACGCCGCCCGCGTTGCCGATACGGGCGGTGATAATTTTGTCCGGCTCGCGCGTGGATAGGATAACAATGCCGTGGGCGCCCTTTAAATGCATCAATGCCTGCCGGCTGGCTTCAACGAGGCTGCTGCCAGTCGATAAGTAGCGCTCAACCAAGTGGGCGATTACCTCTGTGTCGGTCTCAGAGTTAAAAACTGCGCCTTCTGAGCTAAGTTCCTCGCGCAGTTCGATATAATTTTCAACGATGCCGTTATGGACCACGACTACCTCACCGGTCATCCCCAGGTGCGGGTGTGCATTACGTGCGCTTGGTTCACCGTGTGTTGCCCAGCGAGTATGCCCGATCCCAATTCGTCCGTGGATGGGTGACTCACCAACCAGGGTTTCCAGGCGTGACAACTTGCCTGCGTCGCGGCGAATGTCGATGCGACCATTTTCCAATACTGCCAGACCGGCTGAATCGTATCCACGATATTCGAGGCGTTTCAGCCCATTCAATATGATAGGCGTCGCGTCTCGCGAGCCTATATAGCCAACAATTCCACACATTTCAGGGATTCCCTCCGAGCTGTAGATGGTTGGTTATCAGGAATATTCCTGATAACATGTCAAAATCTTATCGTGATGCGAAATTCGTGATCCGTTTGGTTATAAGCAATGCAGCTCTTACCTCACGGCTCACTCTTTTTCGATCACATATATTTTCCACTCTCCAATTTTTCTTTGCACGGTTACCCGCGCAGTGTTGTTATGGAGTTTTCTGGAGGGAAAGGTGTCGGGTAGTGGCATTCCCGGAGGGCTTCCGCTGATCTTCCGATTTTCCCGGCAATCAGGATTATTTCCTGTGTGGCGACGATACAAGTCGCTTCCCGGTTAGCCCACTCTCGCGAGTGGGAACCCTCGTCCTCGTCAACCAGGCTGGAAAATAAAAAAACTAAATTCCAATACCTGGTCCATGCGCTATCTTTCCCGTTCTGATAAGTTTTGCCTGTGATCCTCCTCCTGGATAAGAATTTCAAACAGGTGCTTATTATACCTCAATCTCAAATTACGTTCTCAATAACTCCTGGTGAACCCCCACATATACCCTTTCTCCGTTTGGAAGTAGTTTTTTCAGTGGACTCTTACATTACAATATTCAGTGATTTTTGATGGTGAAAAACTGGACTTCGCACCCGCAGCAGAGGTTGCTATTGGAAGATTAAGAAATTGGGGTGCGCAATAGTATAATTATTCCGCACGGCCTCTGAAGCTGTGTAATCGGCTGAAAGTAATTTAACAAGATCCCAGCCTGATTATGGCCGATTACTTTAGCAATTCGCCGCATGCGTTCTAGCTGTTTGAAAAGTTTCTTTCGGCGAATTGCTTGTAAGTCTTGTTTCGTTGATAAAATTTAAAAACTAAAAATAGGAGATCCTTCAACTTGAAAACATTGCAACCGAACTCCCGTAATTGTTTTGTGTGTGGTGTGGCAAATCCAATCGGACTGAAATTACGATTTTATGTTAATGAGCCGGGAGTAGTAGAGGCGGTTCATACAGTGCCTGATGAATATCAGGGATACCCTGGTGTGGTGCATGGAGGAGTTGTTGCCGCCATGCTAGATGAGATCACTGGTAGATCACATATGGGTTTCGACCCTCCTCGTTTTATGTATACAGCTCGTTTGAACATCCGCTACCGGAAGAATGTACCCGTGGGACAGCAGCTGCGCCTGGTCGGGAAAGCGGTAAAAAACAAGAGCCGCACTGCAACTGCAGAGGGCGCGATCTATGGACCAAACGGTGAACTGCTGGCGGAAGCTGAAGCAATTCTGGTGGAAATACCGAAAGAAATGTACGCATCAGGTGATCTGGCGGAGCTGGGTTGGCGGGTCTATTCGGATGAAGAAATGCAAACACCCGGGCTGAAGAATTAGCAGATCGGCTCCACGTCTGGTATTTTAAACGTTTGAGAGGTTCTAATGATTATTGAATATCACCGTCCCCAGAATCTGGATGAAGCTCTTCTCCTGTTATCGCGTGCCGAACCTAAAACAGTACCCATGGGAGGAGGAACGTACCTAAATCGCCCATCGGCTGATTCTTTTGCGGTGGTCGACCTGCAGTCGCTGGGGTTGAATGGATTACACGATCAAGGGAATATGCTTGGGATTGGTGCCACGCTGACTTTACAGGAACTCCTGGATGAGAGGCAAGCTTCTAAAAAAATAGACATTAATCTTCCACAGGCCTTAAAAATCGCCTTAAGCCACGAAGGTACTTACAATTTACGCCAGGCAGCTACTGTCGCAGGAGCTTTGGTATCCGCAGATGGTCGTTCGCCTTTCGCCACAACGATGCTGGCTTTGGGAGCCTCGCTCGATCTGCTCCCGGGGAATGAGCGAATAAAGCTTGGAGATCTTCTCCCATTGCGGGAGGAGCGTTTACGTGGGCGCCTGATCACGCAAGTGATTATGCCCCTGAATGTACAACTTTCCTACCAATCCGTTGCACGTTCCCCAGCCGACTTGCCGATAGTATGTGCGGCGGTCGCAAAGTGGCCTTCAGGGCGTACGCGTGTCGCACTGGGAGGCTATGGGGAAATACCTGTATTAGCTTTTGATGGTACTGAATCTGGGGGAGCGGATGTCGCCGCACGGAGCGCGTTCAGTCAGGCGGGGGATGAATGGGCCAGCGCGGATTACCGGCAGGAGATGGCTGGTTTACTTACGAAGCGCTGTTTGGACGAGATAAAGAGAAGTTTATAAGCAAAAATTGCTACAGCTACCGAGGGTCACGTTTCACGATTGCGATTTCTAACTACTAATGATCGATTTGAGGTGTAATGACAATTATTAATGGTTTCAAACTGCTTGATGAAAAAGAAATACAGGAGCTAAATACGGCTGCCCGGTTGTACCGCCATGTCGGAACCGGCGCTCAATTACTCTCTTTGATCAACGACGATGAGAACAAAGTGTTTGGACTTGTCTTTCGAACGCCACCGGATGATTCAACTGGTATTGCACACATTATGGAACATTCAGTGTTATGCGGGTCCAAAAAATATCCTCTCAAAGAACCGTTTATCGAGTTATCGAAGGGGTCATTAAATACTTTTTTAAACGCTTTTACTTATCCGGATAAGACCTGCTACCCGGTTGCCAGTCAAAACCTGCAGGATTTTTACAATTTGATCGATGTTTACGTTGATGCAGTCTTTCATCCTCTCATACCACCTCATATCTTGCAGCAGGAGGGCTGGCATTTCGAGTTGGATGAAGTGCAGGAGCCTCTGACCTACAAAGGTGTAGTGTTCAATGAAATGAAGGGGGCGTACTCGTCACCCGATAATACGTTAGCCCGGAATTCCATGAAGACCCTGTTCCCAGACAGCACTTACGGAGTGGATTCAGGAGGCGACCCGCACGAGATTCCCAATCTGACCTATGCGCAATTTAAATCATTTCACGAGCGCTATTACCATCCATCTAACGCTTACATTTTTTTCTACGGTGATGATGACCCCGACGAGCGCTTGCGGTTGATGGAAGATTATTTGAAAGATTTTGAAGTCATTGAAATTGACTCAACCATCAAACTGCAGCCATATTTGGATGAACAGCGTCGTTTTGTTGTGCCCTACGATCTGGGTGAAGCCAAAGAAGAGGAAAAGGGGATGGTCACGGTTAATTGGATGCTGCCCGGCGGTGATCTGATCACTGGATTGTTTACCCCGGAAATGGCTCTTGGGTGGAGCATCCTATCGTATATCCTGGTTGGTACCCCTGCTTCGCCCGTACGCAAGGCTTTAATCGACTCCGGCCTGGGAGAGAATGTCACGGGTGCAGGTTTTGATGGGCAGCTGCGCCAACCTTATTTTTCGACCGGATTGAAAGGGGTCTCGATTCTACCGGGAGCTCACGCCGAGGACGAGGGACGTTTTCAGGTCATCAGCCGGGTCGAAAAGCTGATCTTTCAGACGCTCGAATCTTTAGCGCAAGAGGGTATTGATCCTGATATGATCGCTGCAGCGGTCAATACAACCGAGTTTCAACTCAGAGAGAATAACACTGGTTCATTTCCGCGTGGCCTGCTGCTGATGCTGCGTGCCCTGACAACCTGGTTGTACGATGGTGATCCGATATCCCGCCTGGCGTATGAGGCGCCGTTGGAGATCATAAAAGAGAGATTAGAAACCAACGACAGGTACTTCGAAGCGTTAATCAGCAACCACTTGTTAAACAACTCACACCGTACAACAGTCATATTAAATCCCGAGATAGGTTTGCAAAAGCGAGAAGAAGCAGCTGAAAAAGAACGCCTGGCGAATGATAAAGACGTCATGACTGAGAAAGACTTAGTATCAGTCATCGAGAACACTCGCCGGCTGAAGGAAATCCAGGAAGCGGTTGATCCACCCGAGGTATTGGCCACAATCCCCAGCTTGACCCTATCTGATCTGGACGGGGAGGTGAGGTCGATCCCCATAGATGTGGACCATCAGGATGGGTATGAGATCCTGTACCATGACCTTTTCACCAACGGCATCCTCTATCTGGATGTGGGGTTAAATCTGCATATCTTGCCCAAGGAATATATCCCGTATGTGTCTCTGTTTGGTCGTTCGCTGCTGGAGATGGGCACCGAGAGTGAGGATTTTGTTAAGCTTTCCCAACGCATCGGGCGTACCACAGGTGGAATCCATCCCTCAACTTTTACATCGGCGATACAGGGTCGAGAAGAGGGAGTTTCCATGCTTTTCTTGCGTGGAAAAGCGACCACGGCACAGGTGAAAGACCTGTTGGGGATCTTGCGCGATGTCTTACTTACAGTTCGTCTGGATAACCAGGAGCGGTTTCGACAGATGGTTCTAGAAGAAAAGGCATCACTGGAAGCCTCGCTCGTCCCCGGTGGGCATCGCTATGTCAATGCCCGAATTCGTGCGATGTTCAGTGAGACCGGTTGGGCTTCTGAGCAGATGAGTGGGGTGAGTTATCTGTTTTTCTTGCGTGAGCTTGCCAATATGGTTGAGAAAGACTGGAGCAAGGTATTAGAGGTCCTTGATAGTATGAGAAGGATCCTGGTCAACCGCAGGGCGATGGTCCTCAATGCCACTCTGGATAGACAAAACTGGCTCAATTTAAAAGCAGAGCTGCTTGAATTCATGGGAAGCCTGCCTGCTGAAAATTTTAAGGCTGCTGATTGGAGCTCCAGCCTCGCTTCCAGAAATGAAGGGTTGACCATTCCGGCGCAGGTCAATTATGTGGGTAAAGGAGCGAACCTGTATAAACTCGGCTACAAGATGGACGGTTCGATATCAGTGATCAATAATTATCTGCGCACGACCTGGATATGGGACCAAGTTCGCGTGCAGGGCGGCGCATATGGTGGATTCTGCCTGTTCAATCATCGATCCGGTGTGTATACCTTCCTCTCTTATAGAGACCCAAACACCGTCGATACATTGGATATCTATGATCGGACTGGCAGCTATCTACACCAGCTTGATCAAACTCGCCTCAGCCAGGATGAACTCACCAGGAGTATTATTGGAGTAATTGGCGATATGGATGCGTACCAACTTCCGGATGCCAAGGGATACTCATCCATGGTGCGTTATCTCACAGGAGAAACAGACGCGATCCGCCAGCAGAGACGAGACCAGATATTGAGCACCACCAATGAAGACTTTAATGCCTTTGCTGAGGTTTTAGATCGTCTCAGAGAAGAAGGTCTCGTGGTTGTAATGGGATCTTCGGAGGCGATCCGATCGGTTAATGATGAACGTGATCCGCCGCTGGAGATAAAACAGGTATTGTGATCATAATTTTAGAGGAAAGAATATGAAAGTTGAACTTCAGATCAACGACAAGCTGCACAGGCTGGATGTTTCAGCAGGTGACAGCCTGCTCAAGATACTTCGCCGGGAGGGGTTCTTCGGTGTGAAACACGGATGTGAGACGGGTGAATGTGGTGCGTGCACGGTACTGATCGACGGGAAACCTGTCAATTCGTGCCTGTTCCTTGCAGCCCAGGCTGACGGTCACCGTATCCAGACCATTGAGGCTGTTGGTGAGCATCCTGAGCAAGGCTGGAAATTATCTAAAGGTTTGCACCCCTTACAAGAGGCGTTCGTGGAAATTGGCGCTATCCAGTGTGGTTATTGCACTCCGGCCCAGATATTGGCAGCCAAGGAGCTGCTTGAACGTAATCCCAACCCCAGCGAAACGGAAGTGCGTCAGGTATTATCGGGTGTTTTATGCCGCTGTACGGGATATATCAAACCTGTGCAGGCGGTACTGCGGGCAGCAGCGAAAATGAGAGGCGAATCAGTTGAACCGCTTGATACCAGGGACGTCATATTCCGACGTGGGGATAGGGGGGATGATATTGGGGTCCCTCCTATATCTCCTACTTATTCGTCTGTTCCTTCATCTACTACAACAACGATATCAGTACTGCCTAAAATACTTGTAACTCCCGAGAGCCGCACTTTAAGCTCCGTCGGTAAACCGGAACCGAAGGTGGATGCTGTGAAGCTTGTGCAGGGTAAACCGGCATTCGCAGCGGATTTTGACAGGCGTGAAATGTTGGTCGCCAAGGTGCTGCACAGCACCGTCGCACATGCCCGTATCAAGCGCATTGACGTGAGCAAAGCGCGGGAGCTTCCGGGTGTGGCAGCTGTCCTTACCTGGAAGGATATCCCGCGTGTGGTCTATTCCACGGCCGGTCAATCCGCCCCCATTCCAGGACCTTTGGATACTTTTTCGCTGGATAATAAAGTTCGTTACGTAGGCGACCGCCTGGCATTTGTGGCGGCAGAAAATGAGGAGATTGCTAATAAGGCTGTGGGTCTGATTGAGGTTGAGTACGAACACCTGCCGGTGCTGCTGAAACCGGAAGATGCTATGCAATCCGGTGCTCCTATCCTGCATGATGAGCCTGAGTACGTAGACTTTGCAGATTCTGATCCGGGGCGCAACCTGGCGGCTGAGATCCGCATCGACATCGGTGATGTAGAGCAGGGTTTTGAAGAAGCCGACCATATATTTGAACATGAGTATGAGGTTCCCAAGGTACAGCCGGTGCACATAGAGCCCCATGTTGTGGTCACATACTGGGATGAAGATGATCGCCTAGTGATCCGTACCAGCACCCAGGTGCCGTTCCACGTCCGGCGGATGATAGCGCCGGTTTTGGGGCTGCCCATTAAACGAATCCGGGTGATTAAGCCGCGCATTGGCGGGGGATTTGGTGGCAAGCAAGAAATTTTGAATGAAGATGTAGCCGCTCACCTGACCATCGCTACGGGCAGACCGGTTATACACGAGTACACGCGTGAGGAGGAATTCATCGATGCACGTTCAAGACACCCCATGCGCATTCGCTTGAAGACCGGTGTGAAACAAGACGGCACAATCACCGCCAATGCCATGTACGCGTTGAGCGATACGGGGGCGTATGGTTGTCACGCTTTGACGGTCACAGGGAATACCGGGCATAAGGCCATGGCCCTCTACGTCGGTGATGGGTCGTATCGAAAAGCTCCGAATATTCGCTTTTACGCGGATATTGTATATACCAACCATCCTCCGGCAGGCGCATATCGTGGTTATGGAGTACCGCAAGGATATTGGCCCGTTGAGCGCCAAATGGAGAAGATTGCCCGTCAACTAAAGCTTGACCCGCTGGAATTCCGTTTGAAGAATGCCCTACGGGCAGGAGAGCTGCATCCCTTCAGTACGGCCTGGAGCGAAGGAAGGGAACCGCGTCCGGAGACGATCGAAACCTGCGGTCTGGAAGAATGCGTAAGCCAGGGTAAAGCTGTCATCGGATGGGACCAGAAATTTGGGAACCCGGAGTGGCACAAAATTTACGATCGTTCTGGTAATCCAGTGCACCACTTAAGAAAAGGGATCGGGGTTGCGCTTGTAATGCAGGGAACAGCGATCCCGTACCTGGATATGGGTGGGGCGAGTATCAAAATGAACGACGATGGTTCATTCAACCTTCTGGTCGGCGCGACTGATCTTGGTACAGGTTCGGATACTGTTTTGGCGCAGATGGCTGCCGAGGTGCTGGGAGCACCCCTGGAGGACATACTCATATATTCGTCGGATACGGATTTCACACCCTTTGACAAAGGCGCTTACGCCTCCAGTACCACGTACATCTCCGGAGCGGCGGTTGTGCGTGCCTGTGGGATGGCTGCCGGTCGAATCAGAGAGAGGGCAGCCCGTATGCTGAATAAGGATATCGAGCAGCAGCCGGTTGAAGCGGGTGAAATACGATTGGCAGACAGGAAGGCGATAGCTCCCGATGGTCGTTCGGTCAGTTTGCAGGATGTGGCGCTTAATTCACTACATCAAGAAGACCAGGAGCAGATCATGGGCGTGGGTTCCTACATGTCCCCGGTTGCACCGCCGCCTTTCGCAGCCCAGTTTGCTGAAGTGACCGTAGATATTGAGAGCGGGCAGGTAGTTGTGGATGAGCTGGTCATGGCGGTAGACTCGGGCGTGATCGTTAACCCGATCACAGCTTCGGGCCAGATCGAAGGAGGTATGACACAGGCATTGGGTTATGCAGTCAGTGAGGAAATGCGATATGATAAGCAAGGCCGGCCTCGCGAACGTGACTTGTGGGATTACCATATATTTCGCTCCCACGAGATGCCAAAGCTGGAAACCATTTTTGTGGAAACATTCGAGCCAAGCCATCCTTTCGGGGTCAAGGCCGTAGCCGAGATACCGATGGACGGGGTCGCACCTGCGATTGGCAACGCGGTCCTGCATGCCTGTGGCGTGGACATTGATGATAATCCGATTACGCCGGAAAAGGTATGGTCGCATCTGAGGCGGAAACCGTAACACGCAGGCATATTGCTTCAACGTTATTGAGAGGAAATAATTTATGGGTCGTACTTATGTAATAGGGCACGTCAATCCGGACACTGATTCAATTGCCTCAGCATTGGGCTATGCCTGGCTGCTGCGTGAGCGTGACGGGGGAGATGTGCTGGCCGCACGCGCGGGCCCGATCAACCCGCAAACAACCTGGGTTCTCAAACGCCTGGATGTAGAAGCACCGGTGCTGCTCACGGATGCCTCCCCTCGTTTTAAGGCCGTCACGCTCAGCCTGGATACAACTACACCGGATAGCCCCCTAAGGGACGCCTGGGCCATCATCAACCGTACGGGTGGCATTGCTCCGGTAGTCGATGAAAAAACCGAAAAACCAGTCGGGCTTATCACCGGTTTGAGTCTCTTCAACTTGTTAGGAAAACTGGTCGGTCCCCACCCGCGGCAGCAGGATATGCGTATGGCCGAGATTTTGGATCTCCCTTGCAGCGAGGCATGTGACACCACCGTACCCCGCTATTTAGCTAATACACGCATTCGCGACCTTCTGCACCGCATATTACGCGAAGAACACAATGACTTCTTGATCGTGGATGAGCATGGTCACTACCTGGGTGTCAGCCGCCAACGTGACGTGCTCAACCCTCCACGCCTACGTCTGATCCTGGTAGATCACAACGAATCTGGTCAGGCACTGGGCGCCCTGGAAGAAGCGGAACTGGTGGAAATCCTGGATCACCACCGTCTTGGAAATCCATCCACCCACGCCCCCATTCGTTTTTCCGTGGATGTCGTTGGCAGTACAAGCACGTTAGTAACTGAACGCATCCAGGAGGCAGGATTGAGATCACCCCCGGATATCAGCGGGATTTTGATGGCGGGTCTATTATCCGACTCGTTAGTGCTGACTTCTCCCACGACAACGGATAGAGATAGGGATGCAGCGGAGACGCTGGCCCGCTGGGCGTTTGTGCACAACGGGGCGCTTCAAGATGAGACAATCGGGTCATTCGGTAAACAAGTGCTCGAAGCGGGCGCAGGATTATCCTCCAGAGAACCGGATGAAATCGTCAGTACGGACATCAAAGCATACGAGGCCGGCGGTTACAACTTCGCGATTGCCCAGGCAGAAGTAACCAATTTAATACAATTGGATGAGCACCTGGAAACTTTGAAGCAGGCGTTGGAAAAATTGCGCCAGCGACGGGGACTGGACTTCGCGATGCTGATGGTGACGGACGTGGTGGGAGAATCTAGCCGGCTGCTGCTGGTTGAAGCACCACCCATCCTGGACGACCTGCCCTATGTACTGCAATCGGATGGCACCAGGTTGGGGGAGGGAGTGGTCTCCCGCAAGAAACAACTTTTGCCTGTCATCCTTAGCCTGCTAGAGGATTAAATTATGTCAAGTGAGCGTTCGGTAATTCAGGCTTTGGCCGAGTTGGAGAATAAAAACGGAGCTGGGTCTCTGTGTACGATCATCCGCAGCCACGGCTCAACGCCGCGCCATTCTGGCAGCAAGATGCTGGTTTATGAGGATGGCTCGATAATCGGCACGGTTGGTGGAGGAGAATTGGAAAATCGTGTCATAGCCGAGGCATTGGAAGCGATGCATGATGGGAAATTGCGTCTGTTAGAATACGATATGATAGATCCGGGGCGAGGGGATCCTGGCGTATGTGGAGGCCAGTTGGAGGTATTCGTGGAACCGGTACAACCCAAACCAACATTAGTAGTAATCGGAAGCGGGCATGTTGGGAAAGCAGTCGCACACCTGGCGCATTGGCTGGGTTTCTGGGTGGTTGTTAACGATGATCGACCGGGCTTCTGCACCCCGGAAGCGGTACCGGACGGCGATGAATTTTATCCAATCGCCACCGCTGACTTACCCGGACAGCTGAAGATCAATCCGTGGACCTACCTTGTGCTGACCACGCGTGGTATGGATGTAGACGTCGAGGGTCTACCGGTCTTGTTGGAAACCAACGCAGCTTACATCGGCGTGATTGGTTCGTTGCGCCGTTGGACACAGACGCGCAATAAATTGCTCGAACTGGGTGTCTCCGAGGAGATGTTGAACCGTGTACGCTCGCCGATTGGACTTGAGTTGAATGCCGAGACGCCGGAAGAGATTGCCGTGAGTATTGTGGCTGAGATCATTATGCTCCGCCAGGGTGGGGATGGCGGCGTGATGTCCGTCGAAAATACAAACGCGTAGTTGGACAAACAACGTTGGTCTCTTGAGGGCATGGAGTATCCGAGATTTTTTTGGAGAGAATATGTGGAAAAACTACTACAGCGCATCCACTCTTGACGAAGTGATCCAGATCCTGACCGAAGGCGGGGAAAAAGTGCGCATTGTGGCGGGAGCGACGGACCTTCTTTTAGAGATCGAACGTGGGATCCGTGTGGGAATCGATACCCTGGTGGATGTGACGCGCATTCCTGGCCTTAATAAGATTGTTTTGGACGAACAGGAATGGATCCATCTCGGTCCCCTAGTCACGCATAACGATTGTGTGGCCTCGAAATTAATTGTTGAGTACGGTTTCCCGCTGGCGCAAGCTGCCTGGGAAGTGGGCGCGCCTCAAATTCGCAATCGCGGCACTGTGGCAGGTAACCTGATTACTGCATCACCTGCCAACGATACAATCACTCCGCTGATGGCTTTGGGAGCACAGGTGACCTTGATGTCAATCAGGGGAGAGCGGGTTGTGCCGCTGGAGAGTTTTTACACCGGAGTGCGTGGTACCGTAATGGAAGCCGATGAAATGCTGGTGGACATCGCTTTCCCGGGGATGACCCAGGACCAGCGCGGCATGTTTATCAAGTTAGGCCTGAGACGCGCACAGGCTATCTCTGTCGTGAACGCTGCCGTAGTTCTCAGATTAGCAAAAGGTGACAGCATAAGGCAAGACTCACAGGTGGAGAGAGTCTCGATTACGTTGGGAGCCGTTGCTCCAACAATCCTGCACGCCGAGAACGCCGAGCAATACCTGAGCGGGCGAAAATTGTCGGACGAAACGATATCGTATACCGCAGAACTTGCCATGCAGGAAGCAAAGCCGATCGATGATGTGCGCAGCCCGGCTGATTACCGCAGAGAGATGGTGCGTGTTTGTGTTTCACGTGCCTTACATGGCATAACGGAGGGTAAGGAGGGCGATGGATTCCCCGAAGAACCTGTCTTGCTCGCCCTGCGGAATAAGAATGGACGGGATCATTCGCACAGGGAAGGACCCTTGCATCAGCAGGGCACTCCCATAGTTACTCGCATCAACGGGAATGAATATACGTTCAGCACCGGGCAGGACAAGACATTGCTGCGTCTATTACGGGAAGAAGCCCAACTAACCGGCACAAAGGAAGGTTGTGCGGAGGGGGAGTGCGGCGCCTGTACGGTCTTTTTGGACGGCATGGCTGTGATGAGCTGCCTCGTGCCGGCGGCGCGCGCTCATGGTTCCGAGATTATTACCATCGAAGGTTTGGCGAAGGACGGTGTATTACATCCCGTGCAGCAGGCATTTGTTGATGCAGGTGCGGTGCAGTGCGGTTACTGTACGCCGGGGTTCATCATGTCTGGGGCGATGCTTTTGGAAGAGCAGCCAGCGCCAACGAAAGAGCAGGTGCAGCAGGCCATCACGGGCAACCTGTGCCGCTGCACGGGCTATTATAAGATCATTGAAGCAATCGAGCGCGCAAGCCAGTAGTGAACATTAATAGATGTAGGACTTACGCAGTTCAGGGTTGCTGGGGGTGTGGTGGGGCGGCAAAGCCTCCCCACCACACCCCCGAAGCCTACCCAACTGCGTAACTTCTAAGATGTTCAATACTCCGGAAAAATAAAAGTTTCCGGGAGTACACAGGGGAAAGTATGTAAATATAATTTGTGAAATTCACGAAATTCGTGGCAAAGGTTTTTTATGGAACGAACCGTCCCAACAACCGCATCCGAAGAAGTAGAGCTTTACCTACGCACGTATTACTCGCTGCTGCGTACCACGGCCGAAGTGCAAATTCGCACATTGGAAGAGGCACACGCGGGCATGAATTCACTGCTCCATCCCAAGGCGCGCGACCCGGAACCTGACATGGCGGCGTTTATCTACAGCGTGATGCGACTGCCATCCTGCATGCCAGATATCGAGTTAGTCGTCTTGGGGCAGAGTGAAGAAGTCTTCGAACAGGCAGGTATTGGTGATGTGAGTGACTGGCAGGAATCCGCTACTGCTGCACGCCGCCGGCGCTGTTATTTTGACACGCTTCATACGCTGGCATGCTTCATCGCCAGCCGCTCGGATATCGACGACATGATCCCGCTATTAACTGCCTTCCAGATTGAATGGAATAAACTACATCATCGTCTACAACGATTGCCCGATAATGTCTCGTTAGTAGATATATGCGATGATATTGGGGGTTGCTCTCGCCTGGCTGGATGGCTGGATATTCCTACCGAAGATGTGGACCGCTTATTCGCTATCTGGGATGAAGACTTTGGTTACAACCTGCAGCGCATCGCACAGGAAACCAAACATCTTCGTATTCGGTTATTGAGTGGATCATTAAGCACCTATCGACGAGCAACCCATGACTGGTGGAGCTATATCGAACGGGACGCTTCGTTTATTCGACAAAGACCGATTTATTTCGTCTCGAGCAATAACCACAGCATATTAAACACGATATCCGGTTTTCCATTACAGTACGCCAATGATATGATCCAGTATCTAAGCGAGCCAGGGAATACAGGATTGCTCAATGAATGGGAGGACATTCAATCGCAGCGAGTGCCATCGAGCCAGGAAAATTTCTTTTACTATGTATTCAAGAAATTTACACAAACGGCACCTGGTGAAACACTCCTGAAGGCAAAACGTGTTCATGAAAAAGAGAGCGGCATCGTCAGGATAAAAAGCGAACGTTCTTTTGACGTCGAGGCACAGGTTTTCGAAATAGCACGTTTAGATCCTGATTGGATCGATCCTCGACTGGTTGAAAATGCCTGGGACGATAGTCTGAAAAACAGCGACGCTCTGATCATGAATATCGATTACCCGTTAGGGATGGCCGCGTACCATATTCTCTCCGAGGTGGCGGAGCATGTAAAAGAAGTGCTGGGCATTTACGTGATGGGCAAAGCCGCCACGCTTAACGGCGTGATCGGTGACGCCATGATCCCGAACGTTGTGCATGACGAGCATTCACAGAACACATACCTGTTCCCGAACTGCTTTTCGGCCTCAGGAGTAGCACCATACCTGGTATATGGTACGGTGCTGGATAATCAAAAAGCTGTAACGGTGCGGGGCACGTTCCTGCAGAACGTTGAATACATGGACGTCTTCTATCGCGAAGGTTATACGGATATCGAGATGGAGGCCGGTCCTTACCTCTCAGCTGTGTACGAGATGTACAGACCCACAAGACATCCTGTGAATGAAATTATCAACTTGCATCGTATGCCGTTCGATCTCGGTGTAGTTCATTACGCTTCGGATACTCCGCTAAGCAAAGGTAAGAACCTGGGCGCTGGCAGTCTTTCATACTATGGAATGGACTCAACTTATGCTGCCACCATTGCCACACTACGGCGGATATTTATGGTTGAGAAGGAACGCTTGCAAAGGCTTGGATAACTGAAATAATTGACCGGCTGATAATTTTTAGTTTTCATCAACTGGTGATCGATAACATTGCTGTACAATTATCTCCCACTGCCAATCATCATCGTCAGGAGCGGGGTTGATCAATAGATACTGATGTGGGGATGTTTGGAGCATACAATGGAATGCCCTGCTTGTAAAACAGAGAATCCGGAAACCGCAAAGTTTTGTCAGAACTGTGGGGCGAAATTGATCTTGACCTGCGCCGAATGCGGGACAGAACTGCCATCTAGTGCGAAGTTTTGTTATGAATGCGGTGCACTTATTGCGGAACCTGCTGCCTCGCCTTTAATGGACGGTGAGGGCGGCAAAGTTGTTGAAGCCATGCAACGCCTGGTACCGCAGGAGTATGCCAAGCGGTTGCGAGAAGCCGGGGGTCGGGTGTCACGCGAGAGGCGGCTGGTGACGATCCTGTTCTCTGACGTCAAAGGCTCCACAGCGATGGGGGAAAACTTCGATCCTGAAGAAGTGATGGAGATCATGGACGGTGCCTTTGATGTGCTGATTGAACCGGTGTACAAATACGA
>Ga0209013_10001493_pt1 | contig 21570 bp, 18 predicted proteins | sample Cruoilmetagenom2_FD_187291 | JGI IMG/M metagenome (GOLD analysis project Ga0209013, IMG submission 187291) | Oil polluted marine microbial communities from Coal Oil Point, Santa Barbara, California, USA - Sample 2 (SPAdes) (version 2) | ecosystem: Environmental > Aquatic > Marine > Oil seeps ...
AGCATCAGTAAAAGTCCCTGGGAAGCAGTAAAGGTGGTACACAGGGCACCGGTTGCCAGGGAACCGTGCAGGGAGCCGGCCACACCCCCTTCAGACTGCATCTGGGAGATGACGGGGACAGAGCCCCAGATGTTTTTTTGGCCTGCATTGGCCTTTGCGTCCGCCTCGGCCGCCATCGATGAAGATGGGGTGATGGGGTAGATTGTGATTATTTCACTGGTGGCGTAGGCAACATGAGTACACGCCTGGTTTCCATCAATAGTGACCATTTTTCGCGACATTGTATACTCCTTACTCGCTTGATTTACTGTTAACTGTTTTCCGGTGTGCACACCGGAAAAGTGAATGACTTAATCTTATATTTTTTTCGTGGGTAGGTTGTGCAGTTCATCTTTGCCTTGAAAAACAATGTGGTAATTGTCCATGCTTTGAATTTCGATGCCAAGTTCTTTGGCGATATTTTCATCAGCGCTGATCCGAATAGAAACCCTTTTTATGCCTTGGGGTGCATCCTCAAATGAGGTGAGAATGGAGAGGACCCGCGAGTCTTTCTTACGAAGGAGATCTATCACCCGGGTCACTGAACCCGGTGCATCCGGCATGTCGATGACATATTGGTAGGCTCCGTCCTGAATTCCGGTGGCCTGTATGAACCCGCTCATAATGTCAGTCTCGCTCAGGAGGCCGACAAGGTTTTCATCATCATCAAGAACCATGATACCGGAAATTCTTTCCCTGAGCATAACCAGGGCGGCTTTTTCAAGCGTATCGTTCTGCTTGAGAGCAATACACTTATCAGTCATAACATCCTTGATCTTCATCTCCGAGAGCAGATAGTACATTTCATGGATGTCTATGTCGGAAGTGGTTGATGGTGAGGCTTCTTTCAGGTCACGGTCTGTAATAACGCCGAGCAGCTTGCCGTGAGACATGACCGGCAGTCTTCGAATGTTGTTATCTTTCATGGTCCGGGTCGCACGCATGACGGAAGTGTTAGCGTCAACAGTAAGTATGTCTGTGGCCATCCAATCTTTTATAAGCATGGAAACCTCCTGGCTGGAAATGTCTTGCTAAATTGTTTAATAAACCTGTCAGAGCTGGAGGAGAAAGGGGCTCTGACAGTTATTTTTTATGATATATTCCGAGAAAAATATCCAAAAAAATACAGTAATATTATAATATAAAATATTCTTGACTTTTGCGCAATATTAAAGCGAATTGTTTTCATCAAGAAGCAAGATTTTTCTTATATGCTGAATTTTTTAGGATATAGAAGCTGTTTTTTTCATTTTAATTGCTTTTCATGCTATACACTGCGAGCCGGATGGCTGAAAAATTTATATTTTGTTCCAACTATGAAACCATTTTCTGATTCGGAAATAGCAGCATTGACTGCCTGGCTTGATGGCAGGCAGGATTTTGTTTTCCTGGAAACATCACGGGTGTCCAACGAGGACCATCGGTCCTTTTTTTTTGCAGACCCTGTCAGGTGGCTGGAATGTAATGAGCCGGATCAGGCAAACGATTTTATTCGGGAAACAGTGGAGTTTCAGCAACAGGGATATTACCTGGCCGGATGGATTGGCTACGAGTTCGGCTATCTGCTTGAGCCTTCCTTGTTTACATGCAGTTCAGGTGTCCAGGGACCCTTTGCCGTCCTTGGCGTATTTAAAGAACCTGTCATTTTTGATCATCAGCAAGATATTTCAGAAAAGCTGTATGCTCTGGTTACCAGTGTCCGGACTGAACCAGATTCGTCATGTACTTTGGATAATATCCGTACAAACATCAGCAAGGATGAATATCTCCAGGCAATAGACAGGATAAAAAAGTATATTGTGGCTGGAGATACATACCAGGTTAACTATACCTTTAAGCTGCAATTCGGCTTTCAGGGAGCATTGTCTGCCCTGTACCGCTCGTTACGACGGAATCAGTCTGTTTCCTATGGAGCCTGGATCAGGCAGGGCGGCAGGGATATCATGAGTTTTTCTCCCGAGCTTTTTTTCCGGGCTGATCATGAACAGATTACGGTCAGGCCAATGAAAGGGACAATGTCAAGGGGCAGAACGTCTGATGAGGATTCCCGGCAGCAAAAAGCTCTGCATAGAGATCTTAAAAACCGGAGCGAGAACGTGATGATCGTTGATTTGCTGAGGAACGATCTCGGTCATTTTTTGCATAATACCGGTGGTGGAAAGGTAAGGCCCCGTTCACTGTTTGATGTTGAAGTCTATGATACCATTCTGCAGATGACTTCTACCATTGAGGGAATTCCTGCAGGGAAAAAAATGCCAAACCTGCAGGATATATTACAAGCACTTTTCCCGTGTGGTTCGGTTACCGGCGCACCTAAGATACGAACAATGGAGATTATCCACGAACTGGAACAGGAACCGCGGGGGGTTTATTGCGGAGCTGTTGGGTTTTGCAGTTCTGCCGAAGCGGTTTTTAACGTCCCCATCAGGACGGTGTCAATTGAAGGAGGACAAGGGGAAATGGGCGTCGGTTCCGGTATAGTTTACGACTCCGGTCCTGAGGCCGAGTGGTCAGAGAGTCTTCTGAAGGGCAATTTTCTTACAAGTCCCATACCCGATTTCCAGCTTATTGAGACCCTGCTCTGGCAGCCTGATTCCGGATATTGGCTGTTTGAAGAGCATAAACATCGGCTCACTGATTCAGCAAGGTATTTTCTTTTTGGCGGTGACATAGAGCAGGTATTCAACCGGCTTGAGCTTGAAGCTAAAAAATTTTCTTCCGCAATGCGGGTCAGACTGTTGATCTATAAGGACGGTCGAGTTGAGATAAGCACTACCGAACTTAATATACCTGAAAAACAGGACTCGCCGGAACCAGCAGGGAAGGAGTCTCTGCCCAGGGTTATTTTTTCTGCAAAGCAAACTGATCCGGGAGATGTGTACCTGTATCACAAGACAACAGAGCGCGACCTCTATACCTGTGAAAGGGACAAGGCCATCGAGTCGGGATTTCATGAAATTCTGTTCACGAACACGCAGGGAGAGGTCACAGAAGGAAGCGTTACCAACATTTTTATTGAACGTAATGGCAGATTGCTGACACCGCCGATACGTTCCGGACTGCTCGACGGTACTTTTCGTCGGTTTCTTGTTAACCAGGGAAAGGCGGTTGAAAAGATGTTAACCAGGGATGATGTGCTTAGAGCTGAGGCAGTTTATGTGGGCAATTCGGTTCGCGGTCTTGTCCGGATTTTAGTGCAAGATAGGTGAATATTGAAGGGTGCCGTTTTTTCAATATTTCCGTTATCGAATGTTTCATTGCATAAAGGGAATGATGCTTGCTGCTCAGCCGTGATGGGGTAAGGTTAATTTTTTTCTTCTATGTAGTCCTTAATTTTTTCATACAGCGACTCGGGAATATCTTCCCCAAGCATAAACGATTTTGCCTCCTCTCCCGTAATCTGCTCTTTTATTTCAAGAGGCAGCGATCTGAGAAAGGCAACCCTGTCTGGATTGGGTTCACTGTTTTTTTCTGTCATGATATCCTCCAATATATGGTAAAAAAAACGAATACTCAAATAGTTCAGGCAATGGTATTACAACTTAACATGGCGATTTGCAAGGATACAGGATTCGATACAATTTTTTTCTGGATAAATAATAGTAAAGATTATGGGGCGAAGGGGAAAAAGCGTTTCAATAAATGAGTACATCTGCTATGTTTTGTGCTTTTTAAGTAATGAGCAGGAATGCCATGACAGTTGAAACTGAGAATGTTCTTTTCTCTATCCAGGAAGAACTGAACCGGCAGGAACAGGAACGATTTTCACCGCTTGCGACCCTGAGCAGTATGGGTATTCGCCGCAGGCCGGAGAAAAAACAGGGGCACCGGCAGGCCTTTGCCCAGGACGCGGACCGGATTCTGCATTCAAGAGCCTTTACCCGTTATATTGATAAAACGCAGGTCTTTTCCCTGGTGGAAAACGATCATATTACGCACCGGGTGCTGCATGTCCAGATGGTGTCGCGCATTGCCAGGACAATCGGCCGTTTTCTCGGCTTAAACGAGGACCTGATCGAGGCTGTTGCCCTGGGGCATGACATCGGCCACCCACCCTTTGGCCATGAAGGTGAACATATTTTATCGAAACTGTGCCGCTCGAAGGGGCTTGAATCGTTCCAGCACAATATCCAGAGCGTCCAGTTTCTTGATCGGTTTGAAAAAAAAGGGGCGGGGTGGAATCTGACCCTGCAGGTACTCGACGGAATTCTTTGTCATGACGGCGAGGTGCATAATTCCTGTCTGGCGCCACAGCGTGAAAGGGATTTTGAGGCGTTTGACCGGCAGATAAAAAAGAAAAGCCGGGAGCCGATGACTCCTCTTGTCCCGATGACTCTGGAAGGCTGTGTTGTACGACTGTCCGATACAATTGCCTATATCGGCCGGGACATTGAGGATGCGATTGAGCTTGGGCTTGTCAGCCGGGATGAGATTCCCAGTGAGTGCGGTGAGAGGCTCGGCGTCAGTAACGGCACAATAGTGTATACGCTGGTGACGGATCTTGTAACCCATTCAAGACATGTTCGTGATGCAGTTGGGATTGATGACCGGGAGCGGGACTATATCGGTTTCAGCCCTGAGATTTCAGGCTATATGCTGGAACTCAAGAAATTTAACTATGAGCGGATTTACCGGAACCCGGCATTCAAACCGGATTTTGCCCGGATTCATACCTGTTATGAGCAGTTGTTTGCTTATTACCTGCAGCAGTTGGAACAGGATCGGTGGAAAAGCGATGTCGGCCGGAGTTTTTTAAATTCAATGTCAGAGGAATATTTAGAGAATCATTCGCCTCCAGCCATTGTCAGGGATTATATCGCCGGCATGACCGATGATTATTTTTTGCGGCAGGCGCAGGCCATTGGCTGCGAGGTACCGGAGCGGAGATGTTTGCCAAACTGAAGAAATTCATGCCGGGTGAAAGTACCCGCCTGATTGTTATTGCTGCCTGTATCGGACTTCTGGCCGGCGGCGCGATAATTATCTTTCGGGAAGCAGTTGCACTGGTTCATGAGGTAATCTTTGTCCGCGGCTCGGAACTGCTGCGGATTAGTGAGGGCGGTTGGCGCCGCCTGCTGCTGCCGCTGTTGCCGATAACCGGGGCGGTTCTGCTGATTCCTCTGTCGCTTATGTTTCCGGGCAAGGTAAACGGATACGGTTTCACCAGATTTCTCCGCCGAGTTAATTTGGAAAACGGCGTTATTCAGGGCAGGAATATCTTTATCAAGATCATTGCAACCGCCCTGACTATCGGTTCCGGAAATTCAGCCGGGGTCGAGGGACCGATCGCCCAGATCGGTGGTGCATTGGGTTCCAAGGTCGGTCGAACTTTCAGGGTTTCCGGAAAAAGAATGAAGGTTTTTATTGCGGCCGGCTGTGCAGGTGGTATTGCCGGAATCTTTAATGCTCCTATAGCCGGTATTTTTTTTGCAGCTGAAATTGTCCTGCTGGGAAGCTATGAGATGTCTTCCTTTTCCGCTCTCGTTATTGCCTCGGCCCTGGCCACGGTCGTGTGCCGGGCCTATTACGGAGAGATCCCGGCTTTTCCCATCCCCGACTACCACGTGGTCAACCCCTTTGTCGAGATACCGCTCTACGCCCTGATGGCCGTTATCATCGGGGTGCTGGCCGTCCTGCATATCAGGTTTTTCTACTTTGTCCGCGACCGGTTCCGGGCACTGCCTGTTCATGACCAGCTCAAGCCAATCATCGGCGCATTTATTGTCGGGACTATAGCCATCGTTTTTCCTCAGGTTATGGGTGACGGGTACGAGTTTATTGAAAAGACCCTGACCGGTGAGGGCCTGATCTGGATTATGCTGGCGCTGATCGTTCTCAAGTCCGTTGCCACGGCAATTACGCTCGGTTCCGGGGGCGCCGGGGGCATGTTCGCGCCATCTCTTTTTATCGGCGCTGTGATTGGTGGGGCCTTCGGCGGTATCATGCACTTTCTGCTGCCGGAATACACGGCCAGCCCAGGTGCCTACGCGACGGTCGGCATCGGCGCGTTCCTGGCCGCATCCACCCATGCGCCCATGACGGCCATTTTTCTTCTGTTCGAGATGACCGGCAACTACATGATCATCATCCCGATCATGATAACCTCAATCCTCGGTTCCATCACCGCCAAGAAGCTGTATGAGGATTCCATTGATACAGTGGATTTCACCCGGGAAGGTATCAATATTCATGAGGGCAGGGAGGTAGCCATCATGAAGTCAATCAAAGTCGGTAAGGCCATCACCGAGGAGGTCGATTTTATTAGCGAGAATGCCAATATCAACCACTTGCTGGAGCTTTTCCGTTTTGCCAGGGACAGTTTTTATTTTCCGGTCATCAACCATAGGGGCCGGATGGTCGGTGTGGTCTCCATGCAGGATGTCAAAAACATCCTGCATGACGAGGAGCAGCGGGTCTGTTACCTGGTAGGCGCTATCTGCAGCCGGGACGTTATCATGCTGACCCCGGACGACAACATCTACGATGCCTTGCAGCTATTTGATTTGAAAGGCATTGAAGAAATCCCGGTGGTCGAAAATCATGATGATCCCTGGGTGCTTGGAATGCTTCGCCGCCGTGACGTGATTGCCGCCTACAACCATGAAGTCCTCAAGCGGGGCATCAGCGAAAAAGCCGAAACCTTCCGGGTGCTCTGTTCCACATCCTGATTAGTCCGTCTCTAACCCGCCTCATCATCCGTTTACCGGTGTCTTCGTGTTCCAACAGGTGGCAGTGGTACATGTAGATGTCGGTATAGTCGTCGAACCGGCTGGTTATTGTAAAAAAAATTGTATTTGACAATTAAGCCATGTCTTTGATTAAATAAAGGTACCACAAAGTAACATAAAGTAACATTAGTTGCTGATGTGCCAGACTGTTTGACAATAGGGGGGTATTGAGGGACAAGCTGGTTTGAGAACCCTAAAGATGGAGGTGGAGAACATTATGGAAAGAAAACTCATTGTTACCCTGGCGCTGGTTATGTTTGTGATACCAGCGTATTCGGCATTCGGATCAGATTATGTCGGTTCTGAAAGTTGCTTCGAATGCCACGCCGATCAGTTCAACCTGTGGCAGGCTTCAGGCCATCCCTGGAAAATACGTAAGATGGAAAAGGCCCGTTACGCTAAGCTGCCATTGCCTCCGGGCTACAGCTGGGACGATATTTCGTATGTTATAGGGGGCGCCATCAAGAAAGCACGGTTCATAGACAAGAACGGCTATATTATCACATCGGCCAAAGACGGTAGTGAGGCAAAAACCCAGTATAACATTAATGATGCCAGCTGGGCCTTCTACCACAAGGGGGAGAAGAAACCGTACAAGTGCGGACCCTGCCATATGACCGCCTACAGTAAGGAAGGCCACCAGGATGGTTTGGAAGGCATGATTGGCACCTGGGCGGAAGATGGGATCGGCTGCGAGGAGTGTCACGGTCCCGGGGCTGCACATATCAAGGATCCTGTGAAAACAACGATTAAGATCGACCGGTCGGCCGAATCCTGCGGCAAGTGTCATCAACGGGGAGGAATGGGCCCGGAACCGCCGGCTAAGGGCGGATTCATTAAGCACCATGAGCAGATCAATGAGCTGAAAGCAGGTGTGCACAAGGATATGTCGTGTTTGGATTGCCATAACCCGCATGCGCGAGCTATCCTGACCAAGGAGAATTGTGCCGAGTGTCACGAAGATGTTGCCAAGTCCTATGCGAAAAATATCCATGGGCTTCAGGGAACAGGCTGCAAAGAGTGCCATATGCCCAAAGCGAGCAAGTCGGCAATTAAGGTTGCAACCTATATCGGTGACGTCCGGACTCATATCTTCAAAATCAATACGGATCCTGACGCGGATATGTTCAAGGTAGTGGAGGAGAAAGGCAAAAAGTCAACGTTTGCCAAAGGTTTTGTAACCGTAGATTTTACCTGCCTGAGCTGTCATGGCAGCCGGGATAGAGCCTGGGCAGCCAAAAATGCAAAAGATTTCCACGGCAAGAAATAAGTAAAACTGTTTCGGAAATGAAAAGGGCCGCTTAAGCGGCCCTTTTTTTTATGGAGTAAATCTACACTATTGTGCAATTTATCCGGGTCACAAGACCTGATTCCCCGTCTCCCTGGTCGAGTAGCCGCCCATTTGTTCAACAGCCTCTTTAAATTGACCTGAATGAATACAGTTCAAGAGTTGCTGGATGGATTGGCTGGCCAGGTATTCCCTCGGGATGAGGATATCGTAGCGTTCCTCGGTGACCGGAATAAAGTCAAGCTGCAGGGCCCTGGCCGCTGCCATGATGCCGAGTCCTGCATCCGCTTTCCCTGACATGACGGCAACCGCAACGGACATGTGGGTGTACTCCTTAAACTCATATCCCTTGATGGCATCACTGTCGAGTCCAGCCCTGTCGAGTTCATAGTCCAGCAGTACCCTGGTTCCTGATCCGGCCTGACGGTTGACCAGGGTTATGTCTTCCCGCAGCAGATCGTTAATACCTTTTATGTTTTTCGGGTTGCCGGGACGAACCATGAATCCCTGCTGGCGATGGGTCAGGGTGACCAGGGCGACATCCATCCCCGTCAGGTACTGTTTGATATAACTTAGATTGTATTCACCTGTTTCCGGGTCGAGAAGATGTGAGCCGGCTATGTGGGTCATGTTTTCACGAATGGCCATAATGCCGCCCAGGGAACCGACATGGGTTGAGGCCAGGGGATAGGCCGGGTCACTTTTTTTCAAAAGGTCATGGAGCAGATCCAGGGTCAGGTCATGGCTGCCGGTGCATAAAATGGTTTTTTCTATTTGTTCCAGAGGCCTGAGCAGTTCAAGCCTGACAGTGCTGCCCCGAGTTTCCCCTTCGGAGGAAGATGGAATACGGAGAATAGAGTTTGCCCGTGTAATGGTGGTTATCGCGCCAGCCCCTTTTTTGAGCGGTATGCAGACAAACTGTTTACCTAGTTTTCCGGTGATCATCCGCCTGAATTCTTCCATCCCGCCGCAGGAGGGTATGTTTTTGGCCAGGGTGGCCTGGATTACCCGCGGTTCGGCATGGTCCAGACCCTGCATGTGCTCAAGGAGGGGGACGACAAACTGCTCAAAGGAAATAATGGCCGAAACCGGGTAGCCGGGATTGCCGACAACCGGCTTGCCCTCAATCTCACCAAGGATGGTTGGCTTTCCGGGCATGATGGTCACGCCATGGACCAGGACCCGGCCCAGTTCTTCGATAACCTGGGCGGTATAATCGGCACTGCCGGCTGACGAACCGGCATTGATGACAACAATGTCCGCATCGGACCTGACGGTCTCAAGAATTTGTTTTTTTATCGTTTCATAGTCATCTTTGATAATGGGACTGACATGCGGCAGGGCACCGGCTCTAGCTGCAAGGGCTGCAAGGATTGCAGAGTTTGACTCGATGGTCTTGCCGGGAGGGGGTGTCTGGCCTGGTTCTTTGTTACTGACCAGCTCGGTTCCGGTCGGATGAAGGATAATTTTCGGTTTTATCCTGATCATGACCTTAGGGCACCCGGCCGTCAAGAGGGCACCGATATCCGGCGGGCTTAAACGGTGATTGGAAGGAAAAAGCAGTTCCGTTGCCACGATATCCTCACCGACCTTGCGGACGTTCTGCCACGGGTAAATCGGGGCACGAATTGTTGCCTTTTGCTGATTTTCGCTGAGCACGGCATTTTCGATCATGATAACCGCGTCCTTGCCGTCAGGAAGAGGATGACCGGTGTTTATGGGAACAGCCTGTCCATTAGCAAGGTGCAGGGTGAGAGGAGCGTCATCAGAGGCACCGAACGTATCTTTTGCTTCAACTGCCAGCCCGTCCATGGCGGCGGCATGAAAAAAAGGTGAAGACAGGCGGGCAATGACTGGCCGGGAAGTAACCCTGCAATCGGCCTCCCGGCTGTTAATTTCCTCTTCGTCCGTCCGGTAGCTCTTGAATTCAGACCAGAAGAGCTGCTGGGCCTCTTCCAGGGGCTGCATGTTCAGGTAAATTTTTCGTTTCATGGAAATAAGAGTACCTCTGCTTGTTCACCTTTATCAAGACCTTCCACGTCCCTGTCGATGACGAGCAGGCCCTCTGCTCTGACCAGGGGATTCAGCAGGCCGGACTTGCCGTAAACGGGCTTTGCCCTGGGAAAGGAACTGTTTTTGTCCCAATCAATTGTTACCCGGACATAGTCTTCCCGTCCGATTGTCGAGGGGAGCTGTTCTGCTGTTATGGCCGTTATGGTTTGTAAGCCCGTGGAGCATTTTGCTCCAGACAGTTTTTGCAGCAGGGGTAGGACGAAAAGATAGAAAACAACTATGGCCGAGCCGACATGCCCGGGCAGTCCGAAAAGGGCTGTATTTCCCTTTCGGGCGAGGATCGTCGGCTTCCCGGGTTTGATGGAAACGCCATGGGCCAGAAGTTCTGATCCCTCAATCTCTTCCAGGACCTTGAGGGTGAAATCCTTTCTGCCTACCGAACTGCCACCTGACAACAGGAGCATGTCGGCCGGGATTTCGAGGGCTTTCTGACAGGCATACCGCATTGTATCCAGATCGTCTTTCATAATACCCATGGTATGAGGAACACAACCGCATTCACGCACCAGGGCAGTAAGGGTCGTCGAGTTTATATCGCGGATTTTTCCCGGTGCAAGGGGCTTGTCGGGCTCAACAAGTTCGTCACCTGTGCTTATTATGGCAACAATCGGCTGCTTGACGACAGTTGCTGCTGTTATGCCAAGGCCGGCAAGTACGCCCAGGTCCTGAGGCCGTAAACGCTGGCCCTTCTTCAGGACCATACCATTTCGGGTAAAGTCCTCGCCGCTTCTGATGACGTTTTCGCCTGGTGCAACCGGCCTGAAAATTTCAACTGTTTCACTGTCCAGGAGATGGGTATACTCAACCATGACAACACCATCTCCCTTTCCGGGTAATTCACCGCCGGTCCAGATTGTAGCTGCCTGGCCCGCTTTCAATGAGATTTCCTGACCGGTCTGACCCATGGCAATCTCACCGGCGATTTTCAGAAGGGCTGGTTCCGATTCACTGCATCCGAACGTATCTTTGGCCCGAACTGCAAAGCCGTCCATCGTGGAACGGGAAAAGGGTGGAAGGGATTCGGGGGCGCTGATGTCTTCGGCAAGTATCCGTCCCAGACCGTCTGCGAGAAGTACCTGTTCAGAGTCGATAATTTGAAACTGTTCAAACAGGGCTCGGAAATCACTAGAGCTGAGGAGTTGAAAAAAACCTTTCATGATTCACGTTAACATATCGAAATTGATCGAAAAGAATTGGGTAGGAGCGATTCGTTCGGCCAGCGTGTTGCAGTATCTCGGTGCTCAGACAGTCTTGTCGGCTTTGGCTGTTTTGTATCATAATAAAGCCGTCATTCACGTGACTCAAGTCTGGCTTGTCTGCAAGGATAGAATATGGATAGGGGGCCGCTTGCAGTCGGAGCGGAAATACATCGGTCTGATAATCATTAATGCTGGGGGGTTGTACCTAACACCTTTGCAATAATCATTTCCTGCGTCTGTTTGTCCGGCTCCGGGTCTGCCCAACTGATAAACTGTTCCGTCACCCGCATAAAGTCACCGTTATCCTTTTTGCATTGATCGCAAATGGATTCAGCCATGTCGCGGTACATGAGAACTTTACTGGCCGGATCGCCATTTTTATCAACAGCAGCCATCTTCCGGCAGCCGCAGTTGAGTCGTATAACGGCAACACCAATCGCATCAGGGCTGCCTTCCAGAACCCCTTCGATCATTGCCCGCTCCCCTTTTTCGGGAGACCATTTTTTTTGCTTTGTCATGTCTTTATATTTGTTGAATTAAGAATGAGTGTATCCTCTCAGCTTATTCCTTTCTGAGAGGGATGGTCAATACAATTTTTCTGGTAGAGGCATGGTATGCTCTGTGAAAAAGCCTATTTTTTTTGTATTTTTGAATAATTATTCCTCTGTTCTCAGTATGAATATGTTCGTATATTTTTTATCTTGACAAACTTAAGCTGCTCCTATAAGAGAGAAGTCGGTGTCGATTCTCGGCGCTCAATGTTTCTTATGTTGCATATTATTGTAACTAAACGGTGTCAATATCCATTACAATTTAATTCATTTTCAGGAGGTATGAATCATGTGGGAAATCAACATTGACTATGATAAATGTGCGGGCGATGAAGAATGTGTAAACGCGTGTCCATCACAGGTTTATGAATTTGCTGATGGAAAACCAGTGATTGCTGAGCCCGATGAGTGCCTAGGCTGCGAAACCTGTGTTGAGGTTTGCCCTGAGGGTGCCATTACTGTTACCGAAGTCTGATTCAGTTCAGGCTCAGACCTGCAGTATTTGACAATAAGCCCATCCCCAAGCGGGGATGGGCTTATGTCGTTTTTAGGGAACCGCAGTGCATCTCGATAAACAGAATCTGACTCGGCTGAAGCCGGGGGTGAACAGGGCCGTCCATCTCTTTGCGGCCCCCCTTCTCTGGACAGTTATCGGCAGCATGCTGATAATCAGAGGAGCCGGGTGGATAGGTTATGGACAAGGGTGGGGGTATATTGGCCTGGCGCTTGTTGCAGGGACGGCAAAATCGGTTTTTATCCTTGACAGGACTGCCAGGCGCGGTGTTGAGCGGATTGTCAGCCTGCGTGACGGGACATGCCTTGGGGCCGTCTATTCCTGGAAAACCTGGATGCTGGTTGGATTAATGATTACCAGTGGTATATTGCTTCGTACATTTGTCGATCCCGGAGCTGGTATCGGAACAGTGTATGTCGCCATAGGCTGGGCCCTGATATTGTCCAGCAGGCATGGCTGGCTTGAATGGTTAAAATGGATTAAACGAAAAGGCTGAGAATTTATTTGTGTCTGTTTCACTCAACAAAGTGGAGATCAGCCGGTCAGCGCTACGGCATAATTTCAGGATTTGCCGAAAAAGAGCCGGCGGGTCGGCTGTTATGCCGATGATAAAGGCTGACGGCTACGGCCATGGCATGATTGAGTGCGCCCGAGTATTCGCCGAAGAAGGTGCCGCAGCTTTTGGTGTTGCCGAGGCGGTGGAGGGAGCAGTTCTGCGGCAAGCCGGATTTGATCAGCCGATTTTTGTTATCGTGGGGTTGCTGCCGGAAACCATTCCTGAGATCGTCCGGTACAAACTCACACCTGTTGTTGTTGACGGAGAAATTCTTCCACAGCTGTCAACCTGCGCTAAACAGAATGGATGTGAGATCGGGCTCCATGTCAAGATGGACGCGGGAATGGGCCGACAGGGTTGCCTGCCGGAAGATTTACCTGCCTTGGTGGAGCAGATTGAAGGGCTGCCCGCTGTACACCTGGCGGGAATAATGGCCCATTTTCCCATGGCAGACGATCTGGGATCAACGAATACCACAGAGGTGTTCGAACGGTTCACAGGGGTGCTTGAAAAGTTGGGGGGACGTATGCCGCCCGGCTGTATCCTGCATATTGCCAATTCCGGCGGCCTTTTCCATTTCGACATGACCTGTCTGAACATGGTCAGACCCGGCATATCGCTCTACGGTTGTTACCCGGAAGGGAGTCGCCATGAGTTTGTAGAAGGTGAAGACCGGCTGCAGCCGGTCATGCGTTTTGTCACCAGAATTATCCAGGTCAGGACTGTGCCGGCCGGTGCCGGACTGGGGTATGGACAGACCTTTGTCGCTGCACGAAGGACCAGGCTTGCCGTCTTGCCGGTTGGCTATGAGGATGGTTATTTGCGCAGCCTGTCCAATCGGGCGGAGGTGTTAGTTCATGGCCGGCGTTTTCCTGTGGTCGGGCGGGTGTCCATGAATCTTACCCTGGTCGATATAACCGATGCCGACGGTGCAATTAAGCAGGGAAATGAGGTTGTCCTGTTGGGTAAACAGGGCAACGAGGAAATTACGGCAGATGAAATCGCAGCCTGGATGGATACCATCAGTTACGAGGTGCTGTGCCTGTTTGGCAACCTGAATACACGATATTACCTGGATGAAGGAGTTCGGGGCGATCTGCAACACTAACCGTTAGATACATTATGATTAAATCTCAACTGAAAAAACGTATTGGCACCTGCTTTCAGCGCGGTGTGCAGGAAGGGTATTGGACATCTGCCGCTGAAGGCAAGTATACAGTTGAAGTCCCTAAACATGAGGGCCATGGCGATTTTTCAACCAATCTGTCCTTGATTGTCGCCGGGACGGAAAAGCGCAATCCAAGAGAAATAGCATCCCGCCTTTCCTCCATGCTTGAAGCAGAGCAGGATTTCATCAACAGGGTTGAGGTGGCTGGGCCTGGATTTGTCAATTTTTTTCTTCAGGACAGGGTATGGTGTTCCGTCCTGGAACCGATCTGCGTAGAGGATGAAAGGTTCGGTCTTGCCGATATCGGCAACAGGAAGAAGGTCATGGTCGAGTTTGTCAGTGCCAATCCGACCGGTCCCCTGAGTATTGGGCATGGCCGAAATGCCATTTTGGGTGATTCCATTGCCCGTTTGCTTGAGTCTGTAGGCTATGACGTCAGCCGGGAGTATTATTTTAATGATGCCGGCCGCCAGATGCGGGTCCTCGGTGAATCGACCAGGGCCAGGTATCTTGAACTCCTGGGTTTGGAAAATGAATTTCCGGAAGACGGTTACCAGGGCGACTATATATTTGATATTGCCCGTGCGCTCATTGATGCATCAGGAGACGGCTTAAAGGATGCCGATGTCGCTGTTTTCAAGGATCATGCCAAGAGGGCAATATTCAGTGACATCGACAACACGCTCAAGCGCATAAACATTATCTTTGATACCTACTATAATGAACACTCCCTGTATGAAGAAGGCCATGTTGCCAAGGTCGTCTCGGATTTGCGGGAAAAAGGCCTGGTGTATGATAAAGACGGGGCGACCTGGTTTAAAACGACCGAACTGGGCCAGGAGCAGGATAGGGTAATCATAAAGAGCAGCGGAGAGCCAACCTACCGGCTGCCGGACATTGCCTATCACCGTGAAAAGTTCCGGCGCGGTTTTGAATGGATGATTGATATTTTCGGGGCAGATCATATCGCTACGGTTCCCGATGTCATGGCCGGTATACGGGCACTTGGTTATGATGAATCCAAGGTTGAAGTTATTCTGCACCAGTTTGTCACCCTTACCAGGGAGGGAAAGCAGGTGAAGATGTCTACCCGGAAAGCAACCTTTGTTACAGTGGATGAACTGCTCGACGAGGTTGGGCCGGACGTTCTCCGTTTTTTCTTTCTGATGCGGAAACCGGACAGCCAGCTCGAATTTGACCTTGATCTGGCAACAAAACAGAGTCAGGAAAACCCTGTCTATTATGTCCAGTATGCCCATGCCAGATTGTGTTCCATTGAGAGACAGGCGCAGGAAAAGGACACCAGGATACTGCCGCCTGGTTCTGTTCAGCTGGACTTGTTGAAAGAGACCGAGGAATATCAGCTTCTCAAGACCATGGCGGATTATCCTGCCCTGGTTGCAGGGGCGGCAGGAGAACTTGCTCCGCACAGGATTATTTTTTACCTGATGACACTGGCCGGTCAGTTTCATAGTTACTATAACAAGCATAAGGTTATAAGCGACAATGAAGAGCTGACTGCCGCTCGTCTCTGTCTGTGCAGGGCAATGAAAATTGTTTTTCGGAACGGACTTAATATTGTTGGCCTGACTGCTCCTGAATCCATGTAAGGGCTCAAGTAAAAATAAGTTGGACATCTTCCATCTCATCTTCAGGCTGTCTTGGGTCGACCTGAATCTGCGCGCAATATTGTCCAACTTATTTTTACTTGAGCCCTAAGTGTCCGGACGGAATTGATATGGCAACAAAGAGAAAAAAGCGCCGACCCGGTAAGACCTACCGTTTTCAACTCACTCTGGGTGGTATCGGCGGGATTGCAGTGGTCTTCTTTTGCCTTTTCGTATGGATGTTTCTTCTCGGTATATGGGCCGGGCAGACTATTCTGCTGCCGGCGGCACCGATCGTGGCCGCAAAGAAGAGCAGCGGTTTGTTTTCAGGTAGCAACAGCCGGGAGAAGGTTCAGATCCTGGTTCCGGATGGGAAGAAAAAACATGTCGAATAGGCTTTGACAGCACTTCCCGACTTCTCGCGACGATTTTCGAAGTCTACGCTATCTGCGAAATATGCGAGTTAAGGGGTTCTTGACCAGCCTTATCAGACTGATTACAGTATACTGTTTATATGAAACGTTCAGTTGACATTTACGGCAAAATTCGTCCTGCCCGCATGGGGGATGTCAGGGAAGTGCATGCCCTTCTGCAGCATTATGCCGGAAAGGGCCTCCTTCTCGGCAGGTCAATCAGCTCCCTCTATGACCAGTTGCGTGATTTTAATGTTTACGACGATAATGGTATTCAGGGAGTATGTTCTCTGCATATCTGCTGGGATGATCTTGCTGAAATACGGTCACTTGCTGTTGCGGAAGACAGACAGGGGCTGGGGATCGGTGAAGCGCTGGTGCATGCCTGTCTTGAGGAAGCCAGGCGTCTAGGTATCAGTCAGGTTTTTACCTTGACCTATCAGGCACCTTTTTTTCAGAAGTTAAACTTTAAGGAAGCTGATAAACGGGACCTCCCGCACAAAATCTGGAGCGATTGTCTGAACTGTCCGCAGTTTCCTGACTGTGACGAAGAAGCGTTGATCTGGCAGGCTGAAGATAAATGATTGAAAATACGGATAGATGATTCGCTGTCTGTTTAAAAAAGGTTAGAAAAAAAATGATTGGGAAGGTACTTACCAAGGTATTTGGCAGCAAAAACGACCGTATACTCAAAGAGATGCGTCAGATTGTGAGCCGTATTAATGACCTGGAACCTGAGATTGAACAGCTTGAAGATGATCAGCTGGCTGCCAAAACTGTCGAGTTCAGGGAACGGCTTGCCCATGGGGAATCCCTTGACGATATCCTGGTCGAGGCCTTTGCGGTGGTTCGGGAAGCTAGTCGGCGCGTGCTCGGCGAGCGTCATTATGACGTCCAGCTTATTGGCGGCATAACTCTGTACCGGGGAATGATTGCCGAGATGAAAACCGGTGAAGGTAAAACGCTGACCTCGACGCTGCCAATCTACCTGAATGCCCTCTCCGGCAAGGGGGTCCATCTGGTCACGGTCAATGACTACCTTGCCCGCCGTGACGTCGAATGGATGGGAAAGATCTATCGTTTTCTCGGCCTGACGACCAGCTGCATCCTTCATGAAATGGATGATGCAGTGCGCCGTGAAGCATACGCAGCAGATGTGACCTACGGCACGAACAACGAGTTCGGCTTTGATTATCTTCGTGATAATATGAAGTTCGACATTCAGGATTATTGTCAGCGGGCTTTTAATTATGCCATTGTCGATGAGGTTGACTCGATCCTCATTGATGAGGCAAGAACCCCGCTCATTATCTCCGGGCCTGCCGATATCTCTACCGATATGTACCTCAAGGTCAACCGGCTCATGAAGAACTTCAAGCCGGATGAGCATTATACGGTTGACGAAAAGGCCCGCCAAGTCATGCTGAATGATGATGGTGTCGCCCTTGGCGAAGAGCTGCTTGAGGTGGATAACCTGTATGATCCGCGCAATATTGATAAACTGCATCATATCAATCAGGCCCTTAAGGCGCATGTCATTTTTCACCGTGATGTGGATTACATCGTCAAAAACGGTGAAGTGGTCATTGTTGATGAGTTTACCGGCCGGACCATGGAAGGACGACGCTACAGCGACGGTTTGCACCAGGCCCTGGAGGCCAAGGAAGGGGTCAAGATTGAGAAGGAAAACCAGACCCTGGCCTCGATTACCTTCCAGAATTATTTCCGGATGTACAATACGCTGGCCGGCATGACCGGCACCGCAGACACAGAGGCGGCAGAGTTCAGAAAAATCTATAACCTCGGAGTGGTGGTTATCCCGACCAATCAGGATATGATCAGGAAGGACTATCCCGATGTCATTTACAAAAACGAGAATGCCAAGTATAAGGCCATCATCAGGGAAATTAAGGAACTTAATAAAAAAGGCCAGCCGATGCTTGTCGGGACCATTGCCATTGACACCTCTGAAAAGATTTCCAAAATGCTTAAAAAGGAAGGCATTAAACACGATGTGCTCAATGCCAAACAACATGAGAGAGAGGCGGAAATCGTTGCCGGGGCAGGCCAGAAGGGTAGGGTGACCATTGCCACCAACATGGCCGGTCGCGGGACGGATATTAAGCTTGGCGAGGGTGTAATTGAGCTTGGCGGACTTCATATTCTCGGCACTAGCAGACATGAGAGCCGCCGTATAGACAATCAGTTGCGCGGGCGCTCTGGACGCCAGGGTGATCCTGGTTCATCCCGTTTTTTTCTTTCCCTTGAGGACGACCTGTTGCGGATTTTCGGTTCAGGCCGGATCTCCGGCATCATGGATAAGCTTGGTATGGAGGAAGATGAGCCCATCGAGCACAACATGATCAGCAAGGCCATTGAAAACGCCCAGCGTAAGGTTGAAGGCCATCACTTTGATATCCGCAAGCACTTGCTCGAATATGATGATGTTATGAACAAACAGCGAGAGGTGATTTACCGTCAGAGACGTGAAGTTCTTGAAGGTGATAACCTGCGCCCCATTGTGGAAGACATGATCAATGACCTGATCGATGGGGTTGTGGGTGGATTTGTCAACGAAAAAATACCGTCTGAAGATTGGGCTTGGCCGGAGATCAATGAGCGGATGGCCGAGCTGTTTAACCTGCAGTTGGAATGGGGCGAAGATGATCGATCCGGACTGAATCGGGACGAATTTGCCGAGAAGTTACTGGCCGAGGTGGAAAATGGCTACCAGCAGCAGGAGGAAAAAAATGGTACCGAGCAGATGCGGCAGCTTGAACGGTATGTTCTCCTGCAGATGGTCGATAACCACTGGAAGGATCACCTGCTCAATATGGACCATCTGAAAGAGGGGATTGGCCTCCGGGGATATGGTCAGAAAAATCCGCTTGATGAGTACAAAAAAGAGGGCTTTAATCTGTTCATGGTAATGATTGAAACCGTTAAAGAAAAGACGGTCGGTACGCTTTTCCGGGTTCAGATTGTCCAGGATGATGAAGTTGCCCGCATGGAGGAAGAACAGCGCCGAAAGGAACAGGAAATGGAAATGAGTCGTGGCGCTGCCGGTCAGGAAAAGGAGAGGCGACCGTTCAGGCGAAAAGAGGAGAAAGTCGGACGAAATGCCCCTTGCCCGTGCGGTTCGGGCAAAAAGTACAAAAAGTGCTGCGGAAAACTGTAATCGGCTTCGTGTACTTCCGAAGCCTGAAATACCAGGCCTGCATTTGTATTCGACGGCTTGGACTATCATATAACAGATGTTTCAAGGCACCAAACAAAACGTTTCCTGCTGTCATTCCTTGAGCGCGGAAATATGGACCTGAACCATAATAAAATTCTCATCGTTAAACCCAGTTCTCTGGGCGATATTATTCATACCCTCCCTCTTGTTCATGCCCTGAAGCGATGCTACCCGGATTGCCGGATAGGCTGGATTGTCCAGGAAGCTTTTGCCTCAATACCGGAAAGCGATCCGACTGTCGACACCGTGTACCGGATTAAAATTTCTTCGACGAGTGACCCTCAGTCCGGTCGACTGGCCTATTTGCATGCGTTTTTGGAAACCATCAGGACGCTGGCTAAATTACGCAAGATTTTTCGTCAGGAGCCATACGATCAGATTCTTGATCTGCATGCATCGTTCAGGAGCGGTTTGCTTGGTCTGACAAATCCCGGTGGGATACGAATAGGTTTCGCCGATGCAAAAGAGCTGAACCCTCTGTTTCAGAAGCGCCGGGTCAGCGTAACATCTGGCGTAACACATGCCATAGATAAAAACCTTCTATTCTGTACTACCCTGAACTGTATACCCCGGGAACAGGATTTTATGTTGCACAGCAGCGAAAATGACAATAAGCATGTCGAAGCCTTCCTGCATGGTGAGGGGGTCACTTCAGCCGACAGGCTCGTCTATATGAACGCTGCAGCACGTTGGAAGACCAAGTACTGGAACTGGGAGAAATGGGTCGAGCTTGCAGACCACCTGACAGAAGAAAACGGTTTTAAGGTTGTTTTTGCCGGCAGCGAGAAAGATCGTCCATATATTTCAACCATTGCCGACAAAATGATACATCCTCCTGTGGTTGCAGCAGGAAAGCTGAGTTTGTCGGAAAGCGTGTCTCTGCTCAGGCGTTCATCAGTGTATGTCGGCCTCGATTCGGGTCCCATGCACATGGCTGCCATGGCCGGCATTCCGGTTGTGGTGCTTTTTGGTCCGACTAACCCGGAGCGGGTTGGACCGTATGGGGAAGGACATAAGGTTATCAGGGCCGATAATGTTGATTGCCTGGGGTGCCGAAAACGTGACTGCGGCCACATGACCTGCATGAATGAAATATCGGTGGAAAAGGTGTATACCGCTGTTTCAACCCTGCTCGGAAATCATTCAACGGGAAGAGGATAAGCTTGCAGGTCAGTTTGATTATCACGACATATAACTGGAAGGAAGCCCTTGAGGTCTCTCTGCTCAGTGCCTTTAATCAGACCAGCCGGCCCTGTGAAATCATTGTGGCTGATGATGGTTCACGGCCTGACACGAGGGAGCTTGTCGAGCGCATAACAGTAGATGCACCTGTACGGGTTGTTCATTCCTGGCAGGAGGACAAAGGTTTCCGGCTGGCCAGAAGCCGTAACAGGGCTATTGCCAGGACAACCGGTGAATATATTGTCCTGGTGGATGGGGACATTCTGCTCGAAAAACATTTTATCGAAGATCACCAGAGGTTTGCCGGGAAAGGTTTTTTTATTCAGGGAACCAGGGTGTTGCTGAACAAATCGCTGTCCGAAAAGGTTCTTGCGCACAAAGTGATGAGTTCGATGTACTGTAAGCATGGGGTGGAGAATAGAAAAAATTGTATACGGTCGGCCCTTCTGGCCAACCTGTTTTCATTTAAGAGTTCCAGTTTGACAGGTATTAAAACGTGTAATTTCGCTTTCTACAAAAAGGACGCAATTTCCGTCAACGGTTTCAATGAAGAGTTTATCGGATGGGGCAGGGAGGACAGTGAATTCACTGTCCGCCTGCAGAACAAGGGATTCAGACGAAAAAATATGAAGTTTAACGGCCTGGCCTATCATCTCTATCATTCAATGAATGATCGCACCCGCCTTGAAAACAATGATCAAATACTCAATGATACAATAGAAAAGAAACTGATCTGGTGTAAGAAGGGGATCAATCAGTATTTGGATTGATTACCTAGTACCCGTCCATAAATGGTCTTTTTGCCGGATATCTGCGTCATACTCAAAAAATAATGCTCGGAATATCATATATATGCCTGTGCTTATTTTTTTCGCAGTCCTTGATCTCCAGCAAAAATCCTCATTTCTGGACAGACACTATTGAAGCAAATTGTGCATTACCCTGCCGCCAACCATTGTCAGGACCGCCCGCCCCTTCAGCTTCCAGCCAAGAAAAGGCGAGTTTTTGCTTTTT
>Ga0209013_10001494_pt1 | contig 21569 bp, 16 predicted proteins | sample Cruoilmetagenom2_FD_187291 | JGI IMG/M metagenome (GOLD analysis project Ga0209013, IMG submission 187291) | Oil polluted marine microbial communities from Coal Oil Point, Santa Barbara, California, USA - Sample 2 (SPAdes) (version 2) | ecosystem: Environmental > Aquatic > Marine > Oil seeps ...
ATGGATACAATGATTGTTGCCATTACTCCCTTGAACATGGATTCCAGGGATGTGCGGAACAACCTCACCTCGCCCAATACGATGCCGAGGGAGAACCCCAGTATTGGAGACATCAAGGGGGCAACCAACATTGCCCCGATTACGACAGCAGGACTGTTCAATAATAGTCCCAAAGTGGCGATGATTGAGGACAACACGATCAGGATAAAGTAATCCTGTCCTGGTTGGGCGTCTTTCGTTAGATCTTCCCTCACCTCCAACTGTTCTTCAGTAGATAGGGTAGGGAAAAGGTTGAATATCAATCCCAAGGTTTTTCTGAACCAGAATTCAGGTGCACCACCGTAGCCTTTTACCATCACAGATGAATGTGGTGCTTGAGAGGCAATACGCTGCGGGATGCTGCCAAAGGCAAACTGATCGAATCCTCCTTGCTCAGAGGCTCCAATGATAACCAGATCATGGTTTTCAGCTTCCGAGAGGATACCAGCCAGAGGAGAACTGGCTGTGATGATCTTTTTCTCTGGATCCTTCTGGAAAGGTAGGTCACGGAAGGTTTCATCAAGAATGCGCCGGTTTTCAGCCATCCGGCTGCTGGAAGCTCGTCCAACCTGAACATACAGCCCGGTCACGTTAGCCTCGTTGCTCTGAGATAAGGTGGAGGCCAGGTGAGCACCAATAGGAGCATTTGGGCCGCCCGCGGTCGGAACCAGGATGGATTTGATCTCCTTCCAATTAAAACCTTTCACGATCAATACATCACAGGGAGCGTCAGTAATGATCGGATCAAGAACTGGTCCCATAGATCTGGAAATAGTCCGGGATTCACCCCCTCCCCATCCAACCAAAATCTGGTCCACGTCTTCTTCCCTGGCAGTATCAAGGATCCCTTCAGCGATGCTGCGAGAAACTCGAGTCATGGTTTGGACGCGGAACTCTTCCTTGGTTGCCTGATCGATGGCTCGGTCAAGCAGCATCCGATTGGCTTCCGCTTCGATGCGGCCATCTGAAAGGGGAAGTTGATTGGGAACGGTGATTACTTGGAGGGCGATCACTTTGCCATTTTCTGGTTTTGCCAAGGTTCCTGCCAGATGCAGGAGGGATTCTGCTGTATCTGGATTGGAAATAGGAACAAGGATCCTTTTATTTTGTTTGGGGACTTCCTCTTTTAGAGGAGTTTTAAATACAGTAATGCCTTCTTTGGCTTTGATGCTGTGATGCCGACCGTAAACCCAATAAAAGATCAATCCGATCAAGAGCAGGGTACCTGCAGTTGGTAAATACTCAGCCCAGATCAGGCCTAATAGAAGATCAAAGACCAATATCAGGGCAGGTATCCAGGGATGGATTGGCAGTTGGAATGGAGAAGTGATCTGTTCCTGGCGCGTAAGGGTATAGTTTACTGCCATAAGAACTACCAGATAAAATAGACTTCCCAAACCTGCCAGGTACCTGAAACCGATCAATTGCGTGCCGAGGACCAATCCTACAACTCCGATCAATATAAAAATCGGTTTTTTGGACCTATTATGGATCTTCAAAAAGACATCAGGCCAGAAGCCATCCCGAGTCATGGCATAACATTGCCGGATCACGAATGAGAGAATTCGGTCCAGAGCAAGAGGCATAGCCGCAAGGCTAAGAAAAGCCATACCACCTTGGACCCATTTTCCACTCCATGATCCAGTCAGATCAATCAGGGGATTTATTAATTGAGATGAAAAACCAGGGGATAATACCCCTTGAACGATCATGAATACTACGGCAGGAATGATACCAGCCAATAATCCTGAAATCAGGAAGACTTTCGGGGCGTTCTTGGATCGATTATTTAAATCTCCCTTTAAACTGGAGGCGATTTCCAGACCTAGAAAAGGAATAAGGAGAAGCTCGAATGCACCCCGCCAATCCCCCTGGATTGGCAGCAGGTTAACTGTTTTTATCTTGGGCAAAGCGATAAGGATGCCAATCAGAATAATTGCTAGGATCGAGACTAATAAATAATATTGACGCCATTTGCGTTGAGGGAGAAGTTTGTATCCGCCTGCTAACAGCAATATTCCAGCTGCGATCGGAAAAGTGGGGACAGACCATCCGAATAGGGCTTCCAATAAAACAGCTGCCTGGCGTCCAAAAGCCTGGATGATCAGTCCGGCGGCGCTCAATCCGGCCAGGATCGTCACCCAGCCAGTAAGAAATGCCAGCCAGTTTCCTTCTTCGCAGCTTTGAACCATTTGATATGCCCCGCCGCTGCGTGGAAGGCTTTGAGAAAGTTCCAGGTACCCAAGAAAGTTTATACCTACAAAAATGATCAACAGGATTGAGATCAGTGGCAGAATTGTGTTTGCCAGTTGAACGAGATCACCCATCAGAACTAGAATGGCCAGAACCAGCATCACTCCCAGACTCGTAAGAACCGCACGTGAAAAACTGATCCCATAACTAAACCGGATCTGTAGGGATTGTGGTTTATCGCTCATGGTTAATCCTTTACCTCATCCTGGTATTAAGGGAGATATCGTTCAAGATTCCCGGTTTTGACCTTCTTCTTTACCATTCCATAAAAGAGGCATTTTTTCTTTGATCGCATGGATGACTGGCAGGTGATAGTCATATTGGTTTGAGGTGTCATTTTCGCCAACCAGGGCTGTGGTTAAGCCAATCTTCTTTGCTCCGTCAAGATTTGCCAGCAAGTCATCAAATAGAACACAATTCTCGGGATCAATCTCACCCGCCTTGGTCAGAGCAATTTGATAGGCTTTCGGGTTGGGCTTAACAACAAAGTCCATTGATATCAGATCAACAATCCCGGTGAAAAGATCACCAATACCTAATTTTTCAAGTACCCTATCAGCATGGGGGCGATCCGAATTGGTGAAGATCCATAAATCCTGGGGCAGTGAGATCAGCAGATCTCTCAGACCCTGGTCATGTTGCAGGTATTGATCCAGGGGGAGGTCATGAACATATGCCAGGTAATCATCCGGGTCAACTTGATGATGGATCCTTAAACCTTCCAGGGTTGTGCCGTAAGTGGTCCAGTATCTGTCCCGGGTAGTGGGGATTATTTCTTCTGCGAGGCCCAGCTCTTCATTCATGAATTGATAAATCCTGAGTCGGATTTGATCCCAGAGCCCGTTGGAGGAAGGATAAAGAGTGGCGTCAAGGTCAAAAAATAGGGTTGAAAATAACATATCCGGATTATACCCGAAAGCCTTTGGCTGAACCCCTTCTGGTGTTGGTTTTGAGGTTTCCCCGCTGGACTGCTCTCCGTTATAATAGGTGTATGTCCATCCAAATACTATCAGAAGAAGTTGCCTCACAGATCGCTGCTGGAGAGGTTGTAGAACGACCATCGTCCGTAGTTAAAGAGCTGATTGAAAATGCCCTCGACGCAGGGGCGGACCAGATCACAATCTTGGTCAAAGAAGCTGGCAAGCGGTTGATGGAAGTGATCGATAATGGGAAAGGTATTCCGGCTGAGGAATTGAAGTTGGCCGTACACCGCCATGCCACAAGCAAACTGAAAGATGCTGCAGATCTTTTCAGAGTTTCTACCCTGGGATTCCGGGGTGAGGCTCTGGCTTCAATAGGGTCTGTGTCCTACTTGACCTTGTTATCCCGGGTCCAGAAAGAGGAGCTTGGTGGTTCTATCCGGGTTGAGGGGGGAGAGATCCATCCTGCTGAGGATCTGGGCATGCCACCGGGAACAACCGTTAGGGTAGAGCATCTATTTTATAATGTGCCAGCTCGCTTAAAATTCCTCAAAACCGACCGCACCGAAAAGAGACATATCAATGATATGGTCAGCCGTTATAGCATGGCCAACCCTGGGGTCAGGTTTAAATTGCACCATGATGATGAACTGGTCTTTCAAACGACTGGAAGTGGTGATCTTCGAGAAGTGATTTCCTCTGTTTATGGTGTTAGTACTGCAAAACAGATGATCGAAGTTATCTATGAGGATGAAAAATCAGTGGTGAATGGCTTTGTCAGCCCACCAGGCTTAACTCGCTCAAACCGCCGAGAAATGTTATTTTATGTCAATCAACGTCCTGTCAGTGATCCGGCACTGAGTTCAGCAGTCATTCAGGCCTACCATACTCTAGTGATGAAGGGCAGATACCCGATCGTAGTCATTTTCCTTGAACTTGCTCCTGATAAAGTGGACGTGAATGTGCATCCGACTAAGGCTGAAGTTCGATTCGAAGATAAAGGCGAGATCTTTAAAGCAGTCAGTAGGGGAGTTCGAAGGGCTTTATTAGCTCATACACCTGTTCAAGAGGTCAGCAACCTGCGGGGAGTGAACTTATGGGGAGGTCCAGCACCTGATCACAGCCATGTTCAGCGGGGAGATGATCCGACCTGGACGATGTTGGACAGGAACCGGGAAGAAGGGGTCTTCGGGCAGGAGATTGATTCGCCCCAGATATCTGCATCAATAGGCGCGCCAATCCTGCGGCTGATTGGTCAGGTGGCTGCAACGTATCTGATCGCGGAAGGCCCTGATGGGTTGTATCTGATTGACCAACACGCTGCCCACGAACGTGTGTTATTTGAAAAATTCACATCTGAGAGAAGTGAAGAGCGCCCCTCTCAGGTTCTATTGGATTCCGTGGTTGTGGAATTTTCGCCTGCTAGCGCTGATCTGGTAAAGGAGCATCTCCCTACATTGCGGAATTTAGGTTTTGATGTAGATGGATTTGGCCCAGGGTCTTTTGTGATCCGTTCTGTTCCTGGTATGCTTCAGGGCTCATCCCCAGAAGGAATGCTGCGGGCAGCTGTTGAAGATCTTGAAGTAGATGAAACTCCGTTGGAGAGGAATATCGAGGAAAAGATCATTGCCAGGGTTTGTAAACGGGCTGCGGTCAAAGCCGGTCAGGTGTTAAGCCCGGAGGAACAGAAACAACTTCTCCTGGACTTGGAAGCCTGCCAGTCTCCTCGCACATGCCCTCACGGCAGACCGACTATGATCCACCTTTCCGTGGATTTACTGGAGAGGAAATTCGGTCGGACCGGTCCGATGTAAAGCTAAGGAAAAGTAAAAAAATCCAGGGACTGAGCCCTTTTAAAGGATTTAGTCCCTTTGTGTTTAAATGAAAATCCCGGAGTTTCGCAAAACTCCGGGAACATATTAGACTTCAGTCTGCATCCAAAAAAACTTCAGGCAGTTGATGGCATTCCCCACAGCCGATTTGCGGTTCTGCGACGTCCTGATGGGTTTTTCTGCAGTAGGCCTCAACGTGCACTCGGTGCGGCATTAGAGGAAAAGGTCGTTTTAGGGAGGGTCTCAGCCGCATGTGTTCACAGGAATTTGCTCTCCTGATCCCTGGAACCGGGCAGTTTTCACATAATTTTGGCTGCCAGTCCAAGGGCGGATTGGCAGATTTAAGTAGCCGGCATTCTTCCCGGTTTCTTCCCCGGAAATAGTCCCCAAAGAAATATTGACATTCTATACCTGAAGGATTTTTCATACCCTGGTGATATATTCCCCAGTCCGGGTATCGATCCGGATCGTATCGCCTGCTTCTACGAAGTTAGGCACAAATACTTCCAGTCCGGTATTGGTGGTCACTGCCTTTGTCACGCTGGTGGCTGTGTCCCCTCGAACGGATGGATCTGCTCGCACTACCTTCTGGTCTACGGCAGTAGGTAGATCGATATCCAGGGGTTCCTCATTGAAAAATGTCAGTTTTACTTCCATTTCATCAGTCAGGAATTTAGTAGTTTCACCCAGGACTTCACCCTTTAGTGAAGGTTGTTCGAAGGTTTCCACATCCATGAAATAGTACAATTCACCATCGTTGTACATGTACTTGGCATTCTTGTAGGTCAGACGTATATCCTGGACAGAATCGCCGGAATTGAATTTTTTCTTTAAGCGGGTTCCAGAACGAAGGTCCCGGACATCAACTCGTATAGTTGCTTTACCTCGTCCAGGTTTGTGATGGTCGTATTCTAATACCTTATAGATATTCCCATCCAATTCAAAGGTGACACCTTTTCTCAACTCGTTTACATCGATCATCTAAAGGCCCTTATTTTAACTATTTTTGGTATGTAGCGAGAAGATTATATTCTACAGTGGTAGGAGTGGCAAGGGAAAGCGATCATTCGTATCATTGAAAGGTTACTGATCAAGGCCCCTATTTCACCTGAAGAAGGTTCTGTTTTTAGAAAAAACTGGCTTGGAAGTTTCCGTTTTAGCTCTTTTCAACTCACTGTAAGCCCTTTAAATTATGGTAAACTTACAGAAGATTAGTAAGGGAATTCAAAATGATGACAGACAAAAAACGGATCATTTGCATAGAAGATGAACCGGAAACCACAAATTTGATGAAATTGATCCTAGCCAGGGAAGGCTATGAAGTGCTGGGAGCGAATGGTGGTGAAGAAGGTTTGGCTCTTGTAAACGAACAGATCCCTGACCTGATCCTTCTGGATTTAATGATGCCGGAAATGGACGGCACCCAGGTGTTCCAACGCTTAAAAGAGAATGAAAAGACCAGGGATATCCCGGTGATCGTTGTTACAGCTAAAGTTCAAAGCATCGATATTGTGCTCTGGCGCCAGGTTGCCAAGGTCGATGACTATATCACGAAACCCTTCCGGCCAGAAGAACTGGCTGAGCGGGTAAAATATGTCCTGGCCCAGACCGGAGAGTAATTCCGGATCTGTATTTTAAACCACCCCGCCTTTCCAACATGGATGTTAATGTAATTAACCGAACACGAAGTTTGGAAAATCCACTTCGGGTAAAAAACTGTGAGAGTTTTCTTTGCCGCCTGAAGGGCTTGATGTTCCAAAACTCAATTGAAATGGATGCCGGACTATTGATGATCTACGGCTCTGAGAGTCTGGCCAATACGGCAATCCATATGTTCTTTGTGGGTATGGACCTGGGAGTGATTTGGCTGGATTCTTCCCAGAAGATTGTGGATAAAAAGCTGGCAAAAAGCTGGAAGCCATTTTATACCCCCGCTTCTCCGGCAAAATATATCTTAGAAATTCACCCGGAACGTTTACTGGAATTTGAACTGGGAGATATCCTGAATTTTGAATAAACTCATCCGTCTTTCCTTATTAATGATCTTGCTGCTTAGTTTGGCGACCCCGGCTTTTGCCCAGGGGGACTCAACTGATAATCTTGTGTATATTGTGCAGGCAGGAGATACATTGTGGACTATTGCTCGTAGACTGCATATTTATTACGATGAAATGCTGGCGGTCAATGGTTTAACGGAAAATAGTTCGATCATCCCCGGTACTGAATTGATCATTCCAGGAATGGGTGACATCACTGGTGTGGTCAGCACTATCACGGTTCCATTTGGAGAAACTTTACAGAGTATCAGCCGTCGCTATCAGGTTCCAGAGGATTCCCTGATCAAGATCAATCGCCTTACAAGTCCCTTTGAATTATATGTTGGCGTTTCCGCGGTTTTGGTGGGCGAAAACGAGATCGAAGCTCAGGATAACAAACGTGTTTCCCTGGCGCCAGAAGAATCTTTCCTAGAAATGGCAATTAAGGAAAACTTGAATCCCTGGACGCTAGTAACAGCCAATGACCAGGGAGGGAGCTGGGATTTGATCCCGGGTGAGGTGCTTTTTGTTCCTGGAACTGAAAGTAGCGGCCCAGGCGGCTTCCCGGATGAGATCCAAGAAGTGGATTTCTCTCCGAACCGTTTTGTCCAGGGCCATACCTATGTGATCGAGGTAGATATACCTGATGGAGCCCAAATTTCAGGATCCTTGGGGGAATATCCCCTTTCCTTCTTTACGCAGGATGGAAAAACTTACCAATCATTGCAAGGCCTTCATGCTAAAGAAAGCACGGGATTGATTTCCGTTAGCATGTCTGGGACTTTGACAGACGGCACTCCATTTGCTTTGACCCAAATGGTGGAAGTTTTCAGCGGTGATTATCATTATGAAGAAATCATCGGAGTTCCCCAGGAGACAGTGGGTATAGATATCACAGAAGATGAAACAATTCAACTTCAGGAGTATACCCTTCAGTCCACTCAGAATAAATTCTGGGCTGGTGAGTTCTTATCTCCAGTACCTCCTGCATTCAGTGCTGCTTACGCATCCTATTACGGAGGCCGCAGGTCATATAATGGCAGTGGCTATTATTATTTCCATTCCGGATTGGACTATTTCAGTCCTATGAGTGGTGATATCTATGCCGCGGCCCCTGGTAAGGTGGTCTTTACTGGCCCAATGCTGCTTCATGGCAATACAACCTTGATCGATCATGGTTGGGGTGTGTATTCCCTGTATGCCCATCAATCGGAGTTTTTGGTCCAGGAAGAACAGCAGGTTAGTGCCGGCGTTCTTATTGGGCGAGTGGGTTCAACGGGGCGGTCCAGCGGACCTCACCTGCATTGGGAGATCTGGGTTGGGGGAATACAGGTTAATCCTCTTGATTGGGTAGATAATACTTACCCATAGACATATTCCCTGCTAATTTCATCCCAGCCCCGTCCAAGGTTGTCGAGAGGGTAGAGTAGAGTATAATATACGGGCTTAATCATGTATTATTTAAGGCATTATATATTCACGTTTTAGAGGCTTTACTATGGCAACTGCTTTATTATCCCTCCGCGAAGATTACTGGGAGGAATATGAACTGGAAGATGAGGATATCTCCTTCCTATATGATTATCTGTTAGAGAATGAAACTCCATTGACCTCGGAAGAGCTGATGACGATCCTGGTCGGGGAGCGGATCGAACGCGAGAAAATTCGCCTGGAGAAAAAGCGTCTGGACGGAAATGACATTTATTTCCCAAAGGACCAGTATGAGGTGGGGGATAAATTGGTTTTCCCGGCTTCTGAATGGCAAAAAGGCGAGGTTGTTGGACTCCGAGATGGAGAAAATCCCGCTTTAGGTCAGTTTAACGTTATTCAGGTTGAATTTGAGGGTGGAAAGCGACATGAATTTGCTGCTGGCATTGAAGACCATGCCCTTAACATCCCCCCTGAAACAGCCCAGGCTGATTCCCTGAATTCAGAAGCGGTAGTTAGCAGCTATCCTCAGGTATTAATCGAACAGATAGAACTGGGATTGATCGACCAAGAAGATTTTGTCCAAATCGCTGGACGTTGGTTCTTGCAAGCCCTGTTGGTGGATGTAAACGATGGCCATTTGAACCTTGCTGAGGCTCTCCTGGATATGAATGAAGGCGGTCCACTGGCAACATCTGAGCTGGTCAAGGATATTGATCTGCCGGATGATGTAAATCACAATTTGATCGAGTTTTCACTGGACCATGCCTTGCAGGAAGACCCTCGTTTTGATGAGGTTGGACCAGCTGGCATTGTTGCCTGGTATCTCAAAGGATTGGAACCGGAAAGCGTTCAGGAGACTCCTATATATTTACGGTATACCCCACTGGAATATGATCCTAACTCACTGACAGAAGATATGCTGAGCCTGGAAGAGTCGCTGGATGATGAGCTGACGCCTTTAAGGGAAAAGAAGCAATTCCCTGTCAAGGATGTGGAAGTACGATTGACCTTCCCGCACTGGCGGGCAGGTACTTTGCCCCTTTCCGAAAGGATTATGCCCTTGTTCCCCACAGCCTATGAATCGCCCCGGATCCGATTTGCTTTGATTGACGGTAAATCTGGCGACCGATTCCCTGGCTGGGTCGTCCGGGAGCAACGTTACGTATCAGGATTAAAAGAATGGTATGACAAGAATGGACTCATTCCGGGCGGCATCGTGTATATTAAACCCGGTAAAGAACCTGGAGAAGTGATCGTCGAAACCAAGAGCTCCCGCTCAACAAAGGATTGGATGCGCACTATCCTGGTTGGTTCGGATGGAGAACTGGTCTTTGCGACATTGAAGCAGATCATTTCCTCGGACTATAACGAAAGAATGGCGATCGTGATTCCGGATATTGATCCGGTAGACCAGGTCTGGTTGAGGTCTCAGGACGAACCTCCGCCATTTGAACAGGTCGTTGTCGATACAGTGCGGGAATTAACCAAACTTAACCCCCAGGGACATGTGCATGTTACCGAGTTATACGCTGCCGTGAACACGGTCAGACGCTGCCCTCCAGGACCGCTATTTTCGTTATTGGAAACCCGACCCTGGTTTGTTCATGTGGGCGATTTGCATTTTAGATTTGATGATTCGGAAAGTATTTAGATCAATTTGATTTGGAGGAAGGAGAATTTCGGTGTCAAAACCAAAACTTTCGAGTTTGCTTAAACCTACGGTTACCACACCGTTTCAAATTGATTTCGCCTGGTGGAAAGGGCAGGATCGCTCCTGGCGGGTTCACCTTCGAAGCTGCTTGTGTGAAGAACATCAGGAAATGTATGCTGATCTCTCAGGCGATAAAGAAGTAGACTGGATCGATCCGGAGACAGCAGAAGTGCAGGTTGTAGACGGACTGCAGCATACATTGATTTCCCACTGCGCCAAACAGGAGCAGTTCATCACTGAACACACCACCCTGACAGAATCCATGTTTAGGACTTTCCTATCCAACGGCAATCAACCCCTGTCCCCGAATGACTTGGCGGAACAACTGGAACAGTCACCCCAGAAGATTCTCCAGACCATCTCCGGTCAGCGGGTTTATAAGGGGATTCGTCCGGCGCCCCAGCACTAGCAGCCGGCAGAAATAAATGCCCTCGTAGCTCAATGGACAGAGCACCGGACTTCTAATCCGACGGTTGCAGGTTCGATTCCTGCCGAGGGCGCTAGAATACAAAAAAACTCAGTGGTCTTTAAGACCACTGAGTTTTTAGTTTTTATATCTTGGTTTACTCTATTACACTTCTTCCGCAACTGGAGGTAGACGCTGACCTAACTCGCGGTCTAGCATCAATAAACCTTGATCGGAACCACTGACACGTTTGATATCCTCCACTACACCGCCGACATGCTCCTCTTCTTCAACTTGCTCATCAATAAACCACTGCAGGAATGACAGGCTGGGAAAATCCTTCTCTTCCATGGCCAGGGCATAGAGGTTGTGAATATCTGCGGTGATCTTCTGTTCATGGCCAAGGGAGGTTTCAAAAGCGGCCAGGGGAGAGTCAAACTCCACAGGGGGTTTTTCAATCGCCTGCAGGACGACCTTGGCTCCCCGACTATGAATATAATCATAGAATTTGAAAGCGTGGATCATTTCCTCATCAAATTGCATTTTCATCCAGTGCGAAAACCCGGGATAATTCTCCTCGGTAAAATAAGCTGCCATAGACAAGTAGATGTAAGCAGATTCCAACTCATGATGGATCTGATCATTCATGGCTTTTACCATTTTCTTTGTAAACATTACAACCTCCGAAATTGTGGACTAGTGATTCCTGTTTGTAAATCAAATTATATGACAAGGATATTCTCTGGCAAAGCGATTTATCACAGATTTTTATAAGAATTTCTGAAAAATGGATCCTGAGCTGGGATTAAAAACCCCGTATACATAAGGTCTAGAAGGAAGTGTTAATCTCCTATAAATTCGCCTGTAAGAGCTGAAATCAGTTTTTGCTGTGTTAAAATTATTTATTGGAGATAATCCTTTCGAGAGGAAAGAATATTGATAACCCCACTTGATTAGTAGATATAAGGATAGGTTACAAGGTATGCCGGTATCACGTTGGAGTGCAGAGGTAATAGAGTTGTTGGAATGGGCCAGCCGCGAGGATCTCTCCCTGGATGATATCTTCCTTGGTTCGGTGATTTCCAATTTCGATGATATTGATGATAATGAGGAAATCAACCAGGCGGAACTGATTGGACGCATTCCATCTGAACTGCCTATTCTTCCTTTGCGGGGTTTGGTTGTTTACCCTGAAACAGCAGTGCCTTTATCAATTGGTCAGCCTAGATCGATCCGGTTGGTGGACGATGTACTCTCAGCAGATGATCGGTTGATCGGGTTGGTGACTTCAAAAGATCCTAATAATGAACTGCCCGGCCCGGATGATCTATACCAGGTTGGGACTGTAGCGTCTGTCCATCGGCTATTTCGGGCTCCAGATGGCACAATCCGTCTGTTAGTACAGGGGATCACCCGCTTCCGGATTCAGAAGTTTGTCCAGGAAGAGCCGTACCTAAAAGCCAAGATCAAACTTTCTCCGGTTATAGTCGAGCGTGATCTGGAAATTGATGCCTTAACCAGGCAGGCTCGAGATCAATTTTCAGAGATCACAAACCTGGTGCCTTCAGTTCCTCAGGAATTAGTAGATGCTGTAATGACCCTGGATGATCCACTCCAGGTGGTATATACAGTCGCAAATTTCCAACGTCTGGAATTAGAAGAAGCCCAGGAACTTCTCGAACTTGATTCGGTCGCGGAAAAACTGCGTAAATTAGTCAACTTCCTGACCAGGGAACTGGAAATGCTGGAAATTGGCCAGCGGATCCAGAATCAAGCCCGGTCGGAGATCGAAAAAGTACAGCGGGATTATTTCCTCAGAGAGCAAATGAAAGCCATCCGCTCTGAATTGGGCGAGGATGAAGATCAAGCAGTAGAGATCGATGAATTCCGGCGCCAGATAGATGAAGCTGGAATGCCGGAAGAAGCAGATAAACAAGCTAAACGTGAACTTGGCCGGATGTCCCATTTGCCCTCCGCTGCTGCGGAGTATGGCGTTATCCGCACTTACTTGGACTGGATGGTCTCGCTGCCCTGGGCAGAAATGACAGAGGATAATCTGGATATTTCCCGGGGTCGACTCGTATTAGATGAAGATCATTATGGTTTGGAAGACGTCAAAGAAAGAATCCTTGAATTCCTGGCCGTTCGCAAACTTCGCAAGGAACGAGAAGAGGAATTTCAAGAGGATAATTATCAAGATGATATCCGGCAAATCCGGGAGGGCGTAATCCTCTGTTTTGTAGGTCCTCCAGGAGTTGGGAAAACTTCCCTTGGCAGATCTATCGCCCGCTCCCTGGACCGGGAATTCATTCGCATATCCTTAGGAGGCGTGCGAGATGAGGCCGAGATCCGGGGACACAGACGGACTTATATCGGAGCCATGCCGGGCAGGATCCTTCAGGCCTTGCGCCGGGTGGGCAAGAATAACCCGGTATTTATGCTTGACGAGATAGACAAACTGGGACGGGATTACCGGGGAGATCCAACTTCGGCATTATTGGAAGTGCTTGATCCAGAACAGAATAATGAATTCAGAGACCATTATCTGGAAGTGGCTTATGACCTTTCGAAGGTGATGTTCATTACCACTGCAAATTTGCTGGAGCCTATTCCTTCACCGCTGCGAGACAGGATGGAAATCATCAAATTGTCCGGTTATACCGATAGGGAAAAGAAAGCCATTGCCAAGGGTTATTTGATCCCTAGACAGATCCGGGAGAACGGGTTGCGGAAAGAGGAAATATCCTTTACAGATCCAGCCTTACAGCTGATCATCCGCTCTTATACAAGGGAATCCGGGGTTCGTAACCTGGAACGAGAGATAGGCACTCTCTGCAGAAAGGTAGTGACACTTATCGCCGAGGAAAAAGTCACAGCCGTAAAGATTGGCGTGAAGGAAACTACTGAATATCTTGGACGCCCCCGATATTATGGGGATGAAGAATTGGCCAACCGCACATCGGTTCCCGGTGTGGCGACAGGGTTGGCTTGGACATCTACAGGTGGAGAGATTCTATACGTAGAAGCAACCTCCATGCCCGGGAAGAATAATTTCCAGCTTACAGGATCACTGGGAGAGGTGATGAAAGAATCGGCTCAGGCCGCTTTGTCTTACGTCCGCTCTAAGACGGATAAGCTGGGATTGAATAGGGATTTCTTTAAAGATCAGGATATTCACCTGCATGTTCCCGCCGGTGCGCAGCCGAAGGATGGCCCTTCCGCTGGTGTGACAATGGCAACTGCCCTGGTATCATTGATCTCAGGTAGGCCAGTAAAAGGAAATATCAGCATGACGGGTGAGATCACCCTACGAGGACAGGTTCTGCCTGTAGGCGGTATAAAAGAAAAAGTCCTGGCAGCTTACCGGGCTGGATCGACAATGGTCATCCTGCCCAAGAAGAACCAGGCAGATTTGGAAGAGGATATCCCCCAGGAAGTTAGGGATAAGATCAATTTTATCTTCGTTGAAGATATTGAAGAAGTACTGGAGGCTGCTCTGACTAAAAAGAAGAGCACCCCCAGGAAGAAAAAAGCTTCCTGAACGGGTTATAATAACCAAGTATATTGTATTAAATTGCGCTGAGGAACAACATTTAGAAGACAGAATATTATTACAGCGGGAAATAGTTTCCATATTTGAGATTGATTTGATTTTTATTCAATTTTCCCCGCCATTTGAATTGTCTATTGTTCCCACCGTGATGATATAAAAATTGAAAGCAGAGACATATTAATCTATGTCTTATTGGGTTGGATATTCACCATGTCCTAACCCTGTACTGCTTCAAAAGAGAGGTTATGGTGGCAAAACAAAATAATACCGGGTTAACCTGGTACACAATGGATTTACATTTACATACTCCGGCTTCGGATGATTATCTGCAGCCGGAAATTGGCTATTTGGATATTCTCCAACAAGCTGCTATAAAAGGTCTGGATATCATCGCATTCACAGACCACAATACAGTTGCGGGTTACCGCAGGATGCAAGAAGAGATCGATCAGCTTAAGCTGCTTCAACAGCTTAAGCGCCTGCTTCCTGAAGAGGAAACCCGCCTGTCTGAATACCTGAAATTACTGAAACGAATGTTAGTATTGCCTGGATTTGAATTCACGGCTACTTTTGGGTTTCATATCCTGGCTATCTTTCCTGAAGATAAACCACTCCGGGACATTGAGCATTTACTGCTGGAATTGAACATCCCCTCAGATCAGCTGGATGAGGGTAGTGTGACAGTTGGTGCGAGTGTGGATGTGTTAACGGCTTATAAAGCCATTCATGAAGCGGGAGGCATGGCTATAGCCGCTCACGCAAATTCCAATAATGGTGTTGCCATGCGCCGATTCCCATTTGGAGGGCAAACTAAGATCGCATATACACAGGATCCAAACCTGATTGCAATGGAAGTAACAGACCTGGTGAAAAAAGGACGCCATGCTACAGCGTCTTTCTTTAATGGCAATAAACCGGAATATCCCCGGCGCATGCACTGCATCCAGGGGTCTGACGCCCATTTGTTGAAAAAGATCTCAAGTTTCCAGAATAAATTAGGTGTAGGAGATCGGACCACTGATGTCCGGCTTCCGGAAAAGAGCTACAAAGCGCTTAATGATCTCTTTGAAAGCAATAACTTCTCCCGGACCAGGCCTCACCAGCTTAGTTCTCAGCCCGCGTATGACTTCATCCGTGATGCCCGTGAGGAAGGGGCAACTTTCATGCAAGATTTCCATGAGAATATCTCCGTTCGGGGTGGAAATTTGTATGACGTTATCGCTGATATTTGCGCATTTGCCAATTCCAATGGGGGGACTCTGTATTTGGGCCTGTCCGCTCAGCCAGGGAAAGCTGTTGGGGGCATCCCTCGTCCTAATCAGAGCATTGAAAAACTACAATCCGAAATTAATAAGCGCATCAGTCCGGAATTAGTCTGCAAATTCGAAGTTCAGGAAACGGAAGGCAAGAAGGTTATCCAGGTGATGATCCCCAAGGGTGATGATCCCCCTTATGCGGTAGATGATAATAAAATCTATTTGCGCACAGAAACTGAAACAGGTATGGCTGTTCGAGATGAGATCGTGGATATGGTGCTCCAGGGAAAGAAAAGACAGTTAGGAGGAAACGCTGCGGTCCAGGCTGACCCAAAGCCGATCTTTAGTTCAAAGGACGTTGGTGATACAAAAACGAAAGATGAGGTTGATTCAGATGAACAGGCTCCTCCTCGTACAGGGGTGGAAATTGTCTCAGTGGACAAGCGCGGTGGAGAAAACTATTTTACTGTCCGGGATCTCCGAAACGGTAGTATGGTGAAAAACGTTACTCTGAAATCCTCCCGAAAGTTATGGCATTATGCTATCTCGCAGTACTCAAAATTACCTGCTAAGATTGAAAAAATGGATATCTCCTGGCAGGGTGACCTGGGTTTGGTCTCCCAAAAGAAAAGGGGAAACTTTAATAGCTATGACTTGATCCAGCGTACCAGTGATGGATACCGTCACTATTATGGTGTTACAGATGATGGTATTCATAGTTCTTGGGAAGGTTTAATCTAAGGATTGGTCTATGAGCCTTACATTTGCCATTCTGACCGTTTCTGATCGATCTTCCGCCGGTACTCGGGAAGATCTCTCGGGACCAGTTCTTGGTGATGCTGTTGAAAGGGCGGGTTGGGTAGTTTCTACGACAGCAATCATCCCAGACGAAATCCAGCAAATATCAGACCAATTAATAACGTGGGCCGATTCAGACGAAATTCAAATCATTCTCACAACAGGTGGAACTGGATTTGCTCCCAGAGATGTTACTCCCGAAGCTACTGAAGCCGTACTCGATCGCCAAACACCAGGATTGGCAGAAGCGATGAGAGCAGGAAGTTTAAAGATAACTCCCCATGGGATGTTATCAAGGGCGGTATCAGGGATTAGAAAGAACACCTTGATCATTAACTTGCCCGGAAGTCCCAAGGGAGCCCTTGAGAATTTTCGAATCGTTGCCCCCGTTTTACCCCATGCTGCACAACTACTAGAAAATGATGACCGAGCTGAGGCGGGTCACCGCCCCAGGACCCAGCGGATATAACTCTTACTCTGAAAGGAGTGGAGGGATGTCCTTATCGTTTTTACGAAGTAGCTTCAGAAGATCCAATTGAGATCGACGCCTCGTGAATCCTAATTTATCTTAACTGGTCCATCCTCAAAGACTTTGCGAGCGATCACCATGCGCTGGATCTCACTAGTTCCTTCGCCGATAGTCATCAAGCGGGCGGCTTTGTACATAGCCTCCACAGGATATTCTCGGCTGTATCCATATGATCCATGGATCTGGATTGCGCTGTAAGAAGCTCGTTCGGCCATTTCAGTGGCAAATAATTTAGCTACTGCACCAGCTTGTGTAAATGGTTTTCCCTGATCTTTTAACCAGGCGGCATAATAGACCATCAAACGAGCGGCGTGAATTTCAGCAGCCGCATCAGCAACCAGCCATTGAATGGCCTGGTGCTCCTTCAGTTTTTTCCCGAATGACTCCCTCTCCTTAGCATATCGAACTCCTTCCTCAAGAGCGGCCTGGGCAATTCCTACAGACAGCGCGCCAACGCTGATCCGCCCTCCATCCAGGATCTTTAATGTCTGCTGTAAACCCTCACCTTCAACGCCGAGGATATTTGTTAGCGGGACCCGGACATTTTCATAACGGACCTCATGGCTATGGGTCCCACCGGCCCCCATTTTCTTTTCTGGGGGAGCAACGGTCAATCCTTCGGTATCAGTAGGAACCAGTATCAAACTCATTCCCCGTGATCCTTGATCAGAATCCGTGACTGTCAGGGTTACAATGAATTCTGCATCTCCAGCATTCGTGATCCAGGCTTTGGACCCTTGAATGACCCAATCATTACCATCTTTATTTGCCCTGGTTTTGACATTTCTAAGATCTGAACCCGCCTGGGGTTCAGTTAGTGCCAGGGCAGTTAATTTTCCCTTTCCGGTAGCTACATCAGGAAGGAATTCCTTCTTTTGATCATCTGAGCCAAAAAGCACCACGGCCGCGCACCCCAGTTCATTATGGGCTTCAATAGTCAAGGCTGTTCCACCATCTCCCCAGGCTAATTCTTCAATCGCGATGGCAGCGCTGATAGCATCTAAGTCTGAGCCGCTATATTCTTCAGGTACACTCATTCCCAAGAGACCTAGAGGCCCCATTTTTTTTATCACTGATGAGGGGATTTCTTCTTTTTCGTTGATTTCCTGGGCGAGCGGTTTTATCTCTTTGGCAACAAAGTCATGGACTGCTTTTCGCCATAATCTTTGTTCCTCTGATAATTGAAAATCCATTTTCACTCCTTTGTAGATGAGGTTGAAGAATGGTGAGTAGCCTCCGATTTCCCCCGGAGGTAACATAGAGCCTACCTATATTCTATACGGAAGTTCATTCAGAATCAAATTAATCATGGCTCAGGACAGGAGTGGTATCTGGTAGAATCAAGGTATAAAAAGGCATATGAATGGAAAATACATCCCAGGCAGCATCTCCTGTTGTGATCATCACTGGAGCATCTTCAGGTATTGGAGAAAAAGCCGCGATAACCCTGTCTAATAATGGTTATCGCGTGGTGATAGCTGCCAGGCGCCAGAACCGCCTGGAGGAAATTGCGGAGCAGATCCGTAAAATGGGAGGGGAAGTTCTCCCAATCCAAATAGATTTATCGCAAGTCGACCAGATCCGGATTCTTGTTGAGAGAACTAGGAGTGTTTTTGGACAGATTGATATCCTGGTAAATAATGCAGGATCAGCTCGACATGTATGGTTGGATGAACAATCCCTCGAAGACGACATCCAGAATCAACTTCAGGTAAATTTGATTGGGATGATTCAGCTAACCCGGCTTGTCATTCCGGACATGGTAGAGGCAGGGTCTGGCCAGATCATTCATATTTCTTCCATTGCGTCCTGGGTGGGAATTCCCACATATTCCATCTACAATGCAAGCAAGTTCGGCTCCCGAGGTTTTTTGGCCAGTTTAAGGCGAGAACTTAGGGGAACTGGAGTAATAATATCGGAAATTTTCCCGGGAGCAGTGGATACTGAATTTGGCCAGGATCCTGATGTGAATTGGAAAACTACTACGGTAACTCCAAAATTTGCTCTATTATCTGCTCAGTCTGTTGCGGATAAGATCCTGGAAATGATTCAAATGAAAAGAACAAGATCCGTAATTCCCGGTTTTATGTGGTTTGCGATCTGGGCAGATGCCCACATTCCCAGGTTTGTCAGCTGGGTATTATCGAAATATTTTTACTCGTCGGATGGTGTGAGATATACCTGGCGGCAGAGAAAGGAATAAAAAAACAGCCTGCAGAGGCTGTTTTTTTGGGTTTGTAGTATCCAATTTCTCTTATTTTTCTTCTGGTTCTTCTTTTACTGAGTCAAGCTTGAACTTGTTGTCTTCTTCCAGGATGTATATCCCATTCCGGACTTGGTTCAATACCCGTTCGAGCGCGATCTCCAGATTGGTTAATGTTTCTGCAACATATTCGTCAGCTTCTGCCTGGGTATTTTTAGCCTTAACCTCAGCTTCGGATTCGATCTGGTTGGCTTTTTTCCGGGCATCCTGCACTATGCTGTCTCGATCGGTCAGCTTGTCGCTTTTCTCTTTGGCAATATTTACTGTTCGATCCGCCTCTTCTTTGGCCTGGGCGATCACTCTATCTTTGGTGGCTAATACTTGTTGGGATTTCTTTACTTCTTCTGGAATGGCAACACGCATCTGGTCGATAATGTCCAGCATTCGGTCTTCATCAACTATTACATTATGTGTGAAAGGAATGGAACGGCTGTGGTTTATCAATTCTTCCAATCGATCCACAAGATGCAAAATGTCCATTATTACTCCTCCAAAAGAGTACCCTTTTAGTATAACATGAAAAGGATTTCGTTAATCTCTCAGCGAAGTGTGGGGAACGATATTTTGGTCGCTGCCAAGCTCTAAAAATCGTTCCCGTAACGCTTTTTCTACATACTCTGGAACCATGGAACTGACATCTCCATCTAGGGCTGCAATCTCCCGGACTGTGGACCCACTTAAGAAGCTGTGATCCTTATTTGTAATCAAAGCTACAACTTCAATATCTGGAGAGAGACTATGATTAGCCAAAGCCATTCGGAATTCATATTCGAAATCAGAAAAGACCCGCAGCCCACGAACGATCACCTGAGCATCGATCTGGTGACAGAAATCAACCGTCAGACCGCTATACCCCATGGTTTTGATATTCGAGACCGGTTTGAGAGCGCGTTTGGCAAGCTCTATTCTCTCCTTTGGGGGGAATAGAAGTAATTTCAACGGTTGATCATACACTGCCACAATAACTTCATCGAATAAGCGGGAAGCACGCTGGGCAATATCAATGTGTCCATAGTGGATGGGATCAAAAGTGCCGGGGAAAACTGCTCTTATCATCAGAAGCTCCTCAACATGTTCTCTTGCTATTTAACTGATATCCCCAGCATTCTTTTGGGTCCAGAATTCTTTAACCGCTTTTGCCAGCGGCTGATGATTTTCCTGGCTCAGATCGGGGTCCTGATTGAATAGTGCCGAGGCCTCTGTGCGGGCCCGTTCTACCAGGTCTAGATCAGTAATACTGGCTAGTTTTAATTCTGTATATCCTGATTGGCGTGTTCCTAAAAATTGACCAGGACCGCGAATTTCCAGATCTTTTTCTGCCAGAACAAAACCGTCATTGGTTTCAATCATGGCTTGCAGCCGTTGGTTCTCAATTTCTTCTATTGTGCCGGGAACAAGGATGCAGTAGGATTTCTGATCGTTACGTCCTACCCGGCCACGGAATTGATGTAGTTGTGCCAAACCAAAACGATGGGCACCTTCCACCAGCATAACCGTGGCATCAGGGATATCAAGGCCTACCTCCACAACTGAAGTGGATACCAGGATCTGGATTTCCTTATCCCTGAAACGGATCATAACTTCTTCTTTTTCGGATGGATTTAGCTGACCGTGCAATAATCCAAGCTTGTACGTCGGAAATACTTCTTCTTGCAGACGATTGAATTCATCTACAGCAGATTTTTCATCGATTTTATCGCTTTCCTCAACCAGCGGGTAAACAATAAATGCCTGGTTCCCTTTATCAACCTGCCCGCGAACAAGTCCAAAGGCCCGCTCGATCTCACTGGGATTCAACAAATGAGTCTCTACTGGTATACGCCCCGGTGGCATTTCATCGATGACCGATAATTCGAGATCACCATATATTGTCAACGCCAGGGAGCGAGGAATTGGAGTCGCTGTCATTACAAGCAAATGGGGATTATTACCTTTCTGCCGCAAAGTACCCCTCTGTTCCACACCAAAGCGGTGTTGTTCATCAACAATTGCCAGCTGCAAGTTCTGAAACTTAACTGGATCCTGGAGCAGGGCATGAGTGCCAATGATCAACTTGATCTCTCCATTGGCAAGTTGTTTGCGGAGTGTTTCTTTCTCGTTATCAGGGGTAGCGCCGATTAGCAGGGCAATCTGATTTTCTGCTAAGTCCTTAGATCCAATTGCTAGTAGTGTTTTCAGACTCTGAAAATGTTGTTCCGCCAGGATGCTGGTAGGAGCCAGGAATGCAGCTTGTGCCCCACCGCGGATGACAATTAATGCTGCCAACGCGGCGATCACGGTTTTTCCAGAACCAACATCACCCTGAAGTAATCGATTCATCGGTGTTCCGGAACTTAAGTCGGCCCGGACCTGGTCTAGAGCTTTTTTCTGGGCTGTTGTCAACTGGAAGGGCAGAGATTCAAGTTGGGACAGAAGCCAATCTTCAGGGCTCTCAAATGCTGCACCGGCTCGGCTTTCCCATTGTTTCTTTTGATTCAATACACCCATCTGCATCAAGAAGAGTTCTTCAAAAGCTAATCGCTGCCTGGCTTTTTCGAGTGAT
>Ga0209013_10001495_pt1 | contig 21567 bp, 20 predicted proteins | sample Cruoilmetagenom2_FD_187291 | JGI IMG/M metagenome (GOLD analysis project Ga0209013, IMG submission 187291) | Oil polluted marine microbial communities from Coal Oil Point, Santa Barbara, California, USA - Sample 2 (SPAdes) (version 2) | ecosystem: Environmental > Aquatic > Marine > Oil seeps ...
CGCTGTCACCCTCGTCGGGCGGAGTGCCGTCCCTGACGATTTTGGGAGCACGGTGATTGTCGCGAGTGGATGATTCTGGCCCAAACATCGTCAGGGGGGGCACTCCCGGGCAATGTTGTTTCGGAGAATCGGGATCTTCAAGCCGGAAGACCCGCGCAGGAATGCACGTGCCCGCGTGCCAGATCGCGGCGTATCGCGGGCCGCAGCAGAGGCTCGTAGAAACAGCGCCATAGGCGGCGCAGCCGCCACGCCGACCTCGGAGACTTTCTAGACGGTGCGGAGGAAGTCCTCTGACGGCTCGATCTCGGCGATGAGTCGCGCCGGGCCGGTGAGAAGCGTCGGGCAACTCGGCGGATCGCCGAGGGCCTCGACCGTCAACCGGTCGCCTGATGCCGGGACCAGCACGAGGCGTCGCTGGCCGCGCGCCGCCATCACCACCAGTGCCACCGCCACCATCCCCGAGCCGCATGACATGGTCTCGCCCTCGACCCCGCGCTCCCAGGTCCGCAGACGAACAGCGCCGTCGGAATCTACCTCGTAGAAGTTGACATTGGCGCCGTGTGGCGCGAGGGCGGGATGGTCGCGGAGCGGAGGGGCGACCGCGGAGAGTTCGAGTCCGGAAAGATTCGAGGCGGCCGCTATCAGGTGCGGCACGCCGACATGGAGAAACCGGAGGCCAGAAATCCCGTCGGGCGCGTCGATGGCGGGAAGACCGGGGACCTCGCTTGGCGCCGGAATCTCAATCCTCACCTCCGACCCGTCAACCTCGGCGGGAATCTCTCGCCACGCGGTCTCGACCACCAACCGCGGCTCACACCCGAGAAGCTCCACTGCAGCGCGCGCAGCACAGCGGGTACCGTTGGCGCAGAATACAGCCTCGCCGCCGTTGGCGTTCCGGTGGACGAGGTGGGCCCGATCCGCACTCTCGGCGGCCATCGCGATCGTGCCGTCGGCGCCAACTCCAAACCGACGGTGGCACAGCCGCCGTACCAGATCGGCATCGTGCGCCAGACGGTCTGCCCAGGCGCCGATACCGAGCAGAAAGTCGTTACCGGCGCCCTCTACCTTGAAAAGACGCGACCTCACGGTACGGCGCCCATCACCACCGTGCAGTCGGCCCCGACGCTCTCATTGCCGGCGCCGTCCACGGCCACCACAACGTATCGCAGCGCTCCGAGAGGCGGCGACTCATCGATCAGCTCCACCGCCCGCAGACCGTCGGCAAGAACCGTGGACGGCGCAGATCCTTTGCGTCGCGAGACGCGATAGGTCACTTCACCCGCCACAGCCTGCCAGCGCACCCGAACTTGAGGGCCCTCGGGCAAGCAGACAACACCCTCGGGCGGTGTCGGCGGGTAGGTGTCGGGGTGATCTATGCGGGCCGGTGGAGACGGCTCGCCGACCACCTCGCCACCACCTTCAATCTTTCGAACCGACCGCAAACGGTAGCTCCAGCCTCGGCCTTGTGCGGCCTTCACGTCGCGCCACTCACTGCCCCTGACCGGCTCCGGGGTCACCGCCGTCCAGGCGGCGCCGTCGGCGGATCGTTCGACCAATGTTGCGAGATCGTCGCTCTGCCGCCAATGAACGTCAATGCCGTCCGCGCTGGCCTCGAGCTCGAGGCCGGTGGGCGGCGGCGGCGGCGCCTGAGGTTCGAGCCGCACGACGTTGGACAGGACCGATGGCCGTTTCCGGCAGCAGATGGTGCGCACGCCGTACCACAGGACCGGCGACTCGACCGCCGCCCCCTCCGACTGCCGCCACTGCTCGAGGTCGTCGCGAAAAATCAAGGTCGAACCATGAGTAATCGCCGCAACCTCGCCGGGGGAGAGCTCACGGATCACCTCACCCTCGCCCTCGAGAAGCTGGCGGCGGAGTTGACGATCCTGAGCCGATACCGGCGGCGGCGGTTCCTGGCCCGCCGACAGCGTGGCGCGCCATACCTGGATCGACTCGATATCCGTGAGTGCCCGGCCATCGGTCGTCATCGAGGGGTAGCTCCACTGCAGAACTGCGTTGTCGCCCTCTTGGAAGGCGGTCAGGTCGGTGGTGCGCTCCGCAACCCGGATCTCGGGCGGCAGTGGAGGGCCCTGCTTGCCACAGCTGCACAGGGAGATCGCCAGAACCATTGTGATGGGGGCTAGAGTTTTGAGTTTTGAGTTTTGAGTTTTGAATTCCCGTCCATCTCCCGTGCCAAGTGCTCGTCTTGGAGTGGGTGACCCGAAGATCTGCATTCCTAATTCCTAGTTCCTCATTCCTCATTCACAGTATGTAGCGTGCCAGGTCGCGATCGCCGATCAGATCGCCGAGGCGCTCCTGCACCATCTCCTCGCTCACCTCGACCACCTCACCGGCGCGGTCCGGGGCCGAGAAGCTGAGCTCCTCGAGGAGGCGTTCGAGGACCGTGTGGAGGCGTCGAGCGCCGATGTTCTCTGCGGCCTCGTTGATCTCCGCCGCCATCGATGCGATGGTTTTCACCGCCTCGTCGCTAAAACGCAGCTCGAGGTTTTCGGTTGCCAAGAGCGCGGTGTACTGGCGGATGAGCGAGTTCTCCGGTTCGGTGAGGATGCGCTCGAACTCGTCGGCGCCGAGCGACTGCAGCTCGACCCTGATCGGGAACCGCCCCTGCATCTCCGGAATCAGATCGGCCGGCCGCGAAACGTGAAACGCGCCGGCGGCGATAAACAGGACGTGGTCGGTGCGCACCACGCCGTAGCGGGTGTTGACGTGGGTTCCCTCAACGATCGGCAGAAGATCCCTCTGCACCCCCTCCCGCGACACGTCCGGACCGCGTCCGCCGGCGTCATCGCGCGAACAGATCTTGTCGATCTCGTCGAGGAAAACGATGCCGGACTCCTCGACCCTCTTGATCGCCTCGCTCTCGACCCGCCCGCGATCGATAAGCTTCTCCTCCTCCTGCGACTGCAGGACCCGCCGCGCCTCGCCGACGGTCATTCGTTTCTTCGACTTGCGGCCCATCATGCCGCCGAACATGTCCTTGAGATTGATGCCCATCGACTCCATCCCCTGCGGGGTGAACATCTCGACCGTCGGCATCCGGTCCTCGTCAACCTCGAGCTCGATCTCGTTCTCCTCCAGCAGTCCGTCGCGGAGCGGCCGCTTGATGGCCCGCCGGCGCTCCTCCAGGGCGGTGTCGGCGACCGAGCTCGAGCTCACGATGAGGAGGTCGAGGAGGCGGTCTTCGGCCGCCCGTTCGGCGCGGACCGAAACCTCGGCCACCCGTTCCGCGCGGACTAGCTGAATCCCCGCATCGAGGAGATCGCGGATGATCGACTCGACATCACGGCCGACATAGCCGACCTCGGTGAACTTCGAGGCCTCGACCTTGAGAAACGGCGAGCCGGTGAACCGTGCCAGACGGCGCGCGATTTCGGTCTTGCCGACCCCCGTCGGTCCGATCATGATGATGTTCTTGGGTACCACCTCCTCGCGCAGCTCGGGGCTGAGCTGCTGGCGTCGCCAACGGTTGCGCAGGGCCACGGCCACCGCGCGTTTGGCCGCGTCCTGACCGACGATAAAGCGGTCGAGCTCGACCACGGTCTCCACGGGGGTCAGTTTTTCGAGTATCACGATTCGAGCTCCTCGATGGTGATGTGATCGTTGGTGTAGATGTCGATGCCGGCGGCGATGGCGAGCCCCTCCTTGACGACCTCGACGGCACCGAGGCCGGTGTGCTCGAGCAGCGCGCGCGCCGCGGCCAGCGCGTAGCTGCCTCCCGAGCCAACCGCGACGACGTCGTCATCTGGCGACAGGACCTCGCCGGTGCCCGAAACCAGCAGCGTCGTTTTATGGTCGGCGGTGATCAGGAGCGCCTCGAGATGGCGCAGCGCCTTGTCCGTCCGCCAGTCGCGGGCGAGCTCGACCGCCGCTCGCTCGAGGTTGTGGCCATACTCCTCGAGCTTGGCCTCGAAGCGGGTGAAGAGCGCCAGGGCGTCCGCCACCGAACCTGCAAACCCGGCCAGCACCTTGCCCCCGGCAAGCCGCCGCACCTTGGCCGCTCCCTGCTTGATAACGGTCGTTCCCAAGGTCACCTGACCATCGGATCCGATCGCCACGACTCCGTCCTTACGGACCGCCAGAACCGTCGTGTGGTGCCACTCATCCTTCATAGAGCCTCCAGTGCATACCCCGACCCCGCGTCCGTTCCCGATAAGCATACGAAGAATACTCCTGCCGGAGCGCTTGATTCCACATCATATTTTCTCGAGCTTTGCGATTGCGGGCACGAGCGTCTTCCGGCCGGCGCGATCGAAATACACGACGAGCTTGAGCTGGGCGCCGCGACCCTGGCAGGCCAGTACGACTCCGGTTCCGAACCGTCGGTGGCGAACGCGGTCTCCCGGGCGCCAGGCGGCGCCGGCGCCATCGGTCACCGCGGCCGCGATCTTCGACCCTTTGCGGCGGGACGCGGCGCCGGCGCCATCCGCCGGGCGCCGTACCGCACCGGAACGGGGCACCCGCTGCGGCCGCATCCCGGGCGACGAGGCCCGGTTCGGCGCCGGCGCCGACAGGTCCTCGACCGCGTTTTCCGGCAGCTCGTCGACAAAGCGCGAGATCCGGGTCGGCTGCCGTTGCCCAAAGAGAAAGCGGGTGCGCGCTCCGGTCAGCGACAGCCAGTGCCGGGCGCGGGTCATGCCGACGTAGGCGAGACGACGTTCCTCTTCGAGGCTTTCGAGGTCGTCCCGCGAGTTGGCGTGCGGCAACAACCCATCCTCCAAACCGGCGAGGAAAACCACGTCGAACTCGAGCCCCTTGGCCGAGTGTAGGGTCATCAGCGCCACGCCCTCGGGGGTTCCTCGATCGTCGTTTTCTTCCAGGAGCGCCACCGCATCGAGGAACTCCTCGAGGTCCTGGCCGCGATCAGCCGCCTCGGCTACCGCCGATGCGAGCTGCTGGAGGTTTTCCCGCCGAGCGACCCGATCCTCGGCCTCACCCTCGTACATGGCGAAAAGGCCCGACGCCTCGAGCAACCAACCCACGAAATCGCCTGGCGCAAGCTCGACGCGCCGATCTCCGGCCTCGTCGAGGAGGCCGAAGAAGCGCTCCAGGGAGAGCCGGGCGCGCGGGCTGAGACCCTCGGGCAACCGCCGTGCCGCGTCCGGAAGATCGACCTCGTTTTCCTCCGCGGACCGCCGGAGCACATCCATGGTGGCGGCGCCGATGCCGCGGGCCGGGGTGTTGACCACGCGCTCGAAGGACAGCGGGTCGCCGGGCCTAACGGCGAGCCGCAGATAGGCCAGCGCATCCTTGATTTCCGCCCGCTGCCAAAACCGCAGGCCACCAACCACGCGGTAGGGGATTCGGCGGCGGGTGAGCTCCTCTTCGAACGCCCTTGTCTGGGCATTGGTGCGCATCAGCACCGCCATCTCGTGCAGCGCGTGGTCGCCGGCCAGCGCCTCCATCTGGTCCACGACCCAACGCGCCTCACCGCGCTCGTCCTCCGAGATGCACAGCCGGACCGGCTCGCCACCCTCGCGACTGGTAAAAAGACGTTTGCCGCGGCGACCGGCGTTGGCCGCGATGAGGCCTCCGGCAACCGCCAGAATGGGCGCGGTCGAGCGGTAGTTCTCCTCCAGCGCCACCACCCGGGCGCCGGGGAAAAAGCGCTCGAAGCGGAGAATGTTTTCGAGCTCGGCCCCCCGCCAGCCATAGATCGACTGATCCTCGTCGCCGACGGCGGTGAGGTTTCCTTCACCGTTGAGGACAACTCTCAGCAGATCCATCTGGAGAGCATTCGTATCTTGAAACTCGTCAACCAGAAGGTAGCGAGCCCGCCGCACGACCGTCCGCCGGATCTTCGCGTCATGGCGAAGAGCTTCGAGCCCGCGCACCAGCATGTCGTCAAAGTCGACCACCCTGGCCGCTCGCTTGAGCTTCGCGTAACGCTCCCAGACGCGAGCCAGGGTCTCGTCTGCCGACCCAGCCACGCCTTCAGTGAAGGCCTCGAGCCCGGTGCCGCGATTGACGAGACCCGAGATCCGCGACAGCACCGCTCGTGGCGGGAGCTCGCGCGGGTCGAGACCGAGGTCTTTCAGCGCCCGAGTCGCCAACGCCCGCTGGTCGTCGCTATCGGCAATTCCGAAGTACCGGGGCAAACCTGCGGCAGCCGGGTAACGGCGCAGGATATCGAGCGCCCAGCGGTGAAAGGTGCCGACAAAGCCACCTCCGAGCGGGCGGCCGAGGAGATTCTCGACCCGCTCGCGCATCTCCCGCGCCGCTTTGTTGGTGAAGGTTACCGCAGTGATTTCGGAGGGCTCGGCCGCACCCACCGCCAACAGGTGGGCGATACGGTAGGTGAGGACGCGGGTCTTGCCGGAACCGGCGCCGGCGAGCACCAGCAGGGGGCCCTCGCCGTGGGTCACGGCCTCGCGTTGCGGCGGGTTGAGGTCATCGAGAAGGGAGCTCACGGAACCGGCACCTCCAGAGGAGGGAAGAACCTACCAGCGTCGCTGCGGAGACACAACCTGTCGATTTCGGATTTCGGATTTCGGATTTCCAGCCGTCCCGCTGGTCACAATCTGATGGACAACCAAAAACCGACCCGGAGGCACCACGCCGACTTCCGCTCGGAGCTTCCGAGCCGCGATCCGCTGTCCACTCGTCCGCTCGACCGCTACATGGGTGGACAAGGGCAAAATCCGAAATCCGAAATTTATTCGACGGTGACGCTTTTGGCGAGATTCCGCGGCTGGTCGACGTCGTTGCCGAGCGCCACCGCCACGTGGTAGGCCAGGAGCTGTAGCGGGACAACCGTTACCACCGGTTGCAGCAATCGGTGCACCCGCGGCACCCGCAGCACGAGATCGGCCACACCGTCGAGGCCGCCGGCGTGTTCATCGGAAATCGCCAGCACCCGGGCGCCGCGCGCCTTGACCTCCATCAAATTGCCGATGAGCTTCTCCCGATTCGCACCCTCCGGCGCCACCGCCACCACCGGAAAGCCCTCCTCGAGGAGGGCGATGGGACCGTGCTTCATCTCGCCGGCCGGGTACCCCTCGGCATGGAGATAGGAGATCTCCTTGAGCTTGAGGGCCCCCTCGAGGGCGATCGGGTAGAGGATGCCACGACCCAGGTAGAGCGAGTCGGTGGCGCCGGCCAGGAGCTCGGTGCCCTGGCGATACGTGTCTCGGTCGATCGCCAGGACACGCTCCACCGCCAGCGGCAGGTGCTGAAGCTCGGTCACCAGCGTCTCGTCGGTGGCGTCGGCAAGACCGCGGGCGGATCGCAGCGCCAACGCCATCAGGACCAGGGCCACGAGCTGGGTGGTCAAGGCCTTGGTCGAGGCGACCCCGATCTCCGGGCCGGCCTGGGTGAGCATGCGCGAGGTCGCGAGACGCCACGATGACGAGCCGCGGTTGTTGCACACCGTCGCCAGCAGGGCGCCGCCCTCGCGCGCCATCTCCATGGCCGCCAGGGTGTCGGCGGTTTCTCCGCTTTGGGTGACTCCGACGACGAGGACGTCGTCGCCGATCAGCGGCAAGCGGTACCGGTACTCCGAGGCGTAGTCGACCTCGGTCGGCAGCCCGGTCAGCTCCTCGATCACGAACTTTCCGACCAGACAGGCGTGCCACGAGGTGCCGCAGGCGACGAGGTGCACACGCTCCAGCTTGGCCAGCTCCTCGGCGCTGAAACCGAGACCGTCGAGGTTGACGCCGCGACGAGCGGAGTCGAGGTAGGCCAGGACCGTGTTGCGGATCGCATCCGGCTGCTCGAAGATCTCCTTGAGCATGAAGTGGCGGTAGCCGCCCTTCTCGACCCGCGCCGCGTCCCAGTCGAGGGTCTCGACGGGTCTCGTGATCTTCTCGCCCGCTGCGTCGAGAATCTCGACGCCCTCCGGCCGCACCACCGCCACGTCAGAGTTCTCCAAAAAGATCACCCGCCGGGTGCGATGGAGGAGGGCGGTGACATCGGAGGCCACCATGTTCTCGTCTTCTGCAAGACCGACCACCAGTGGGGGCCCGTTGCGAAAGGCCACGACGACGTCGGGCTCGGCCCGGTGCACCGCCACCACCGAGTACTGGCCTTCGAGCCGCGACCGCACCGCAAGCACCCGTTGGGCGAGGGATCCCTCCGCCCGCCCGAGGAGCTGGGCGATGAGCTCGGTGTCGGTGTCCGACTGGAGGTCGACGCCGGCGGCCAGGAGCTCTTTTCTCAGATCGGAGTAGTTTTCCAAAATACCGTTGTGGACCACCGCCACCTGTCCCCCGGCGTCCGTCTGGGGGTGGGCGTTGGCCTCGGTCGGCGCGCCGTGGGTCGCCCACCGCGTATGGCCGATACCGACAGTGCCGTGAAGCGGTTCGTGATAGGCGCGTTGCTCGAGGTTTTCGAGCTTGCCCGCGGCGCGCAGGATGCCGATCTCATCCCCACCCATCACCGCCATGCCGGCGGAGTCGTAGCCGCGGTACTCGAGCCGTCGCAGACCGTCGAGCAGCACCGGCACGACCTCGTCCGCACCCACGTAGCCAATGATCCCGCACATTTCAAACCCGCGCCGCGTCGAGGGCGGCGAGGAGCTGGTCGAAGGATGCGGCAAAGGCCGCAACCCCCTCCTCCTGAAGCTCCTCGGTAGCTGCGTCGATGTCCACGCCGACGCCGGTAAGATCTGCAAATACCTGCTCGGCGCCGGCCAGATCCTCGCCCAAGCTTGCGCGCACGACGCCGTGGTCTCGGAAGGCTTCGAGGGTGGCGACCGGCAGAGTATTGACCGTGTCCTTGCCGATCAGCTCCTCGACGTACATGACGTCGCGGTACGCCGGGTTCTTGGTGCTGGTCGAAGCCCACAGCGGCCGTTGTACACGCGCACCGCGCGCGCCATGAGGCGCGAACGCCTCGCCGCCGAAGAGCTCCTCAAAGCGGCGGTAGGTCAACTTGGCATTGGCTACGGCGGCCTTTCCGCGAAGGCCGAGGGCCGCAGGCGTTCCGAAGGCTTCGAGCGCCGCATCGATCTTGGTGTCGACCCTGCTGACGAAAAAAGAAGCAACCGATGCGACGCGCGCGGGCTCGGCGCACGCCTCGAGACCGCACAGATATGCCCCGGCCACCGCCTCGTAATGACCAAGAGAGAACATCAACGTGGCGTTGACGTTGATGCCTCGAGCGATCAACCGCTCGATGGCCGGGATGCCTTCCGACGTGGCCGGCACCTTGATCATCAGATTGGGCCGATCAACCATTCGCCACAACCGTTCGGCCTCCGCGATCGTACCCTCCGTGTTGCGAGCGAGATGGGGTGAGACCTCGAGACTGACATACCCGTCCACGCCGCCGCTGGCCTCGAAAACCGTGCTCAAAACTTCGGCCGCCCCGCAAATGTCTTCGATCGCCAGGGCCTCATAGAGGTCGATTGTTCTCATCGCGGGATCGTTGCCGAGCAGCTCGGCAACCGCAGCTTCATAGTCGCCGCCGCCCTCGATGGCCTTTTGGAAGATCGAAGGGTTCGATGTCACACCGCGCACCCCATCGTCCGCTACGAGGCGAGAGAGAGAGCCGCTTGAAAGCAGCGCACGTTCGATGAAGTCGAACCACACCGCCTGTCTCTGATCCTCCCACAGTTGCTTCAGTGGATTCATGCCGTCTCCGTCTCCAACCAGCACACCGTTCGAATCAATTCTCTTCCTCAACCAACTCTATCGCTTTTTCCACCACAGCCTCAGCCGTGAGCCCGAAATGCCGAGCGACCTCGGCCCCCGGCGCCGAGGCGCCGAAACGGTCGATGCCGATGACGGCCCCCCAATCGCCGACGACGTCCCGCCAGCCGAGGGTCACCCCCGCCTCCACCGCGAGCCGCGGAATCGACGGCGGCAGAACCTGCCGGCGGTATGCTTCGGGCTGATTGGCAAAGAGCTCCCATGAGGGCATCGACACCACCCGCGCCCTGATTCCCCGCCGCGCCAGCTCGGTGCGCGCATCAAGCGCCAGCGAAACCTCACCCCCGGTGGCGATGATCACGATCTGCGACAACCCGTCTTCACCATCGAGAAGGACATAGGCCCCGCGGGCAACCCCGTCGGCGCCACGCTTCCGGGCCCCCTCGAGTACCGGCAGCCCCTGTCGGCTGAGGAGCAGGGCGGTAGGACCCGCGTGGCGTTCGACGGCAACCTGCCACGCCGCCGCGGTCTCGTTGGCGTCGGCCGGCCGCACCACCACCAGACCCGGGATCACCCGCAGCGCCTGAATATGCTCGACCGGCTGATGGGTCGGCCCATCCTCTCCCACCCAGATCGAATCGTGGGTGAAGACGTAGATCACCGGCTGCTCCATCAACGCTGCGAGGCGGATGGCCGGGCGCATATAGTCGGAAAAGACCAGAAAGGTCGCCCCATAGGGCCGCAACCCCCCGTGCAGTGAGAGTCCGTTGAGAACGGCCCCCATCGCGTGCTCGCGGATGCCGAAGTGGAAGTTCCGGTTGCCGGGGGCGTCCGCGAGCAGATCCCCACCACCGTCGATCAGCGTCTTGTTCGACGGCGCGAGATCGGCCGATCCGCCGATCAGCTCGTCGAGCACGCCGGCCAGGGCGACCAATACCTTTCCCGAGGCGGCGCGGGTCGCGATCTTTTCTCCACCGGCGAGAAAGTCCGGCAGGGCGTCGGTCCAACCATCCGGGAGCTTGCGGTCGAGGCGCCGCCGCCAATCGCGTGCGAGGTCGGGATGGTCCGTGGCCCAGGAATCAACCACCACCTCCCATTTGCGGTGGGCGTCGCCGCCGCGCGCTCCCGTTTCCCGGAAGCGGGCTGCGACCTCCGGCGGCACGAGAAACGTCTCGTCCTCCGGCCACCCGTATGCCCGCTTGGTCGCGCGCACCTCGTCGGCGCCAAGTGGGGCGCCGTGGGCTGAAGCGCTGTCCTGCTTGGTGGGAGCGCCCCAGGCAATGTGGGTTCGAACTCGAATCAGGGTCGGCCGGCCGTCGTCCGCCGCCGCCGTCTCGAACACCGAGGACAGGGCTTTGAGATCGTTCCCGTCATCCACCTCGAGCACCCGCCAACCGTACGCGGCAAAACGGGCCGGGACGTTCTCTGAGAACGAAAGATCGGTGCCTCCCTCGATCGTTATGCGGTTGTCGTCCCAAATCCACACCAGCCGGCCGAGTTGCAGGTGTCCGGCGAGGGAGGCCGCCTCGGAGCTCACCCCTTCCATGAGATCGCCGTCCGAGCACAGAACCCAGGTCCGATGATCGACAACGCGTTGGCCGGAGCGGTTGAACTCCGCCGCCAGATGGGCTTCCGCCACCGCCATTCCGACCGAGGTGGCGACCCCCTGGCCGAGCGGTCCGGTGGTCATCTCCACACCCGGAACCTCACCGACCTCCGGGTGGCCGGGAGTCTTTGATCCCCACTGCCGGAAGCTCTCGAGCTCTTCGAGCGGAAGATCGTAGCCGGTGAGATGAAGGACGCTATAGAGGAGCATCGATGCGTGGCCGCAGGAAAGAACGAAGCGGTCGCGGTCGGGCCACCCGGGATCGGAAGCGTCGTGCTTGAGGAATTTCGTAAACAGCACGTAGGCCACCGGCGCCAGGCCCATCGGGGCGCCTGGGTGCCCCGAGTTCGCACGCTCGATGGCATCGATCGACAGGGTGCGGATGGTGGTGACGGCAAGCTGATCGACATCGTCAAAAATCTGGGTCACTGTGCCTCCCGGCGGCCATCGTAATCGATCCCCGGCTCATCTGCAGCAGGCTCCCAGACGTTATTCGTCTGTCGCGGCTTCCGGCTTTGCGCTATGCCGTAAAAGGTCGCGGTTGGCTCGGTCTATTAAAATCTCTTGGGAGTTTCCGGCAGGGCGAGCTAATACCTAACAGCTTGCTCCTAGCGGCTGCGCAGCTCGTACAGAACCTGCTTGGCGACCGCCTTCAAGGTCTCGAAGACCCCGATGCCCTTGGTGGCGACCGCCTCGAAGGTCGGCTCGCCCTTGAAATTGAGGAGTCGGTACATGTCGTCCACCAGGACCGCAGTCGGCAGATCGCGTTTGTTGAACTGGAGGACGTAGGGAACGGTCTTGAGATCGAAGCCGTTCTCCCTGAGGTTTTCTTCGAGGTTTCTCAGGGACTCCTCGTTCGCGTCCATTCGCGCTTCCTGCGAGTCGGCCACGAACACGACGCCGTCGACTCCCTTCAGGATGAGCTTCCGGCTCGCGTCGTAAAAGACCTGTCCGGGAACGGTGTAGAGGTGGAAACGGGTCTTGAATCCGCGCACGGCGCCAAGGTCGAGCGGCAGGAAGTCGAAGAACAGCGTGCGATCGGTCTCGGTGGCGAGCGAGATCAGCTTGCCCTTCTGCTGTGGTGACGACTTCTCGAAGATGTACTGGAGATTCGTCGTTTTCCCGCACAGACCGGGTCCGTAAAAGACGATCTTGACGTTGATCTCACGGGCGGCGTAGTTGATGAAGCTCATTCGGAAAACAATGCGTCGATATCGTCGTCGGTGATTTCGGCAAACGGTGAAACGGTTTCCACGGCGCCGACCTCGGCCGCTTTGGCCTCCATGTCGTTGAGCACCCTCTCGATTTCGCCCGAGACCTTGCGAACCCGCAACCGCACGAGACCCAATGACGAACGCTCGTCAAAGATCACAACCAGGATCAGCCGTTGGGCCACGATCGAGATGTGAATATTGTCCTTGCGTCCCTCATGGAAGAGGATCGAAAACTCTTTTTCGCCGATGAGCTTGGCCAGACCGTCGGTTGCGGCCACGTTACCTGCGGTGAGCGACGCGAGGGAGGTCGTGTCGATGAGCTCGACCTCGCCGGCCTCTGCGATCTGCTGGCCGTTCTTGTCGACCAGGAACACGATCTTGGCGCTTGCGTCCATCCGCAAGGTGTTGAGGAGTTGCTTGATGGCCCGGAACTCCTCTTCGTACATGACCAGTGAATTATTCAACTCCTCATACTCCCCAACAGTCTCAATTTATAGCACATCCGCCCTCTCGAGGCCAATCGTGCCGGCCAGGACATACCTTTCGTGGCGACCGATAACTATCTTTATTGACCGATAAATAGCTCTCAGATTCGACGCCGGAGCTTGAGCGCTTGGGCCAGCGTCACTCGATCGACCGCCGCCACTTCCCCGCCCACCGGAATCCCCGACGCCGGACGACTCACTCCCACTCCGAGCGGTTGCAGGCGACGGGAAATATAAAGCGCCGTGGTTTCGCCTTCGACCGTAGGGTCGGTTGCGAGGATGACCTCAGTCACACCGCCGGCTCGACAGCGCTCCTCGAGGCGAGCGATGGTCAGATCATCCGGTCCGACCCCGTGAAGGGGCGACAGATGGCCGAGGAGGGCGTGGTAGAGGCCGCGATAATCGCCGGTCGCTTCCACCGCCCAGGCCGTCGTCGGCTCCTCCACGACCAGGATGGTTTCACGGTCACGACTCGGGTCGGCGCAGACCGCGCATGGGTCGGTTTCAGTGAGCAGGCAACACTCGGAGCACAGGCTCACCGCCTCGCGCAACCCGGCGAGAGTGGCGGCAAAGGCGTCGAGCTCGTTCGGGTCGATGGTCAGAAGATGCTCCGCCAGACGCTGCGCCGTTCGTGGGCCGACCCCGGGGAGACGCTCGAGGTGAGCCAACAGGCTGCGGACCGCGTGCGGCCGCAATTCCATCAATCGCCGCCATCAGGACGCACAGCAACCACATCTCCCCCAAAAACCCGCGTGGCGAGGATCACCCCAGGATCGGAACGAACCTCCTCCTCCAAGGAGGCGTCCTCGGTCTCGGCGGTGGCGGAATCGGCGGCCAGGTCGCCAATCGCCTCTTCGGTGGCGCCGGCGAGGTCCTCTTCGACCGCCGGCGCCGCCTCCGTCGCGCCGCCTCCGCCCGTCGCCCGGCCCGGTTCGGCGCCGGTAGCGCCGCCGGTCGCGGGTGGCGGTATCTCGACGGGACCCGATGCAGCGCCCGGGGTCGGTGCGAGATCGCCCGACCCGGCAAGCCAGCCCTCGACGGTGCGCACCGCCGGCCATCGGGCGAGCCGCAAGGACGCGACCTCGAGCGCGAGCTCGCGGTTCCCCGCTTCGCGCAGAAGACCCTCCTGCTCGAGCCACAGACCGAGCATACGGCTCAACGGGTCGACGCCGTGGGCGTCGGCAATCGGCTGAAGCACGCTGCGGTGAGCGTCCGAGAGCGAAGATTCGAGGTCAGGGTTGACCGCGAGGTAGAGAACCGTGCGCAGAACGCGGCCGATTTCTCGATACAGCACCGAGGCGTCCTGGCCTGCGGCGAGCTGCGTGTGGAGCGACGACAGACCATCCGCGATGCGACCCGAAGCAAGGGCGTCCATGAGCCCGGCCGTGGCCTCCATCGGCGGCACACCCAGCACCGCCGCGACTGCCTGATCGTCAACCTCGTCCGCAGCAAAAGCCCGCAGCTGATCGAGCAGCGACAGCGCGTCGCGCACGCTGCCCTCCGCCGCGCCGGCAATTGCAGCGGCGGCCGACGGCGCGAGGGTGAAGCCCTCGGCGGCCGCGATCTCGGACAAACGACCGCGGATGAGCTCCGTGCCGACCGGCCGAAACTCGAGCTGCTGGCAGCGCGAGAGGATGGTCGCCGGAACCTTGAGACGCTCGGTGGTGGCGAAGATCCAGAGGATGTACGGGGGCGGCTCCTCGATGGTCTTGAGGAGCGCGTTGAACGCCGACTTCGACAGCATGTGGACCTCGTCCACGATGATGACCCTGAACCGGTCCCGCGTCGGGTGGTAACGAAGCAGCTCCTGAAGCTCACGGACATCGTCGACGCCGGTGTTGGTGGCGGCATCCATCTCGATCACGTCGAGGCTCGAGCCGTCGGTAATCTCCCGGCACGAATCGCACTCGCCGCACGGCTCGGCCGTGGGTCCCTGTGAGCAGTTGACGGCCTTGGCGAGCAGCCGCGCGGCGGTGGTCTTGCCGACGCCCCGCAGACCGGAGAACAGATAGGCCTGGCCGAAGGTGCCGGCGCCAAGGGCGTTGGTGAGCGTCTGCACCACCACCTCCTGGCCGAGGAGGTCGGCGAATTTCTGCGGGCGCCACGTGCGGGCGAGGACTTGGTAGGTCATCTCGGTATCTTAGCCGGGATTTCGGATTTCGGATTTTGGATTTCGGATTTTCCACCCGCGCACCCCCGCTGACCGTGGCCCCGTACCCGGCGATGGGATGTGCGTCGGATCACACAGCCGCCTCCTTTCGGCGCAGCACCCTCAACCAAATTTGGTCAATCGCGTAACAATATGGGTGGGCAGGCATAACCGTGTCTGCCTATCGTGTGGGGAATCTGATATGGTTTCGTATGGTTTGCTTCGTTGAGAGAACCAGGGAGGTCTCGTATGAATCGTAGAATACTCGGAATCGCCTGTCTCGGGCTGATGGCTTTCGCATCGTCGGTATTGGCCATCGCACCCGGTGACGATCTCCTGATCGCGGGAGCGGCGCGAACCAATAGATGGCACTCGGATCTCTACATCAACAACGCCGGCTCGACGACGGTGTCGGTGGACGTCCTGTGGTTGGAACGAGATCAGGCCAACTCCAACCCCGACTCGCGGTCCTTCACCGTCGGTCCAGATGAAACGCTCATCCTCGATGACGTGCTTCTGAATGACTTCGGAATGAACAACGCCGCCGGCGCCTTCCGCATTACTGCGACGGGCGGCGAGGTCACCGCCAACCTCATTGTCTTTTCGGGATTTGACGACCCCACCACCGGCACCTTCGGCTCGGGTTTCGAGGCCATCCCGGCATCCGCTGCGACGGGGGCGGGAGAGTCCACGACTGTCATGGGTCTCGCCTCGACCAGTTCCTTCTATACCAACATCTTCGCCCTCGCCGGGGGCAATGGCGTCACCATGGACCTCGACCTGCTCGACGCCGATGGGGATGTCCTCGACACCGCGCAGGTCATCCTGGAAGCCTATGAGCCGTGGCTGTCCTTCCGAACCGATCTCTGGGATGTCAGTACATTTGAAAACGGCACCGTGCTGGCACGGGTTTCCGCCGGCTCGGCAGTGATCCTCGGTTCAAAGACCGACGAGACCAGCACGGATCCCACCACCCTCGAATCCGCCTTCGGCGCCGGCGCCGGCTCGGCCGACGGCACCTACCAATTCGCCATTTACGACAGCCTCGCCTTCGCATCCGGCGGCAACCTCATGATTGCCGACGACATCGTCGAGGCCATCAACGGCACCTACATCAACTTCGACAAGGGAGTCATTGATCCAGACACCGGCGACGTAATACCCGGCGGCGTCTCCGAGTGCACCCTGATCTTCCTCTGGGGCATCGGTTTCACACCGACCGCGGTCGACGACTTCGCAACCGGCGTCGAGTTCACCGACACCTATCCCGACGGCGGCGATATGACCTGGGACGTGGTGTTCACCCTCGACGACAACCTCGGCTTCTCCGGCACCATCGACGCCGTCGGCGCCAACTTCACCGGCGACGACACCGGCTGCAACGGCACCTTCCCGACCCTCACCTTCGAGGGCGGCAAGAGCAACTGAACTGCAATCGTCCAAAGAAATGGGCCGCCCTTCGGGGCGGCCCGTTTTTTCAGTCATGTCGTTGGCTCAGAAGCGGTCGGCGTACTCGCTGATCCCGGGGATGAGAAAACGCTGACCGTTGAGTCCCTTGACGATACACAGGACGTGGACGACCAAAATCACCAACAGGAAAACCGGCCACAGCAGACCAATGATGCACCCCAGCCCGCCACTGACGGCGCCGAGAACGCCGCCGATGATCATCAGGCCGATCATCACCGCAACCTCGACCACGGCCAGCACGAGGCCGTGCTTGGCGTGCCACTGGACCTCCTTGTCGTCCTTTTCGACGAGCAACGGGATCAGCGCCAGGAGTCCGAGATAGGAGAGCACGATCATGATGGTGCGGTTGTCGGAGACGATGTCCACCGGCGGCGTTTCTTGGGGCGGTGGGGGCGGCGGTTCGGCCGGCGGCGGAGCCGGCGGCGGGACGTTGTCATTCGGGCCCTGAGGGGTGTCTTCCATGATGTGGTCTCCCTTCGTCACGCGCAATTTTTCGGAATTCTTCGCGTTCGGTGTGGCCATCTTACCCGATTTTCCCGATTTCGCGCATGACAGGAGGGCGGCGTCCGGCGTGAGCGATGTTACGCACATAGCACGCGTCGTTATTTCGGCAGGCAGAATGGAGTGTACCGCCCACATCGCCAATCCAAATTCCTGATGTTCTCGCGGGGGCGCACGGCCCCCGGTCAGCCGCTTCAGGTGGGACCCTTGCAGGCCGCGGCGAGGGTGCGAGCGAAGTACTCGCGGTCATGCGCGAAGTGGCAACGCTTGTACTTCTTGCCGCTGCCGCACCAGCAGGGATCGTTGCGTCCCAGTTGGCGGGCTGAGTCCGGTGGCGCGTCGCGCTTGAATAGATGGTCGAGAAGGGCCATGTCTTCAGTTGCCTCCGGAAATCACGCTGTCGTACTCGCGCTCGAATAACAGAACCCACAGCGCTGCGGTCGCCGCGAGGTGTAAGGGGGCTTTGTTCATGTGCGCTCCTCGGTACGCTCCACCCGCACGATCCCGGACACTGATGGGTATTTCATCAGGATGCCGGTTGTTGAGAGATCCGCCCGGCGTTTCGGGCGATCTCGGCAAAGAACCCCATCGTGTCCGGAACCACCGGATCCTTGATGCGGTAGAAATTCTTCGTGCCACACCCCTCGCGATCGACAATGCCCGCGAGCAGCAGGTGTTTGAGCTGCTGGGAGACCGTCGACTGTCGCTCTCCGGTAGCCTCGATGAGCTCGGTGACGCATGCCGGGCCCTGCATCAGCCGGCACAAGATCTTGATTCGCACCGGGTTCGCGAAGTGGGCGACAAAATCACGGATCCACGCACAGGCGTTCTGATCCTTCAAAAATTGGGCGGTGGCGTGAGTGTCTCGATGTTCCATTAGAATATCATGATATGGTGATGTTCTGAAAAGTCAACCCCCTCTGTGAAAAAAATCACGATCATCCCGAATATGGAACGGTCGTCTCCGGTTGGCTCAGTTTCGCCTCTCCTGGTTCCGAAACATCGTGGTGGCGGGCCCTAAAGGACCCGCCTACAAAGGCTGCCGGGATATGTGTGGGCGGGTCCTTTAGGGCCCGCCACCACTTGGTAACAACACCGCCCGGTTGTTCGGCCAACCCGAATCAATCGGATACGTAAGATGTGGAAAACCAACAGGGGGTGGCGTGTCGGCTGTGGTTAGTGGTTGGTGAGAAATGCGGGGCAGGGAAGACGTGGTAGCCCGTACGGGATTCGAACCCGTGTTACCGGCGTGAGAGGCCGGCGTCCTAGACCCCTAGACGAACGGGCCACGCGGAGAGGGAAAATACCACACGTGATATCGAGGTGCAAGCAGTTCTGCTATACTGCCGGGCCATTCTGGATGTGGAGGACATGCATGAGCATCAAGGTTGCAATCAATGGTTTCGGACGGATCGGCCGGCTGGTAGCCCGCCATCTCGTGGCGCGCGACGGCTTCGATCTGGTCGCGGTCAACGACCTCACGTCACCCGACATGCTGGGCTATCTCTTCGCCCACGACTCGGTGCACGGTCCATATCGCGGCACGGTGGAGGTCGACGGCTCGGACCTGATCATCGACGGCGACCGCATGCGGGTGCTCGCCGAACGCGATCCGGCAAAGCTTCCCTGGCAGGAGCTCGGTGTCGACTACGTCTTCGAGGCCACCGGTCTGTTCCGGAGCCGCGAAAAGGCGGCAGCGCATCTTCAAGCCGGCGCCAAGAGAGTGGTGATCACGGCCCCCGGGCAGGATGTCGACGAGACCTTCGTCATGGGGGTCAACAACCAGCTGTATGATCCCGCAAAACACTTCGTGATCTCGAACGCGTCGTGCACCACCAACTGCCTGGCGCCGATGGCGAAGGTCCTCGACGAGGCCGTCGGCATCAAGCACGGCTGGCTCACCACCACCCATGCCTACACCCTCGACCAGAGCCTCCTCGACACCCAACACCCGAAGGACATGCGGCGCGCCCGCGCCGCCGCCATCAACATCATCCCGAGCTCGACCGGTGCCGCCAAGGCCATCGGCCTCGTCTACCCGACCCTCGCGGGCAAGCTCCACGGTGCCGCCATGCGGGTGCCGGTTGCCGACGGGTCGGTCTGCGATCTGACCTTCGTCGCCGCGCGTGAATCCTCGGTCGACGAGCTGCAGAATGCATTCGTGGACGCTGCCAACGGGTCGCTCAAGGGCATCCTGCGCGCCGCCGACGAGGCTTTGGTCTCCACCGACATCATCGGCGAGACCCACTCGACGGTGGTGGATCTGCCGCTGATCTCGCAGGTCGCCCCGGACTTCTTCCGGGCCGTGGGCTGGTATGACAACGAAAATGCCTACGCGCTGCGCTGCGTCGACCTCCTCGAGTACATGGTGGGCCGGGAGAACGCGTGAACCTGCCGCTCCTCGGTGATCTCGAGAATCTCGATGGCGCCCGGATCCTGGCTCGCCTCGATCTCAACGTGCCGGTGGCCGACGGTCAGGTGATGGACGATACCCGTATCAATGCCGCCCTGCCGACCCTGAGGTGGCTGCTCGAACGGGCCGATGTCGTGGCCGCCTGCTCACACCTCGGCAAAGCCAACGGCGCCCCCGACTCGCAGTACTCCCTTGCGCCGGTGGCCGCGTTCCTCGGACAAGCCCTCGGACGAGACGTGACCTTTGTACCCAACTGCCTGGATCCCGCCGCCGAGGCCGAGCCGGGCGCCCTCCTTCTGCTCGAGAATCTCCGCTTCCACCCCGGCGAGAAGGCCGACGATCCCGATTTTGCAGCCGCCCTGGCGGCGCCCTACAGCCACTATGTCAACGACGCCTTCGGCACCGCCCACCGGGCCCACGCCTCGGTGGTGGAGGTTCCGAAGCTGTACGGGCACGGCCGCAAGGCCGCCGGTTTTCTCATCGAACGCGAGGTAGAGGCGCTGGGGCGGATCGTCAACGAGCCTGAGCAGCCCTTCGTGGCGGTCGTCGGCGGCGCCAAGGTGTCGACCAAGATCGCGCCGCTCGAGGCCCTCCTCGGACGCGTTGCAAGCCTTCTCATCGGCGGCGGCATGGCCAACACCTTTTTCCTCGCCAAGGGGCTCGAGGTCGGCCGGTCGCTGGTCGAGGAGGAGATGGTTGGCACGGCGCGAGAGATCCTCGAGCTGGCGGCCGAGAGGGACATCGACCTCGAGCTGCCGTCGGACGTCGTGGTTGGAGATGCGATCGACAACCCGCAGGTCGTCGAGATCGTTTCGGCTCAGGACATCCCCGCCGATCTCATGGTCGTCGACATCGGGCCGCAGACCCGTGCTCGCTATGAAGAGGTGCTGGCCGCGGCGCGCACCATCTTCTGGAACGGGCCGATGGGCGTCTTCGAGATCCCCGAATTCGCCGCCGGCACCCTCGCCGTGGCCGAAGCGTTGGCGGCGAGCCCGGCCTTTTCGGTGGTCGGCGGTGGCGAGTCGGTGATGGCGATCCGCCGCGCCGGCGTGATCGACGACATCGACCACGTCTCGACCGGCGGCGGCGCGTCGCTTGAGTTCATAACCGGCGAGGCTCTGCCCGCCATCACTGCCCTGGAGGAATGAGTCGATGCGAAAACCGTTGATCGCCGGGAACTGGAAGATGCACAAGACGGTGGCGGAAGCCGGCGCCTTCCTCGAGGAACTTCTCGCCGAGGATCTTCCGTCCGGCGTCGATGTGGTGTGCTGTCCGACCTTCGTAGCCTTGCCGGCTGCGGCCATGATCCTGAGCGGTTCCGAAATCGGCCTCGGCGCGCAGAACGTGCACTGGGAGTCGTCGGGCGCCTTCACCGCCGAGGTGGCGGCTGAGATGCTGATCGAAATCGGCGTCGGTTGGGTGATCGTCGGTCATTCCGAACGGCGGCAGCTGTTCGGCGAGACCGATGCCTCGGCCGTGGCCCGCGCCGGCGCCGCCCAGGCGGTGGGTCTCGAGGTCATCTACTGCATCGGCGAGACGCTTGACGAACGGGACGGTGGCGACACCTTCGCGGTTCTCGAACGCCAGACAGCCGATCTCGGCATCCTCGATCCCGCCCACCTCGTGCTCGCGTACGAGCCGGTGTGGGCGATCGGCACCGGCCGCACCGCAACCCCCGCCCAGGCCCAGGAGGCCCACGCGTTTCTTCGATTGCAGGTCGCCAAGCTTTTCGGGAGCGATGCCGCCGAGCGCTTGCGAATCCTGTACGGCGGCAGCCTCAAACCCGCCAACGCCGAGGAGCTGCTTCGGCTGCCAGACGTCGACGGTGGTCTCATCGGCGGCGCAAGCCTTGACGTACGGTCGTTTTCCGCTATTATCCGCGCTGCGGCGGAGTGCGCCGCCGGAGATGAATTGTGACTGTTCTTCTAGTAATTCTGTATGTTTTAGTGTGCCTTTTCCTGGTCATGGTTGTCCTCCTGCAACAGGGCAAGGGGGCCGATCTGGCCGGTGCTTTCGGTGGCGGTGGCAGCCAAACCTCGTTCGGCCCGCGTGGCGGCACAAACATCATGCACCGTATGACGACGGGAGCATTCGTGCTCTTCGTACTCCTGTGCCTGACCC
>Ga0209013_10001496_pt1 | contig 21559 bp, 18 predicted proteins | sample Cruoilmetagenom2_FD_187291 | JGI IMG/M metagenome (GOLD analysis project Ga0209013, IMG submission 187291) | Oil polluted marine microbial communities from Coal Oil Point, Santa Barbara, California, USA - Sample 2 (SPAdes) (version 2) | ecosystem: Environmental > Aquatic > Marine > Oil seeps ...
TCATTCCGGCGCAGGGTTCATCCAGTAGCAGAAGTTCAGGTTCCAGCGCCAGGGCCCGGCCCAGTTCGATGCGTTTCTGGGTGCCGTAGGGAAGTCCGCTGACCAGTTTGTCCCGAACGGCCTGAAGATCCAGAAAATCGACGATTTCTTCTACCTTTTTCCGGTGAACGGTTTCTTCCTTACCGGCAAAAGAGCGTTTACCCCACATGAATCCCCCCCTGAACAGGCCGGTCTTCATGTAGAGATGACGACCGAGCAGGATATTTTCCATGGTGTTTATGTGGGAGAAAAGTTCGATATTCTGAAAGGTCCGGGCAATCCCCATCCGAGCCACTGCATCCGGTTTTTTCCCCTGAATCGTTTTTCCCTTGAAACTGATTTCGCCACGGCCGGGTTTATATATCCCGTTGATGCAGTTGAACAGGGTGGTCTTTCCGGCACCGTTGGGGCCGATGATGGAATATATTTCCCCGGCCTGGACATCAAAGCTGATGTTTGACAATGCCTTCAAACCGCCAAAAGAGATGCTCAGGTTTTTTACGCTGAATATGGTCATAAATTTAGGAATTGACGCTCAATTAAGGTTAAAAAAAATTTGGGTGTCGACCATCGGCCAACACCCAAAAACAATTTATCCACACATCTTATTCGGTGACCGTTATCCAGCCGGATAGCTTTTTGGCTTTGGCGCCTTCAAGGCACTGCACGAGAAAGGATTGATTTTGTCCCCTCCGACAGGATGGGTCCTTGGGGTCAAACGGCTTATAGCCGATTTTGCCGCTGATCCCTTGGAAATCTTTTAATCCTTCCAGAGCCTTGACCAGCTTTTCCCGGGTCAGATCCTTCCCGCATTGCTTGAGAGCTTCCACAAACGGCTCGGCGAAAGCGATGCCGGCATAGTAGAACAGTCCCCAGCGTTCGTCTTTTCCGGCGTACTTATCGAACGCCTCGGCTTTATATTTTTTCATCAGCGGGTTGTCGGAATCCGGCAGCTCGGCGAAGGTGGCGGAGATGACGTCTTTCCATAAACCCTTGCTGATGTGCATCATCAATGGAAAGTCCGAACAGGTGCTGGTGCTCAAGAATTGAGGTTGAAACTGCATCGCGGCACTGATTCCGACGGTTTTGACGGCATGGGTTACATTGGTCCATAAGAGAACCGCGTCGGCATTGGATTTTTTAAGTTGCATCACATGGGGCTTCAAATCCCCCTCCTTCATATCCACAGGGATCTCCGCCACCAGCTTCAGGCCGTGTTTGGCCAGTTCTTCCTTGGCCCCTATGACGCCGTTTTTGCCGTAATCGTCATTTTGATAAATAATGGCAAAGCGCTTTTTTCCCAGCTCCTTGACCGCGTAGCGGCAAAGAATACGGGCTTCGGTGGCGTACATGGGATAGACGTTGAAGAGATATTTTTGCGGGGGCGTAATCCAATGAAGGGAGCCGGCCGACGGACCGATCCAAGGGATTTTTCTTTCCATCAGGTAATCTTTCACGGACAGGCCGGGCGCCGTGCCCACTCCGGAAACCCACGCAAACATGCCGGTGCCCTCCTGAAGCTCCTTGACGCCGGCTTTGGTTTTGGCCGGGTTATAGCCGTCATCGAACATGTGGTGGATGAGCTTTCGTCCGTGAATGCCTCCTTGGGCGTTGATCATTTTGAAATAGGCATCGGTTCCCCGGGCGACGGATCCCCAGGCGGCGGCCGGCCCGGTCTGGGGGCCCCATTGACCGATGTGAATTTCCGTGTCGGTGACACCTTCTTCAGCCGAGACATTAAGCGCCAGGGTGAATACCATTGCCAGGGCGATAAATGCTGTCCAAAGAATGCCTTTTTTCATGTTCTTATCCTTTCGTTGGTTGGTTACCGAGTTTCTATAGGCTTTCAGATAATGTTTTTGGCAAGGATAGAGAGAGCCCCCCTGAGTAAGGCGTACAAATCGTACGTCGTCGAAGGGGGACGACCGATAACGCAGTTCAAAAACTTTATCTGGAAGGCTATACTTTTTTAACATAATGCCGCGCAAAAAGCCCGCTGGGCCTGACACACAATACAATAACAATGACGGCGAAGGCCACCACCGATTTGAATTCAATGGAGACATACCCCCCGAAAAGGTTTTCAGTGATACCAAGCAGATATGCACCCAGTACCGCCCCAGGCAGGGAGGTCATGCCGCCCATCACCGCCGCGGCAAATCCTTTAAGCAGCGGGTCCCACATCATATAAGGCTGCATGACCACCGGTGCGATGAGCAATCCGGCGATACCGCCCACAACCGATGAAATCCCCCAGGTGAGCATCATGACCTGATTGGTGCGGATCCCCATCAAGCGTGCCGCCGCATTGTTTTGCTGGGTCGCCTTCATGGCAACCCCCAGTTTTGAGAACCGGAAAAAAATAAAAAGGAGCACCATCAGAATCAGGGTCATCCCAAAGGTCAGCAATTCCAGGGTACTGATGAAAATATCACCGATCATAATACTGTCATAGGGCGTGATGGGAAAGGGCATAACTTTTTGTTCAGCCCCGAACTTCCAGGAAACAAATCCCATCAGGACCATCTCCAGGCCGATGGTGATCACGATCATGCCGAGGATATTCGGTTCCTTGGCCCTTCTCATGACGGTAAATTCAAGCAGGCAACCGAGAAAAAAGGAAAAGACCAGCGCAGATATAAAAGCAATGGTCATTGACAGCCCAAAAGTGTGCAGCAGCATGAAGGTAAAATACGTTGTGACGAGCGCCATTTCTCCCTGGGCGAAATTGGGCACTCCCGAGGTCTTGTAGATGATCACCATGGCCAGCCCCATCAGGGCATACGAACTACCGACGGTGACGCCGTTTACTATTATTTGCAAAAAATCGATCATAAAATTTCCTTGAAATTTTATATAACGCGGCTTTGCCGCTTTAATACCTTAGTGCATTTGTTCACAAGTATTGTATCGTATTTCAGGACTTTTAATTTAACCGCAGAGTCCGCTAAGACTGCAGAAATCATAATTATTATAAAACCATTTCTCTGCGTGCTCAGCGGTGAATTCTAAAACGGCCAGGTTTTCCAATATTTTTTTGTCCGAATCCAAATACCGAAAATGCCCAGTGGCTCAAACAGCATAATAAAAACCATGATCAGGCCGAATAGAATAAACTGAATATTAGATACACCGGTAATGGAAAAATAACTTGTCGACAGCGTCTCGAGCCATTCTCCGACGTAGGGAAGACTTAGAATATTCCGAAGCTGCAGGTCGAGCCAGCTTAAAAGACCCGCTCCGACAATCGAACCCATGATGGAGCCCAGTCCCCCCACGACCGCCATGGCTAAAAACATGATCGACATCAACAGCGAAAATATTTCCGGTTCGATAAATCGAAGAACAAAAGCGTACAGTCCACCGGCAGCACCGGCGTAAAACGCGCTGATGGCAAATGAAAGGGTTTTATAAAAAACTAGGTTGACTCCCATGGTTTCAGCGGCGATATCCGCGTCGCGAATGGCGATAAATGCCCTCCCCACGCGGGTCTTGATCAGATTTCGGGCAAAAATGGTCAAAATTACGGTGATGATCATCACCAGATAATAAAAGGATCGATCCGTATCTAAATGCCAGGGACCGATCATCAGTTCCGGCGTATGCAATCCCTGCCTGCCGCCGAAAAGCTCAATTTTACCGATTACCTGGGTAATGGTTAGCCCGAAACCCAGCGTAGCGATGGTCAGATAAGGCCCTTCCAGCCGCAACGCGGGAAGACCCAGGAGAAAACCGAACAACGCAGCCACCATTGCCCCCAGAGGCAATGCCAGTAGAAAAGGCAACGACCATTTGGTCATGAAAATAATGGTACCGTAGGCACCGATGGCGAAAAATCCGGCGTGGCCCAGGGAAATAAGTCCGGTGTATCCCACCAGAATATTCAGCCCGATCACAACGATAATATTAATGGCGATATAATTGGCAACGTAAACAAAATAATTCTTGAAAAGAAACGGGAAGGCGGCCAGAAAAACCATGAGGACGGCAAACCAGAAGACAATCACTCCGGAGCTGAAGAGCTGAACGTCTTCGTAATAATGCCTTTTCATGTCCATAGGTGGTGTTCCCGACTGGAAGTGTGGTTAAGCGGCAAGATCTCTGAAAATAAAGCCCTCTTTCGCCGTCCATGACCATGAACGAAATTGAACTTTTTTCAACGGTTTCGCATTGCCGATTTCTATTGTCCGAGAAATCGGTTAGGTAGATACGTTATGAATTGGCGGGAAATATGGCAGGTTGATGCCGGTGTGTCAATATTCGGAAAATACGTAAAAAATAATTGTTATTTGCAATTCATTGCATTAGACAGATTTATCTTGATCCCCCCCAGCAACACTGCAATCCAAAGTTCTCATGACGTATTCTTTCAAGTAGGGGCGACTGGCCGGTCGCCCCTACTAATGTATTCTGCCATTCTTAAATAAAAACTGATCCCTTGAACCTGCTTCCTAATCCCCGCCCCCTGAACCCTGATCTGCCCTATTCAAACAGGTCCGTGCTCAGGTAACGCTCACCGGTGCTGGGTAAGATAACCACGATCCGCTTATCGGCTGAAGCCGGACGACGGGCCATTTCCGCGGCAGCCCACGCAGCCGCGCCGGATGAAATCCCGCACAGGATACCCTCTTTTTTGGCCAGCTGGCGCGCCGTTTGAAAGGCATCTTCATTGGTAACGGTGATGACTTCGTCCACCAAGGATCGATCGAGGACCGCCGGCACGAATCCGGCCCCGATTCCCTGAATTTTATGGGGGCCTGGTTCCCCGCCCGATAAAATCGGTGATGCAGTCGGCTCCACGGCCACGGCTTTAAAATCCGGATTGCGGGTTTTGATCACCGATGCCACCCCGGTGATGGTGCCGCCGGTACCCACCCCGGAGACCAGTATATCCACTTTTCCGTCCGTGTCCCGCCAGATCTCCTCGGCCGTGGTTTCGCGATGAATCTGGGGATTGGCCGGGTTGGTGAACTGGTTTGGCATAAAAACGTCTTTTTCGGCCGCCAAGATTTCCTCGGCCTTGGCAATGGCCCCTTTCATCCCCTTGGGGCCGGGCGTCAGCACCAATTCGGCACCCAAATGGGCGAGCAGCTTGCGTCGTTCGATGCTCATGGTTTCAGGCATGGTCAAACAGAGCCGGTATCCTTTGGCTGCGCAGATAAATGCCAGGGAAATACCGGTATTCCCGCTGGTGGGCTCAACGATCAGCGTATTGGGACCGATTTTTCCGTCTTTTTCGGCGGCGGCAATCATCGCGGCGCCGATACGGTCTTTCACACTGCCCACCGGGTTGAAAAACTCCAGTTTGGCCAAAAGGGTCACATTTTTCGGAGCACCCAGGCGATTCAACCGCACGAGCGGCGTGCGGCCGATGGTATGGGCGATGGTTTCATGTATTTGCATGGCTAACCTCCATCAAAAGCATAAGAAATTGGCCACAGACCCACACAGACTTACACAGACGATTATCAGGATAGACATGAATATATTCGTCTGTGGTTGTCAGTGTGGGTCTCTGGCTAAACATGGTTTTTTGTAATTTTGGCATGATCCCGATCCCTTCCGGGATCATTTGTAAACGAGCTTGGGAGATTCCAGTATCACCGACGTATCCGGGGCCACCGACCGAGTGAGCCACACGTTCCCACCAATCACTGAGCGGGCACCGATTACCGCATCACCCCCGAGGATGGTTGCCCCGGAATAGATGATGACATCATCTTCGATGGTGGGATGTCGTTTCCGCCCCCGCAGTCCTTCTCCGGCATTAGGGGGTAATGAAAGGGCTCCCAGGGTGACGCCTTGATAGATGCGCACATTGTTACCAATCGCGGTCGTTTCGCCGATTACCACCCCCGTGCCGTGATCAATGACGAATCGCTCTCCGATTTCAGCACCCGGATGAATATCGATACCGGTAATACTGTGGGCGTATTCGGTCATAATGCGGGGCAAAAGCGGTATCTCCAGCTTGTAGAGCAGATGCGCCACCCGGTAAATGGTGATAGCCAGGATTCCCGGATAACTAAAGATGATTTCATCATAACTTTTGGCGGCCGGATCACCTTCATAAGTCGCCGTCACGTCAGTGGCTAACATCTTCCGAATGGAGGGAACGGCCTTGAGAATATCAAGGGCCATTAAATGGCCGTTTTCCTCGCATTCACTGCACGGCTGGTTATATCGAAAACAATCATGCCGGATGGCGTGGCTGATCTGTTCGCCGAGCTTGTCAAAAAGCTCGGCCGAGGCCTGGCCCATGGCATAGCGCATATTGATCGGATCGAGCCGTTCACGATTAAAATAACCGGGGAATAGAATCTGCCGAAATCGTTCGATAATTTCGATTACCGACGTTTTCGACGGGATCGGTTCGTAATTGATGTGGGTGTAACAGGTCGAATCATCACAGTTTGCGATGATTTTATCGGCCACCTCGGGAAGCTGCTCTCGGTAATCGTTTATGGTGGCCGCATCGATTTTACACGAATCCGACGGTTTTGCGTCATAACCCATGATATTGAATCATCTCCTTTTGGATATTTTTTCACATAGGCATTTAGCGAATAATTAATAATCTAAGCTGATTTACAATAATGTCAAAGAGCCGGATCGAAAAAAAAAGTTGCAGGCACCTGAGTTTCTTGATTATACTGATTATTAAGATGGAGAGGGAAAATATTATCTGAACACGTCATCCAACCCGGGAGCAGTCATGAACCCGAAAAGACGATCATTTTTCGAAACCCTGGCGGTTCACGGCCTTCAATCGAATCATACCCAGGGGCCTGATCTGGCACCATCCATCCGGTTGTCTTCGACCTTTCGTTTTGAAAGCGCTGAGCAGGCCGCCAGTGTATTCGATGGTTCCGAAGATGGGTATGTATACAGCCGGATCGCCAATCCGACGGTGGATCAACTCCAGGAAAAAATGGCGGTTCTGGAAAAAGGCGAAGCGGCCGTGGCGGTGGCATCGGGTATGGCCGCCATCGCGTCAACGGCCCTGACGCTGGCCAGGCCGGGTAGTAATTTCGTGTCCTGTACCACCGTATACGGGGGAACGTTTGCGTTTTTTAATCGGGACTTGGCCAGACTCGATATCGAGGCTCGGTTTATCCCACCGGCCCCGGATTTGTCGGTAACGAAACTGGATAAATTGATCGATGCGAAAACACGCTTTTTATATCTGGAAACACCGGCGAATCCAACCCTGGATATTCTCGATATCGAAAAATGGGCCGCCTGTGCAAAATCCCACCGCATTCCTCTCATTGTCGATAATACCTTTGCCACGCCGTATCTTCAATCGCCGCTAAGTCTCGGAGCTGAAGGGGTAATCCATTCGGCCACCAAATACCTGGGGGGTCATGCCGATTGTATCGGTGGGGTTGTTGTGGGTCGCCGGGATCTGATCGAGCAGATGAAGGATGTTTATATCCACCATTTCGGTCCGGTAATGAGTCCTTTTACGGCCTGGCAGATTTTAAGAGGTATCAAAACCCTGGTTGTGCGAATGGATCGGCACTGCATCAATGCGGACCGGGTGGCTCGATTTTTGAATAACCATCCCAAGGTGGAACGGATCTTTTACCCCGGTCTTTCTTCCCACCCCGGCCACGCGGTCGCCGCGCGACAAATGAAACAATTCGGCGGTATGCTGGGCTTTGAAGTGGCCGGCGGGGTTGAAGCGGGGAAAATCGTTATGAACAATGTATCCCTATGTACCCTCGCGGTGAGCCTGGGAGATTGCGACACGCTGATCCAGCATCCGGCATCCATGACCCATTCGCCCTATCCTAAAGAAGAGCGACGGAAAGCGGGGATCACGGACGGATTAATTCGATTGTCGGTGGGAATTGAAAATGCAAACGATATCATTGCGGATATCGATGAGGCACTGGCCAAGGTATAACATCCAGGATAACACCAAAGTTACCATTCAATTCTTTGAAACTACGAAATGCGCGAAGCACGCGAAAGGGGTTTGTTGACGAATCATTTTTCCATTTTCGCGCCTTTCGCGTTTTTCGTAGTTCCCTCCTCCTGGCCAACACTAAAGTTACTTACGATTTACCAAAGGAACAAGCCGGATAGCGACAGGTCTCGCAGTCCAGACAAAGACCACCATGGGCCAAATGGGCCATGTCCCTGGCATTTGGTTGTTCACCGGCCAGCAGCCGGGGCAAAATCAGGTCGAAGATCGTCGTTGGATGGTAGAGGCCGCAGGCGGGGATCCCGACGATCGGTGTATCCCCCTTATAGGCCAATAGAAACATCGCCCCGGGGAGCACGGCTGCGCCGTAGTGGACCCGGTCAACGCCGGCCCCACGAATCCCCAGCCGGGTGACATCATCCGGATCCACGGACATGCCGCCGGTGGTGACAATCAGGTCGGTGCCCATCTCAAGAAACTGTCGAACTGTCGAAGAAATTTGATTCTGATCGTCGGGAAGGATGACGGTTTCGGCCAGCGTAGACCCATAGGCGGCCAATTTCCTGGCAATGATGGCCTCGAACCGATCTTCAATCAGTCCTTCATAAATTTCATTGCCGGTGATAATCAGCCGGGCGGACACGGTGTTGAATGCTTTAACGGCAAAGACGGGAAATGATGTTGTTGCCAGGGAAACGGCCTGGTCCAGAATGTCACGTTCAATCACCAGGGGGATAGCCCGGGTCCCGGCCAGCCGGTGGCCTTTTTTTACCGGCGTGTTATTGTGGATTGAAGCACACATGACATCCGGGATCAAATTAAATTCAGTCAATGGGTCGACCTGGACTTTTAACAACCCGTCATACGCCGCAATCAGCTGGATTTTACCTTCCCGCGGCCTGGCCTCAAAGGTTACACCCGGTCCCGCCAGGGCATTAGCCAGTTCAATCACGGCCTCGTCTTCATGGACCTGATTTTCATTTAGATCCAGTACGTACAGATGACGTTTGCCCAGACGCATCAGGTGGCACAGATCGCCTTCTTGCACCTTGTACCCTTTTCGAAACGACGGGCCCTTATATTCACCGGGTCTCACCTCGGTGATGTCATGGCCGAGGGTTAACCCAACGGCATTTTCAACCCTGATTTTTTGAAAGCAGTCTTTTTCACATGGATGCTCATGCTGTTTTAACATGGTGTCTCTCTAATTAACGGTTTGTGGCTCACGGTTTTTTGTAATTTTATATTTACGTCGTTCTTTTCTTCCAATAATCGGTAGTAAGCACCGAAGGCGCACGACCGGCACAAAATCTTTCCATTTTGATAGACTTCCTTTTTATCCCTGACAACGGTATCGCAATTCTGGCAGGTTGCTTTGAAGCGGGTGGGTCCGGGCATATTATGAATGAGAATTTTTACATCCACGGTCTGGATTTTAAAAAGGAAATTGGTGGGCATCCGTTTATAGGCTTCCAGTTGCTGCAAGTGTTTATCCTTGATTTCGGGGGCATACTCGGCGGCCAGTTCGCGGGATTTTTCGGTGGAGCGGATCCGAAAGGCTTGATCGGTTTCCAGGTTTACGAAAGTCGCCGCCATTATACCGTTATCGATAAATTTTAAGGATCGTCGCCCCAGTTTGACTCCCGTGACATATGCGATGGCATCGGTGGCGCACCGATCGATTTCCACATAGACGATGATTTTCTTGATCTGTGGTAACTGCCGGGGATTATCCAGCTCGATTAGTTCACACCCGAGCATCGCCATGCGCACACCGACTACCTGACCCGGGCATAAATGGCCGTGTGCTTTGGCGGAGCCTTTCAAAAGAGTTTCAAAATCCTGCATTACATCTCATCCCGTTACCTTATGTTAAATTTAACATAACAAAAGGCAAAAAATGTGGCAAGGGCATTTTCCTGGCCATCTATATAAAATATGGTTTTATATTTATATCAAGTTTTATAACAGTCTTTGTCGAAACATTGGGCCGATACTGGATACTGGTCACTGGATACTATATTAATTGGTATAACCTATTGATAAAATAGAATAATTAATTTGTCATAATTTGCATAGTTTATATTCGTTCAGGCATCAATACATCGATGAATTGGAAAAAAAATGTTCACCAGATGCGGAATCCCTAGTGGCATAATGATTTTAAACTTTGGACTGTTGAGTGTAATAGAAGTCATTGTAAAAAAACACGCAACGCTATTTTTAGATAAGGGTCAAACCAACAAGCCACTTGAGCCATTTTTCTTTTCATGGTATTTATAACCTGAAATGATCAAAGCAGACAACCTCTCGATCCTGTCCGTGCCGCCATGGTGATTGTTTCTTATTTCGATCGACAGTGAGGGTGATATCATGAAGCGGTCTTTTCATCTGTTTTTTTCGCCGATATTTTCCTTTCTCCTATTATTTTTTCTTCTCACTGAAACGCTGATCGCCGGTCAAATCCGCAAGCCGGTATGGGCCGGACGTTTTTACCCGGCCAACCCGACTAAATTGGTGCAAACCATTGAGGATCTGACATACCTGGCAAAGCAGACGAATGTGGATATTCCGTCGTCCAAGTCGCTAAGAGCCCTGATCCTTCCCCATGCCGGATACATCTATTCCGGATTGACAGCGGCCCATGCCTCATTGGTATTGGAAAGAAACCGGTATGAAAAAGTCATTCTCCTGGGACCGGATCATCGGATCGGATTCAGAAACGGTGCCATCAGCTCGGTGGACGGCTATGAGACCCCTTTGGGTGTGGTTGCGTTGCACCGGGACGTGGCCATTTTGCGGAAACAATCCGGGCTGTTTCAACCGATCCCGTCTTCCCATGACAACGAGCATTCGCTGGAGGTGATTCTGCCCTTTTTGCAGACCTATCTAGATAAATTTGAGCTGATTCCGGTGGTCATCGGGCAGGGATATATCCGGCGGATTACTGATACACTGAAGCCGTTGATCGATGAAAAAACACTGATGGTCATCAGTTCCGATCTTTCCCACTTTCTTCCCTACCACGAAACGGTTGTCAAGGATAAGGAAACCATTCGGATGATCTTAAACCTTGAGGCCGACCAGCTCATATCCCGGGATAATTGTTCCTGCGGCAAGATGCCGATTCTGATCCTCCTTGCTATGGCACGAACCTACGGATGGGAACCGGTTCTGCTTCATTATTCAAACAGTGGTGATACAGCGGGAGACCGCGACAGGGTCGTTGGTTATGCCGCCATTGCTTTTTATGGAGATTTAACAATGAAAAATAAACAGGATGTAAGCCATTTTAACGAAAGCCAGGGACAAGTATTAATCCAATTGGCCCGGCAGACCATCATGGCAGAACTTGGCCGCAAGGTGGATAATGAAAACTCGGAGGCCCTGCAGGCGGCGCTAAAAGATGATAAACTGCAAGCATGCTGCGGTACATTTGTCACGCTTACAATTAATGAGCAACTGCGGGGGTGCATCGGCAATTTAACCGCTACTGAGCCGCTACCGGATTCGGTTCGCAAAAATGCCATCAATGCGGCTTTTCATGATTATCGTTTTACGCCGCTGACATCAAAGGAACTGGATCGGGTGGAAGTGGAAGTCAGCATCCTTACCGTGCCACAACCCCTTGAATATATTGACGGCAAGGACCTGATTTCCAAATTGCACGTGAATGTAGACGGTGTCATCATCCACAAAGGATCGGCTTCGGCCACCTTCCTGCCCCAAGTATGGGAACAGCTTCCCCGGCCGGAGGACTTCCTCAACCATCTCTGTCAAAAGGCCGGGTTGCCCTCAAACGCATGGCAAACCACGCCTTTGAAGGTATCGACCTACCAGGTTCAATACTTTGAAGAAAAAAAATGAGCGAGCCATCATTCGGGTCGTGATCGCCACCGGGGTCTCCTCGGTGGTCACCCAACTCGTGACCATTCGCGAATTTTTAGCCCAATTTGACGGAAACGAGTTTGTTATCGCACTGATCCTCTTTTGCTGGCTGATTTTAGGCGGTCTGGGGACCCTGTTGGCACGCCTGGCAAATCAGCGGTCAACAGGCCGGTTTCGGGACAAGATCCGTCGGGTACATAGCGATCGGCTGGCCTGGCTCTCTTTTTTGCTGGTGGTCCTTTCCACGGTGCAGATTCTGGCCATTCGGGTACTCAGGGATATCTTCTTTATCCACGGCAGCTCGGTCGGGTTTTATCCGACTCTGGCCTACACGTTTTTTACCATCGCCCCTTACACCCTGCTGGTTGGATTTGTTTTACCCTACAGCCTTTTTATTTTAAGAAACGACACTCCGGATTATCCCGGTGCCCGCATCTATATAATGGATAACCTGGGCGACACCGGCGGCGGGGCTCTATTTTCATTTGTGCTGGTCTATCTGGTCACCCCCTTTTGGGCGATCTTGCTTGCCAACCTGCCCCTTATTTTCGCCACCTGTCTTCTTTTCTCCAGAAGATCCGCAGTCGTTTTCCTCGCCGCGGGAATTGCCTTCAGTATTCTTTTAGGGGGTGTTTTACTTGAGCGGGAAACCCTGAAGCCTTCCGTGGGTGAATTGATTTACTATAGCGAATCCCGCTATGGGCGCGTTGCGGTGCACAGGGACGCCGAACAGTATACGTTGTTATCGGACGGCGTCCCTCTGTTCAGCAATCAGAATGTGAACATGGCGGAGGAAGCGATCCACTATCCCCTGTCCCAGCTATCCCGGGTCCAACATATTCTGCTGATTTCGGCCGAAGGCGGCATGATGGCGGAGATCGAAAAATATCAACCGGAGACCGTCGATTATGTGGAACTGGACCCTCAAATTAGTACGGTGCTCTTTAAATTTGGCCTGATTAATAAAATTTCCGGCTTAAACGTCATTCACCAGGACGGGCGGGCCTTTTTGACGGAGTCAGACAAGATCTATGACGCCATAATCATCAACCTGCCCGAACCGACAACTTTTCAGATTAACCGGTTCTTCACCGATCGTTTTTTCAGTCTGGCCAAAAATCACCTGGCGCCCCACGGGGTATTGAGCTTCTCTATTCAAGGGTTTGACAATTACCTGGCCGAACCCCAACGCCAGAAGCTTTCATCCCTTTACAATACGTTGATGGATTATTTTGAACATATTCTCCTTTTACCAGGGCATAACATCTTTTTTATTTGCAGGTCGTTGCCTGTCGAGATGGACATCCCCGCGCGCCTTGCCCAAAAAAAGATATCCACCCGTTATGTTGGCGCTTTTTTTTATGGCAACCTGACCCAGGAGCGGATCGAATACTTAAATGAAGCGGTCGATCCCACCACCCCGAAAAACAGCGATGATTCACCCCGGCTAATCCGGCTGATGTTTTCCCAGTGGTTCGCCAAATTCGCCACGTCTCCGGTGGGGTTTTTCGCCGCGCTCTCCCTATTGTGTCTGATTTATTTCGTCTTTATCACCAAGGAGGAATTTGTTCTCTTTTCCACCGGTGCCATGGTCATGGGGAGCGAAATTATCATTATATTTGTTTTTGAGATCTTTTTTGGTTATATTTATTTTCAGATCGGCATGATCGTCACCGTATTCCTGGCAGGTCTCATGCCAGGTGCCTTTCTGGGTGATAGGTTCAGCGGCCATGGAATCAGGCTTATCGGCATTACCGATAGTCTCTTAATCGTTCTGATGGGGGCGTTGGTTCCGGTTATTTGGTATGGGGGAGACCGGTTGCCGGTAACCGTTTACCTTGCCTTCGGTTTTGGGGTTTCTTTGTTATGCGGATTTCAGTTTCCGGTGGCCCTGGCATTGAGAGGGGGCGGAAATTCCGCCGTGACACGGACGTTTTCGGCCGATCTGATCGGAGCGGCCGTGGGGATTCTTTTCACCAGCGTGGTGTTGATCCCCTGGTTCGGAATAATCTGGGCTGTAGCGGGTCTGATCGCCCTTAAAATCATTAGTTTACTGGTGGTATCGATTCGATATGCAAAAATTATCCCGAAGAAAATTCTTATATTGTAGCGCCGGACTTTTATCTGTTGCCTGTCCGGCTCAGGCTTTCTGGCCGTTTGGAGAAAAAGAGAGCCACGCCTCCGGGCCGGTCGATATCCGGGGACGGGTGTTCAAGAACGACGCGCCGCAAACATTGTGGAAATGGTCCCGCGAAGGGTTTCACTATAAAAAGATAGAAGGCGGCAAGGTGGTGTGCGGCATCTGCCCCAACCGTTGCATTCTGGCGCCGGGCGACCGCAGCGTCTGCCGGTCGCGGGTTAACATGAATGGAACCCTTTACAGCCTGGCCTACGGCAACCCTTGTTCCGTCAACACCGACCCCATCGAAAAAAAGCCTTTGTACCACTTCAAACCGAAATCAAAAACCTTTTCCGTGGCGACGACCGGCTGTAATTTTCGCTGTTTAAATTGTCAGAACTGGGAAATTTCCCAGGTAAAGCCCCATGAGATCCGACACATCGAACTTTTTCCGAAAAATGCGGTCCAAGCCGCCCAGGATGCCGGAGGCAAATCGATCGCCTATACCTATTCCGAGCCCACGACCTTTTTTGAATACATGCTCGATACCGCCAGGCTTGCCAGGGAAAAAGGGCTTGCCAATCTCTGGATTTCCAACGGATACATCAACAAAAAACCGCTGGTCGAGCTATGCAAGGTCCTGGATGGCGCCAATGTGAATCTGAAATCGTTCAGTGATGCCATCTATCGGAAATTAAACGGCGGGCGTTTGCAGCCGGTGTTAAACACCTTTAAAACGCTGCACGAATTAAAGATCCACTTTGAGATCACCAACCTGGTGGTGCCGGGCTATGTGGACGATCCGGAAATGGTCAAGGAAATGTGTCGGTGGATCCTCGATAATCTGGGTCCGGATCATCCCCTGCATTTTCTGCGATTTTTCCCCAGATACAAACTCGACCGGCTGCCTCCCACGCCGGTGTCGGCCCTGGAACGTTTTCGTGAGATCGCCATGGCCGAGGGGATTCATTATGTCTATCTGGGCAATGTACCCAATCATAAAGGGAATCACACCTATTGCCATCAATGCGGCAAACTGCTGATCGAGCGTCAGGGGTATTATATCCCCACGTATAATTTGGACGGAAATCGATGCCGATTCTGTAACACCATTATTCCCGGGGTATGGCAATCCAAGACGTGATTTAGGGATTGCCAAAGAGGCCTCCTTTCATCTTTGAATCAGTGTGGGGATATGAAATACAAAAACAATTGCTCAAAGCCGAAGGAATCGTGTTCGATCCGGATGAAACGATATGTTTTAATTCGTTCTTTGCATCTTCTTTAAAAACCAGCTTAAAGGTTATTAATGTCTACCTCGATTTCGGGCTGGTCTATCTGGGTTGCGCCATACCCCTGTAGGTCCTCTGGCAAATCGGTACGGTTATAGGTGTCATCGTCGGCTTGAAGATTCCCGAATCCTGGTCGTTGGATTTTGCCGTTCCGCTGACCTTCATAGCGATTATGCTGCCAAACCTGAGAGACCTGGCCGCCGGCGCGGCCGCGCTGACCTCGGGCTTCATCTCCGTGATTGCATTCAACCTGCCAATGAATATCAGCATCATTGTCGCTGCGGTCAGTGGTATTCTGGCGGGGTTCTACACGGAATCACTCCTGAGGAGGAAAGCACATGACTGATATGACGACAGATATGACATCCGGGAATCTATGGATTCTGTTGCTGGTTATCGGAGGAGCGACGTTTTTGCTGAGATTGTCTTTTATCCATCTGTTTGCCGATCGGCAGGTACCCGAAACAATCACCCGGCTGTTACGCTTTCATGTCAGGTGAAAAGCATACGCTGGGTCAGGTTAGGCGTTGGCAGCCATTGCCGGTCGTGAGCGGCGGTTTGCCTTCGAAGATCTTGAAAATTGGCGGCGTGGCCAAGTGGTTCGGGTTTTCTCCGCGGTAGAGGTGCCGGCTGACCGGCGATTGCAGGTGGGTATCCGCCTGGGGTGAGAAGATTTCATGTCCCGATGGGACACCGGAACCCGGTAATCGAAATCGTCGAAATGTCTGCGCTCTATAGGACCACCCAACAGCCTTTCAATGCTACGCACCATGCTTCGATCATTGTCGGTCGCCAAGGTAAAGGCGTCGCCGGTGCGAGTCGCGCGACCGGTCCGGCCGATGCGGTGAATATAGGCCTCGGGAGTGTCCGGGATATCATAGTTGATCACATGGGATACCTGGGTAACATCGATACCGCGGGCAGCGATATCGGTGGCTACCAGGATATGGAAGGTGCCGTCCCGGAAACCATCCAAAGCTGCCTTGCGCCGGTTTTGGGACAGGTTGCCCTGCAAAGAAGTCGAGCAATAACCGGCCTTGCCCAGCTTTTCCCCCAGGCGCTTGGCACGATGCTTCGTGCGGGTGAAGACCAGCACGGATTCGGTATTGGTGTTTCGCAGCAGCTGCATCAACATGGCCGTCTTGAGATGCTGGGCCACCGGATAGAGGGCATGACTGACCGTTTCGACCGGAGCTGTGCGACCCACTTTGACGGTAACCGGCTGCGTGAGCGTTTCCATCGATAGATGCCTGATTTCTTGGGGCATCGTCGCCGAAAACAGAAGCGTTTGGCGCTCCCGGGGTACCCGCGCGATGATGCGCCGAATGTCAGGTAAAAAGCCCATATCGAACATATGGTCAGCCTCGTCCAGGACGAGGACTTCCAATCGGGACAAGTTTACCGTTCCCCGCCCGATATGGTCCAAGAGGCGACCAGGACAGGCGACGAGTATGTCGACGCCACGTCGTAACTGTTTGATCTGCGGATTAATATTGATTCCACCGTAAGTGGTGGCACTGCAAAGGCGGGTTTTACGGCCCAGAACACCGATGGCGTCGTGGATCTGTTCGGCCAGCTCGCGGGTGGGCGCCACAATTAGCGCGCGCAAAATCCCACACTTACCCTTGATGAGTCGATTCAGGATCGGCAGCACAAATGCAGCGGTTTTCTCGGTGCCGGTCTGGGCCAGGCCCATGACGTCGCGGCCCTCAAGGACCATCGGAATAGCTTGGGCCTGGATGGGTGTTGGGGTGGTGTAGCCAGCCGCAGTGGCGCCTGCCGCTACGTTGGGGTGAAGGTCAAAGGTGTTAAAATCTTTCAAAATGGTCATTCCTTAGGTTGTTGCGTTTCACAAAAAAAAGCCCCGGATGCATTCCGAGGCTTACGATGATTTCGTTTTTCTCTAGAAACTGCAGTTAAGTTCGGTACAACATACGCTCAATGATGGGTTCTGTCAACTCGGAATGTCAAAAATACTTCTGATCCCAAATATTTACACGGAGTCCATCATCAGGCCACGCTTTGAGCGTCGCCAGTTGAGAGTCGATAGCCAAGGCCAGTAAGTTAATGATGATTAATTGAGGCGGCTACCTCACCCTTTTTTGATTTCCAGGTTCCCAATCCTAAAGCTGGGATTTTGCTATTTTCCTGGTAGTAATAGTATTACATACCCTTTCTCCTGTTTAAAGTTCCTCAAGCACGGTAATCAATTAGAATATATTACGAATACATAGATTTGGAGACCACTTCGAATTGTTTTATCCATTCAATCATCAATCCAAATACCGTTGGACCGCCGCAGTGAACAGTTCCACCCCCAGGCCGAGAATCCGCTCATCAATATCAAAGTAGGGTGAGTGGAGCGGGTTGAAATCCCCGCTGGAAGGGCCACAGCCCAACCGGGCGATGGCACTGGGTTTTTGCTGGGCGAAAAAAGCGAAATCCTCTCCTCCGGTGCTGGGTCGCACATACTCAGCCTTGTCCGGTCCGAAAAGCTCAATGGCCGTATCATACAACAGCCGTGAAATGCCTGAATCATTAATTACGGCCGGATATCCATCGGTGAATTCTAGGTTGCACTGGACTTCAAAAGCGGCTTCAACGCCCTGGCTGATCTCCTGCATCCGCTCCCTGATGCGGGTCTGGACGCCATCGCCGATGGCCCGGGTGGTGCCGTCCAACACCACCTCTTGGGGGACGACATTGGAGGCATTGCCCCCGTGGATGCTACCGACCGTGATCACTACCGAATCCAACGGATCGATACTGCGAGCGGCTGCGGCCTGCACAGCAGTGATCCAGTGAGCACCGGCGATGATGGGGTCGCGAACCTGATGGGGCCGTCCTCCATGACCACCCTGGCCGGTGATGGTCAATTTGAATCGATCGGCGGAAGCATGGCTCTGGCCCTCAAAAACCCCGATCTGGCCCAACTTCATGTCGGGTAACATGTGGCCAGCCATGACCACATCCACTTCCGGGTTTTCCATTACCCCCCGGTTGATCATCCTTTTCGCGCCCGCGCCGCCTTCTTCGGCTGGCTGGAAGAAAAACTTGACATTGCCCTTCATTGATTTGCCCAAGCCGGTTTCGACAAGATGTTTGGCCACACCCAGCATAATCGTGGTATGGGCGTCGTGTCCGCAGGCGTGCATTCTGCCATCATAACGGGATTTATATGGAACGTCATTGAGTTCTTGGAGTTTCAGCGCGTCGATATCCGCCCTAAGAGCCACGGTCGGCCCATTTTGACCGCCCCGCAGCAAGCCGACGACACCGGTCATGTCCTCAAACCGATGGACCTCAAGGCCCAGTTCAGTCAAGATGGCGGCAATGCAATCGGTGGTCCGCACTTCTTCATAGGCCGTCTCAGGGTGCATATGAATATCTCTCCGAAATTGGACTAACCATTTCTGTAATTGCTGACTAATACTGCTCACTTTGATCTCCCTTCTATTTCTAATGGACCATCAGAAACGCATAGCGATCCATTTATAATCGCTGTAACCGTGCGAGTGAAGGATGTCATTGATTTTTATGTTGTTCCGTGCTTAAACCCATGTGTTTTCCTCATGTCTTAATTCCCGTAACCACACCCCATCATTTCCTATAAACATACTTGCCGATGAATTGTATTCTCTTCATTTCTTCATCGGTCAGAGGCCAATTTTCCAAACCCTCAAGGTTCGCCCGCATCTGCTCAATGTTTTTAGCCCCCATCATGCACACATCCACGGCCGGATTGGAAAGGACAAAGCGGTAGCATTCTTGGGCGGTCAGGGGTTTTTCACCTGGTGGCATCTTTTTGGGTTTGAGGAGCTTTTGCCAATCCGTGGCGGTGAAGCTGACTACACCGGGACGATCCTTATCTTTTAGATATGGGTCTTTGAGATATGGAAATGTTTCCGTTTCCGCTCCGCGGTGGGTGGCGTTGTAGCGAATATGAAAAACATCAAAAAGGCCCTCTTTGACCAGTTCGGGGAACAGCTTGCGGTTGTGGCTGGTCAGGCCGACGAAGCGCACCAAGCCCTTTTCCTTGAGCTTAAGTGCCCCGTCTATGACCTTTTGGGGCGGGCGCTTGGGAAAATAGCCCAGCAAAAGGATATCGGCGTATTCGAGATGGGCGGCTTTGAGGCTCCTGATGAAAAAATGCTCGGTGAGCCAAGCGTTGTGGGCATAGGTGAGCATGGCTACCACCAGATCGTTGCGTTTGCCCATGGCGATGATGTTGCGAATGGCCGTACGCATGGCGCTGGAGTTCCCCTTGATGAAGGTACCCCAGGTGAAATAATTACAGCCCCGCTCAAAGGCTTCCTCAAAAGCGGCGGCTGGCGCACCAAAGCTCGATGAAATGCCTAAACGACCAACCTTGAGGCCGGTGCGGCCGAGTGTCGTGGGTTGGGAAAAGTTCATGTGCGCAGTTTACCGAAATTGCTGTTCGTTTCACGGATGATGACAGAGTGGTGAACCCGATGCATGTCCGGGGTTACTACCAACCGTCTCAACCATTTGTCCACCGCTATTGGGATTGTGATGTTCCCATGGTTGAACATGGCCATTCCGTTCAAAAGGACCTCAAACGTCAGCACTGCTGCGACAGGCGGTCCCAAGGCTACAATCACCGTTATTTTCAGAACCATTGACAGAATAGTTTCATGTTTCATTTTCTCACACCCACAGGAATAAAAAGACTTCCCCTTCATCGCTTGAACAGGCGGCTGACGATCCCCTTTTTGGCTATAACCGGCTCCGGGAGTTCCAAGTGCCTGCAAATCGCAGACTCCAGCTTTTCCTGAGAGACGTCGGCGCCCTCTACAACGATTTCATCTCCCACCATAACAGCCGGAGCTACCGGCAAATCCAACTCAAAATAGTCATCCGTCATGTAATCGGCTTTAGGTTTGGATGTGATTTCGATGCGAATGTCGTATTTGGTACCCAGACCGGGTATCATTTTTTTAAAATGCTTTCATGGCTTACCATTCGGTTCGTTATAAAAGAATCTGACCTTTAGCATGTTTTCCTCCATTACAGATTGAGTCCTTCCGATACGATTATCTTTCCTGGATTATCCGGATTCTTTCCCATGCCCGTTGTTGTTCACCAAAGCGGGTTTCCGGGCTTCCGCCATTCGAATCAAGAACCGATCCGCTGGTATAAAATCCACCAGGCGGAGTTCGCTCCGTTCATTTCCCTGGCGATCTAAAAATATGACTGTTGGGACCCCTTTGATCTCGTATTCCTTTAACAGTTGTTCATAAACCGGATTCCCCTTACGCGTGAGGTCTACCTTGATCATAATAAAGTCTTGCTCTCCCTGTTTGACCACTTCACGGTCGTGAAAGGTGACCTCATCCAGTTCCCGGCAGGGAGCACACCAGGTGGCGGAAAAATCGATGATTACCGGCTTTCGCTTCTCAACTGCTTCGGATAACATTTGATCCGAATATGGTTGCCACTGCACACCGGGTCCTTGCATGATTAATGAACCGATCATGTAGGTAGCCACCACTATCCCGATAATGCCGGTGCCGGTCTTCATCCAATCAAAGGCCCGAAATGCGGCCCGGGTGCGGTCGATCCATCCCAGGTGCAGGCCGGCCGCCAAAGCTACACCGGCAAGCACTAAAATTCCCGTGGTTTGAGTCAGAAGCGGTCGAATGAAATAGGCGGCCATACCCACCAGGACCCAGCCCATGAGTTTGCGAATCCAGACCATCCACTCACCGGATCGCGGCAGTTTATCCAATCTCCCTGAGAACATGGCCAGAAAGAAAAGCGGCAGGCCCAAGCCGATGCTCAAAGTAAAAAAGATTAAAAAACCCAGCCATGGATTGCCCATGCCGGCCACCCAGGTGAGCAATCCCAGCACAAATGGCCCGATGCAAGGCGCAGCAACGACTCCTAAAGTAATGCCCATGAAAAGACTGCCGAAATAGCCGGAGTATGATTTTGAGGCAGCTTGAGTCAGCCCATAGGGCAGTCGCAATTCCCAGAACCCAAGGAGGCTGGTGGCAAAAAATACCAAGATGGTCGCAACTGCACCCAGTACAATAGGGCTTTGTAGCATAGCCCCCATTAACCCCCCGGTAAGGGCGGCAGTTACACCCAGCAGAGAATTGGTGACTGACAGCCCACCGATGTAGCAGATACCGTGAATCAACAATTTTCCCCGGCTCTGACCCGTTTTGCCGCCAAAATAAGAAACCGTGATCGGAATCAACGGATAGACACAGGGTGTCAGGTTAAGGGCGATGCCGCCGGCAAAGATACCCAGAAGCGTCCAAA
>Ga0209013_10001497_pt1 | contig 21559 bp, 26 predicted proteins | sample Cruoilmetagenom2_FD_187291 | JGI IMG/M metagenome (GOLD analysis project Ga0209013, IMG submission 187291) | Oil polluted marine microbial communities from Coal Oil Point, Santa Barbara, California, USA - Sample 2 (SPAdes) (version 2) | ecosystem: Environmental > Aquatic > Marine > Oil seeps ...
CCCGAGGATGCCTTCACAACGCTGAAAGGTTGGATGGAAGCCCAGCCAACAGGGGTCGAGGGCCGGCGCCAGATGCCCAACTTCAACCTCAGTGAAGAGCAGATCCGCGACCTCGCGAACTTCCTGATCTGGGCTGACAAGACGGACACGCAGAACTGGCCGCCAAACGATGCTGGCTAACTCGAGCGCGCGGAGACCAATGCCATGAAATACGAAAGCCAACAAATCGCTTATGCCTATTTTCTGACGGCGATAATTCTATTTGTCGTGCAGGTGACGGGCGGCCTGCTCGCTGGGTGGATTTACATCGCTCCGAACACACTGTCGGAAATTCTGCCGTTCAACGTCGTCCGGATGCTGCACACGAACTCTTTGATCGTATGGCTCCTGGTGGGCTTTTTCGGTGCTGCATACTTCATCATACCCGAGGAAGCCGAACGCGAAATCCATTCGACGCAACTGGCTTATCTTCAGCTTGCAATTCTCATTCTTGGCACGGCTGGGGTCGTCGTCACCTACGTGTTCGACTTGTTCAACGGCAACTTCCTGTTGGGCAAGCAAGGCCGGGAATTTCTCGAACAGCCGCTTTGGGTGAAGCTCGGTATCATCGTGGCGGCGCTGATCTTCCTCTACAACATGACAATGACCGTCCTCCAAGGACGCAAGACCGCAATTACCAATGTGCTTCTTATCGGGTTTTGGGGTATCGCGCTTTTGTTCTTGTTCGCGCTCTATAATCCGGACAACCTCAGCCTCGATAAAATGTACTGGTGGTACGTCGTCCACCTATGGGTCGAGGGAGTCTGGGAGTTGGTGATGGCGTCGATTCTCGCCTACCTGATGCTGAAGCTGACGGGGGTGGATCGTGAGATTGTCGAGAAGTGGCTTTATGTGATCGTCGCCACCGCGCTGTTCACCGGCATCCTTGGGACCGGGCACCACTACTACTGGATTGGAACTCCAGGTTACTGGCAGTGGATCGGTTCGATCTTTTCAAGCTTGGAAATAATCCCATTCTTCTTGATGATGGTGTTCAGCTTCGTCATGGTCTGGAAAGGGAAGCGGGATCATCCCAATAAGGCCGCGCTTTTATGGTCGCTGGGTTCGACGACACTTGCCTTCTTCGGTGCCGGTATCTGGGGTTTCATGCACACGTTGCATGGGGTCAACTACTACAGCCACGGCACGCAGATCACGGCGGCCCACGGTCACCTTGCCTTCTTCGGTGCGTATGTATCGTTGAACCTTGCCATCTTCACTTATGCGTTCCCGATCCTGAAGAACCGGGACCCCTACAATCAGGTCCTCAACATGGCAAGCTTCTGGTTGTTGGCGGGCGGCATGACGTTCATGACCTTCGTATTGACCTTCGCGGGAACGATCCAGACGCACTTGCAGCGTGTTATGGGTGAGTACTTCATGGACGTACAGGATCAACTTGCATTGTTCTATTACATGCGGTTTGGGGCCGGAGTTGCCGTGGTACTCGGTGCCATTATCTTCGTTTACGCTATACTGGTTCCGCGCCGCGAAATTATTGAAACCGGCAAGGAAGCCGAAATGACCCCGGCGGAGTAAACCATGCAGGCCGCGATTTCAAAGGAGGGGGCATCAGCCCCCTTCTACCTTCCCCACTCGGATGAGTGCGAAGTTTTCACCGCAGCACATAAGAACAAGATGCCGCTGCTGCTTAAAGGGCCGACCGGCTGCGGCAAGACTCGTTTCGTCGCGCACATGGCCGCTCAGCTGGGACGACCGATCTACACGGTGGCGTGCCACGACGATTTGTCGGCCGCCGATCTTATCGGCCGCTACCTGCTAAAGGGTGGCGAGACGGAGTGGATCGATGGCCCGTTGACGCGGGCCGTCCGAGAGGGGGCGATCTGTTACCTCGACGAAGTTGTCGAAGCACGTAAAGACGTCACCGTCGTTCTCCATCCACTGACCGACGACCGACGCATTCTGCCAATTGAACGCACCGGGGAAGTCCTTGAAGCCGGCGCTGACTTCATGCTCGTTGCGTCCTATAATCCGGGCTATCAGAATATTCTCAAAACATTGAAGCCTTCGACACGGCAACGTTTTCTTGCAATCGAATTCGATTTCCCGCCTGCAGATCGTGAGATTGAGATCGTTGCGTCCGAGAGTGGACTGGCGAAGCCGAAAGTCGCGCCGCTTGTGCGGCTGGCTGGCAAGTTGCGGGCCTTAAAGGGGCAAGATTTGGAAGAGGGAGTTTCAACCCGTTTGCTCATTTACTGCGCGACACTCATCAATGCCGGCATGCCGATTGAACGTGCCGTGCAAACCGCGTTGATCGAACCATTGAGCGACGACGCAGACATCAAGCAGGGCCTGTTCGATCTCGTCGCCGCCGTTTACGGATGACATCGCAATGGGCCAGATCGAATTCGAACTTTGGGAGCCTGAGGAAAGCGTCGGGAAGATCTGGCACGCTTATGTCAGCCATCTCGACGCGCCACCCACGTTCGAAGATGCGACTGTAACACTCGACGAGATGCACGGCCGGCTCGCCGTCTTGTTTCGCGGCCTTGGCGGCAGGCCCGAAGTCGAGATCAAGGCGGCAAGCCTACAAGAATCTCCTCACCGGTTATCCATGCGGCGCGCGCTTGGCCAGTCCGCCGAACGGATCGCCAGACCCAGTTTCGATGGCGAAGCGCTACGGCTACCCGATAAACTAGATTGCTTTCCGCATCGCGACGCCAACACGGCACTCTATCTCTGGCTTGCTTCTGCTGCGGTGTTCACCGATCCGCCGGGTTCGGAAGACGACCCGCTGCACGCGGACATCCGTATCTTGCAGGCAGCACAGCGCATGACGCGGCTGGCACTCACCGAGTGTCCGGGACTGAGGCGTATGTACGCCGGCCTGACTTCCGCCACCAGGCAATTGCGAAAGGCACGCTTGCTTCCCAGAACCGAGGCTGCGGTCGAGGTGGCGATCTTACACCTCTTAGGGGATCCGCCGCCGAAGGATGGTCTTGCACTGGCCATCGCGTCGGCCGTCCACGGCCAGGCCAGCGACTTGACAGCATTGCGGGCGCCCCGTGGCTATCGGCCATTCATGCCGGTTCCCGTGTGGCCCGACCTGCGCGAGCTGGCGGAGCGGCAAAGGGTGAACCGGGAGGACGAAAACCCCGAGGATGGTCAATCATCCGAAGCCACCGAGGAGCGCATATTCAAGGCCAAGCGCAGGAGTGCGGACCAGGCCGCGCGTAAAGATAGCCTGGTGTTGCACAAGTTCGAGGCGATCTTCTCGTGGGCCGAGTTCCTGAACCTCAATCGCCGTATCGAAGACAACGACGAAGATACCGCGAAGAAGGCTGCAGACGACCAAGAAGAGATCAGCCTGACGCAGGTGCCGCAAAAGGCGAAGGCCCGCTTGCGGTTGCACCTCGACCTGTCACCTGAAGAGGCAGAATTCGAACGGCTTGCCGGCCGGTATGTCTATCCCGAATGGGATCACCGTAAGAAGGATTACCTGCCCGACTACTGCCGCGTACTGGCTGGTCCCGCGGAAGCTGCCGAGCAGATTCCGGAGTTCCTGGAATGCTCAAGGACGCGCCGGCGCATTCGCAATGTCCGCCGGCAGTTCGAGGCTCTGATGCCGAAGAGAGTGCAGCTCACCAGGCAGATCGACGGTGAGGACATCGATATTGAGGCAGCGGTTGAAGCTCGCGTCGAACTCGTCGCGACGGGCGAGCATTCCGACCGGGTTTATCGGTCGAGCCGCAGCCAGGAGCGTGATCTCGCGATATCGATTTTACTCGACGCCTCACGCTCGACGGAGAGTTCCGTTGCGGGACGTCAGGTGATCGACATTGCCAGGGAGGCACTGATCGCTCTTGCCTGGGGGCTCGACTCGTGCGGCGACGAGACCTCCATACAAGCTTTTTCATCGTTGCGGCGGAACCGCGTTTTCATGCAGTCGTGCAAGACGTTCGATGAACCAATGGGGACACGCGTCGAAGCCCGTATCTCGGGGCTGCGTCCAGGTCATTATACGCGGCTCGGTGCGGCGGTGCGGCATGTCTCAATGGAACTCGCCGAACGTCCCAGGCAGCGCAGGCTTCTGCTCGTCCTAACCGACGGTAAGCCGAACGACCTTGATCATTACGAAGGTCGCCATGGGATCGAAGATACCCATATGGCGGTTCGTGAGGCCCGCCGCCGTGGGCAATCGGTTTTTGGCGTGACGATCGACAGCAAAGCCCAGGCTGCATTCGGCCGGATCTTCGGGCGCGGCGGCTTTGTCGTCATTCCTCATCCTGAAAAGCTGACAGCCGCGCTGCCGCAGCTCTATCGTCACCTGGTGAGTGGATGAGCAACGTTTTGGATCGATTACCTGCCGATAAGGAAGACAGCGACCATCAGAAAGCCCTCACCACCCAGCAAGCCCGCGACGGCTGGGGCGTGCTCGGCGAGCTGCCAGGCGATCTGATGATGTGGGTGTTGATTGTCAGCGAGCTCTTGGTTTTCGGGGCCGCCCTAATCGCGTTTCTTGCGGTCCGGACGACCGATCCGGCGGGATTTGCCGCCGATCAGGCGCTGCTCAACCGCACGGCAGGTGCGGTCAACACCATCGTGCTTGTAACAAGCGGTCTGTGCGCGGCGCTCGCCGTCCGCGCACGCGAAATCAATAAGCGAACGACGGCACGAAGATGGCTCGCCGCAGCAGGTGTTTTGGGGGCCGTCTTCCTATTCGTGAAGGGGCTCGAATACTGGAGCAAGGCGACAGCGGGGATCGACATCGAGACGAGCCCGTTTTTCACGTTCTACTACCTCATCACCGGCTTTCATGCCGCGCATGTGGTGGCCGGAATCGTCATCCTCTCGCTGGTGGCCTGGGCCGACAGCTTGCGAAACATGGAAACGGGGGTGGCCTTCTGGCACATGGTCGATCTGGTTTGGATTTTGCTCTTCCCGATCATCTATCTTTTGAGGTGATGACATGCACGCCAGAGCATTAATCGAGGCATGGGCCGTGCTTGTCGGCTTGAGCGCTGCAACAACCGTGCTGAGCATGATGGAGGTATCGGGGCGAGGCGGGATCATTATCGCCGGTTTTGTCTTGTTACTGGCTGGGATCAAGGCACGGGTTATCCTCAGCCGCTATCTTCAGCTTCGGAATTCGCGTTTCTGGCTCCGGTCTTTCGACATGGCGATCGGGTCCTTCCTGCTTTTGAGCTTCGCTGTCTTCGCGTTCGCAACTGAGTATTGAAAGATGGACATGACCAGTGACGCACCAGACAAGCACCGCACGCCGCTGTGGCTTTTACTCTTCTGCTATGCGCTGATGGGCTCCGCGTTCGGGATCAACGGGGCGTTCATAGCTTTGGCCATACCCGCCATGGCGCCGTTCGGGGTTTCCGGCTTGATCGCCGCTGGTATCGTCGGTGCGGTGATTGGAGTTCTTCCGGCAATCTGGCTTGCCCGGCAAATCCATGATGGCATTCGTGAAGATCGCTGATCGGCCGGTCACCCGGCGGCTTTGATCGCTGGCACGAGCTCAGCAGGCAAGGGTAGTTTCAATGCGGCCGTTCGGCCGGCAGCAGACATCTTGCGTGCTGTCTTTTCAACGATCCGGTAGAGCTCCTCGGGTGTGCGGCTCGTTGCGAACGGTTTGAAGTACCAGCGCATAAAAACGAGACACGCCACATCTTCTAGTGTCTGCGCTTCCTCGTCGTGCTTGATCCGTTGCTTGCGGATTAGCGCTGTGACGCGCTCGCAGGCCGGCTCTTCGTAGCCATCGAGCTTCATCAGCTCACTGACGCGGCTTGCATGATACCGGGCCGCCTCGAAACGCCATTCAAGATACCCAGACCGGCCTTCCGCAAAATCATTGCGCGGCCGTTTCCACCTTTCGATATGCTGACCTCGGACAGCGATCTGCGCGTGCTCCGATGCTCCCGGTGAGAATTCTGCCAGTACCGCCGACATCCGCCTCCCGTAGAGCAGCGCGGCGGGTTCGGCACCACCTGGCGTGGGCTCTGTTTTCGGGTCCTTTGAATTGGCTTCATCGATACGGGCCAATACGGCTTGCAACCGCGAAGGCGCGCTCATTCAGCCTTCCTCCACGGGGCGCTTCGATCCTGGAGCATGTATTCGCGCAATCGTTCCACGTCTGCTATCGTCGCCTGGTTGTGAGAAATCTTGACACCTTGCGTTTCGAGCCGATTAAAGGCGCGGGAGAGGCTCTGCGGCTGCATGCCAAGGCGTCCGGCGATCAGCGTCTTATCATAAGGCAACGTGATCGTGCACGAGCCCTTTTCGCGCAGACACAACTCAAGGAGAAACTCCGCGACACGTTGCGCCCCGGTATGCGCCTTGAGCTGTTCGAGTTGCGCCACAAGCCCGTGCAGGTGCCGAAATGCCGAGGCAAGAATGGCAGTTGCGATTTCGGGGCGGTCACGCATCATCGTTGACAGGATGCTGGCGCGAACGTGTAGCAACCGGCTGTCGGTCACGACCTCCGCGGAAACCGGATATGCGCCTCCGGAAAACGCGACAGCCTCTCCAAAACTGCGGCCTTTTGTGAACACACCGACGACCGCCTCCGCACCGGTGGAGGTGATCCTGAAGAGCTTTATCCAACCGTCGAGCACGACGAAAATGCTCTCCGACGGATCGCCCTGCAAGAAGACCGTTTCGCCGCGCCGGTAAGACCTTGTCGTCGCGCGCTGCAAAATGGTATCCGCAAGCTCATCGGGAAGGCTCGCAAAAAGTACAGCTTCTCTCGCTACTTCAAGATCGCTTCCCTCGGGCACGACAAGTCTCCCAGCCCAACTTAATAGTGTCGATGCCGCTTTAATGCCCGAATGGCATGCACCGGCTAGTATCGTCGGGTAAAACCTGCGGAGAGACTATCACAGCAGCTCAGGCCGTAAAAGGCGAACACACCACTCTTGGTCATTCCCGAGCGTCTGCATTTGACTTGGGAATGTTGGCAGGCTTTGAAAGCCGGCGATGCCGACGTGTGTTAACCGCGCAATCTAACGCCGCCGAAGCCACCGCTGCTTCACCAAAGTCAAGGAATAAGGCGGCCGCGCGCATAGTATCCGCTGCATTGGAAGCGGCATTGGAATAGGAGCAGCCATATGAGCAGTACGGGAATTGGACATAATAGTCGCGGCATCATCCTTAGTATCGAAGCGCGTTTCTTTAACAGTCTGGCGAAATACAGCGGCCACTCGGGACTGACCCGACAAGTTGAGGTGCCGGCGGGTGCCAGTGTTGGCGATCTCATCAAGATGTTTGGCCTGCCACTGAGCGAAATCTACCTGGTCCTGCGAAACGGCCGCGATATCACGCCGGGCGTGTATCAGGGTGGCGTAGTGAACGAGGAAGCCGCTCTAGAAGATGGCGATGTCGTCGCGTTCTCGGGACCGGTCCCCTACAGCTACGGTTACGGTGCGCCGATTGTGTGATTAGATACTTCCTCCGGCGAGCGTTTCTGCCATGCAACGTCAACGCTGACGGCCCACTTGTCGGCTGGTGGCGTATTGGTCAATGCGTTCTCGCTCCGCATGCGCTGCATGACTGCGTGTCCGGATCCGGAGGGAAACATCCATGCCTTCTACTGCGAAACAGATCAGAGATGACCTGGAACGACGTTTTGGGGAAGTTGTTCCGGAAATTGCTGCGACAGATGCCCTTGATCTGTTGGCATCCATGGCCGGGCGTGGATCTTGCCGCCGCTTCAAAGCACAGCCCGTAGGCGCCGAATTAGTCAAAATGCTTTGCGCCATAGCGCTTGCTTCACCCTCCAAGAGTGACCTGCAGCAACGGGACATCATCGTCGTCAACGACCCAGAACGAAAGATGCGCCTTGTTGATCTTGTTTCGGGCCAGGCGTGGGTGAAAGCCGCGCCGGTTTTGCTCGTTTTCTGCGGAAACAACCGACGCCAAAGGCAACTCCACGAATGGCGCGGACACGCTTTTGCAAATGATCATCTGGATGCGTTCTTTAATGCTGCCGTTGATGCGGGTATTGCACTTTCCGCGTTCGTTACCGCCTCGGAAGCCATCGGTCTGGGCTGCTGCCCGATTAGTGCGGTACGCAATCAAGCCAAGGAAGTCAGTGCGCTGCTTGAGTTGCCGGACCATGTCTTTCCCGTTGCCGGGTTGGCCGTGGGGTTCCCGGAAGAAAAGCCCAGTATCAGCATGAGGCTTCCGCTCCGCCTGACGGTTCACGAGGATCGATACTGCGATACGGAAACCTCCGAGGCAATCGACTCCTATGACGCGATGAGGATTTCCATACAACCGTATGCGCGGCAGCGTTTGTCAGAGAAGCTTGGAACAACCGATCAGTACGGTTGGTCCGAAGACAAGGCGCGCCAATATAGCGAGCCAGAACGTCTCGACTTCGGCGACTTTGTCAGAAGCAAAGGCTTCAATCTTAAATAGGCTCTCTGCTTGCACTCTGGATGCGCGCGGCGGTTCTGTCTTTGGAGCCGCAAGCCCTGAAGAAAGCTGCTGGCGGGGCATCCGCTCGGATCCGAATAGGAACACTGCGCGAAGGCTCAATGGTTCGGCGGCCGGTTGACCTAGCGACCGGGCGTAATGGAGCAGACGTGCTCCACATACGCGGGACGCTGTTTCAACCTCTCATACCAGGCTTCGAGATTGGGATGCTGTGGTCGCTCGGGTGCGTAAGCGATCCAGCGATGCGTCAGTGTGCCGGCGGGAATGTCGGCCATGGTGAATTGGTCGCCGCATATAAAGGCTCGGCCGGATAGATGGTGATCCAAGATGCCAAACAGGGGGGCCGCGTTCTTCACTGCGGTTGCGATGGCTTCGGCGTCGCGCTTCTCGGGTGGAAGAACAAACATGTTGGCGACGAATGCCGGATTGAACGGGTGCAGGGAGATAGCACTCCAATCCATCCATTTTTCCGCCTCCGCGCGCACTCGAAGATCACTTGGACACAACCCGCCCGGACTGTGCTTGGCGCAGAGGTATCTGACAATCGCACCGGATTCCCAAAGGCTGAATTCTCCGTCTTCTTCGATTGTCGGGACACGGCCGGTCGGATTGCGGTCGCGGTAATCCGGATCATCATTACCGCCGAAACGACCTCCCCAATCGATCCTTTCGGATTCCAATCCCAGTTCGCCAATGCACCACGTCACCTTGGCGACGTTGGAGCTGTTCGCGCGCCCCCAGACTTTCAACATTTGGAACTCCTTTCAATTTTCTCAGAGACGACCCGGACAGCGTCCGATCATCCCCATAGCTCAATCACTCCTCGTCATTGTCTTCGATGGCCATGAGCGCCCGTGATGCGTACTCGCGACGATAGACGATCGCTAGAACCCAAGCGCATCCTATTATGAAAACAAGCGAGTGCAGGAACCAGCCGAGCCCGGCGATGGCGAAGTAGACGGTTCTGAGCCCATCGTTGGAGTGCATTGCTGTGATTCCTGCTAGCTGCGCAGTCTTTGCGGCATGCTTCTCACACTGGACTGCGGTGCTCGTTTCCCACCGCGGCATCGCTCCAAGCATCGTGCCGAGGTAGTGGGTCAGTCTGAATGCCCAAGCGAACTTAAAAAACGCCCGAATGACGAGCGCCATCAGGAAGATTATTTTGAACTCCCAGACGACAAGTGGAACGTCGACGACGTATGGAAATTGTTCCAGCCGGTTCTTGACGTTATCGGCAGCTCCAAGCATGGCGGTTAGCCCGCCGAGCACAATCACCGTTGTCGATGCAAAAAAGGCGTTGCCGGAAGATAGATTCATCAGAAGTTGTGAATCCATAATGCGGACATCGCGCTGGGCAGCGGACTGCATCCACTGCTGCCGGCGTTCTTGAATAGCCGCAACCAGACCCTTGCGGTCCTTGAGCGGCCCATACCGGACCGCCCAGTCGTAACCGAAATAGCAAAGTGCGAACCACGCGATGGCGAAGATGTCGAAGTACGTCAATGCTGCAAACAAACTCGTTGCCTCTAGAAGTTTTCCGCACAGAAGGAAAACGCATGCGCCGCCGTTCTTTGCGGCTGATGTTGGTACTCTTCGACCGTTACCCTTTTGGGTAAGGGGTTGCTGTGGCCGTGGTTACCTTTGATCATCAAGTTCCGTTCACACGTCAATGTCGACACTAGATCTCGGGATGAGGCAAGCCCGTTGTCTCCACCGCGGGCCAGATTCGCTGCGCACTGATGGGGGAACCTGGCATGTGTGAGGTGTAGCCATGAACACGCTCCGACCATTCGCTTTGCGTCCGCTCATGACTGAATTCAAGACAGACATCAATCGACGAGAAACCGGCCAGAATAGCGTGTCGCACCGTCCCGCAGGCCGATAGCAACTTGCACCCTGACTGGAACCCGGCAACGCTCAGGCGTGGCTTCAATTCCTGGACGCACCAAGCACCAAAGTCCTCGTCATTCGGGCCGACGTCGCAGCCCATCAGGAGGATTGCGGTGTGCGCGTGTTGGGGCTCACTCTTCTCCACCTCGTAGCGCCACTCGGCGGTCGCGATGAAGCTTCGTGAGGCTATGCGTCGTCCCATCATTTCTTTTGTTTCTTGTGTTTGACGGGGCTTGAGCTGTGCGGGGGACGGATTCAAAAACACACTTGTATCGCTGCCGCCGAACAAAGCCACATAACCAGTGCAGCCGTCTGCACCATCACTGCCTTGTGACGAAGCCGGCTGGCCAACTTGCGACAGGACCTGATAGTGCCCCGCCCATTCATATCCGGGCCGCGCCAATTTCTCAGGGATGTGGACCTCATGGAACCATCTCAGATAGTCGTCTTTGCCGTCCGTTTTTAAATCATAGATGATCGCCCATATGGCTGTGCTCATGCCGCTTTCACTTTCCAAACGTACACACGCTCAAATGAGCTCGTCACTACGGTCGTCGGTTTCGCCGAAGCGTTTGAGGACGGCCGGTTTGGTTCCCTCGTAGACCTTTGAAAGGCCCTCGGAGATCTTGGCGTTCTCACGATCGAAGAGGCTGTTGCCGTCAAGGTCGCTCTCAACGATGAACGGTCCGAAGTTCTCGACCTCGATGACCCACATAGCTTGCGCCAGGCCGAGTTCCTCGCGCCAATGGACATTCTTGACGCGTTTTACCCCGCGACCCAGCAAAGCCCCGGTCCCGTAACCGACGGTGGTCAGGTAGATTGCACCATGTGGAACGAAGTGCTCGCGGTAGTCCTTTGAACTCATGCCGCCCTTGCCGAGGATCAGCTTGGCACCTGATTTTTCAAGCCACTGGCCGATCCATTTGGAGAACCGAAACGAGGCGGTCGCCGTCACCGCGCCCATTCTGTACTCGCCCTCGTCGGTAATGGCGGCGGCGGGCGAACAGTGGAAGTTGGCGCCGCTCTCGGCTGGAAGGTCGAGCGGCAACGGCACGTTCTGTTCGACGACGCGATGGTAGACGCCTTCGCGGGCGGTGTAGACTGTACCGTCAAGGTAGACGACATCGCCGAGCGCGAGCTGACGGAGGTCGGCTTCGTCGGGTTCGGTCTTCAGGCGGACTTTCTTGAAGGCGCTGTTGCTGGCCATTCAACTGTCTCCCGGCGCTGATAAGGTGTGAACCACTGAGGATCGGTCCGGTATTCAACGGACCCATCGGCGTGAATGCGGGCGCAGGCTCTGCGCGAGGACAGGCAGAAGGCGTGAACGCTCATTTGCATGCCGCCGGTATGACAGTAGCCGACCTCGATATGGCAATCGATTACCATCGATTTACCGACAAATCCCATCGCGCCCATACCGATGCTGTTGCCGAGTTCCTTGAACTCGAGTTCCAACTCGGCGATGCGGGGATCGGGATTGCGGTCACCAACGGTACGCAGGCAGGCGGCGCGCTTGCCGAGCACCATGCAGGTGTCCTTCGAACCGCCCACTCCGATGCCGATGATCGCGGGTTGACAGGACAGCCCGCGCTTGCCGAATGCGACCAGGCTGTCGAGGAAGAAGCGCTTGATGCCTTCGATCCCGTCGGCGGGAAACAGCATGCGGTAGTCGGTGCCGAAGAGGCCGCCCTTGTGCACTGTCGTCAGGTCGATCCAGTCCCCTTCGGGCTCGAAGGCGAACTCGATCTCCGGTGCGTTGATGCCGACATTATTGTCGTAGTCGGTCCTCCAGAGTGGATGAACACGGTTGGGGCGCAAAGGTATGGCGTGCGTGGCCTCCGCCGTTGCACGGCGCAATGCGGCCTCGAGCCCAACCGGGCCGCCTTCGAGGTTGGCATCGTTAGCCATCTTCACGTACCAGCGTGGACAGCCGGTATCGCCGCACATGGGGCGCCGGTCCTCTTTTGCTGCTTCGTAGTTTTCCAGCATCGCTTGCAGGACGAACGAGGAGAGGTCACCATCCTCGACTTCCGCTGTACGTTTGAGCCCCGAGAGATAATCCTCCGGGATGTCGATTGCGGCCTTGTCCATCAGGGTCATGGCCGTTTCTTGAATGGTTTCGAGAAGGATCATTGTACTCTCCTCAGCCCCGAGCCGACACAAGGGATTCGGGCTCGTCCTTTAAAAGCGTTTCGCCGGGCCGGACGATCGAGAAGTCAACGGGCTCCCGCGACACTTCGAGTTGATCGCCCGCCGTACGCCTCGCCACGGTGAAGTATGAGGTTTCGAGTTCGCCGGAGTCGGGGAAGTCTTCGCGGTAATGAGCACCACGCGAATTCTCGCGCGACAATGCCGCGCTGGCAATTACCTCGGACACTTCGATGAGGCTATGCAGATTAAGCCAGTCGTGCCAGGTAATGTTGAATACCATATCGTCGTCGGGAAGCCCGGTTTCCAGAAGCTCCGCCTTCAACTCTTGCAGTTGCTTCATACCACGCCGCAGTCCGTCACCGGTGCGCATCACGCCGACTTCATCCCACATCATATGCATGAGCCGTAGTCGAAGCTCGTGAACGTTGCCGTTTTTGCGGGAGAAGGGCAGGCGCGCGCGGGCGATTTCGGCTTCGATCTGGGCTTCATCGGGCTCACGCAGGAGCTTGAGCGAGTGATCTCCCACTGCGCCGTTGACATCCCCGGCCATTATGTCGCCAGCAACACCACCATACACGGTCGAGTTCGCAACTCCGTTGCCGCCGAGGCGGTTTGAGCCGTGGGCGCCGCCGGCATCCTCGCCAGCTACGTACAAACCGCGAAGCTCGGTACGGGTGTCAGGATCGACGACCAGGCCACCCATGAGATAGTGCGCTGTTGGCACGACCTCGACACGCCCAGCCGCCAAATCAAAGCCGCAGTCGGCACAGCGTTTGACCATTCCCTTGAAGCGCTGACGCACATCATCGGGCCCCAGGTGACTCATGGCGATGTAAACGCCACCGTTTGGTGTTGTATTGCCCTTGCGCATCTCGTCGTAAATAGCGCGGCTGACGATATCGCGCGTAGCACGTTCACCGCTCTCGTCGTAGTCGAACATGAACCGCCGGCCGTTGCCGTCGAGGAGATAGCCGCCTGCTCCCCGCAACCCTTCCTCAAGGACCGTGCCGGTCATCCGAGTGTTCTCGCCGCCGAGCAAACCCGTCGGATGGAACTGAACCATTTCCATGTCCCGCAGCGGCAGGCCAAGACGGAGAGCCATGGCGAGCCCGTCCATCGACTTGTCGCCTGACGGCGTATGATACCGGTACATGGTTGGACCGCCACCGGTTGCCATCAAGACGACCTTGGCACGCACAAAGCGAAAGACGCCGCGGCGCATGTCGACAAACAGAACACCCGCAAGTTCGTCACCGGAGTTGGACTTGATGAGCGCCAGCGCGCGATGCTCTTCGAGGCGTTCAACAGGTCTTGCCAAGACCTGCTCCATCAAGCGGTTGATGATCTCGATGCCGGTGAGATCGCCCTTGTGAACGGTCCGGTCGAAGGTTTGGCCGGCAAAGGCCTTTTGATGCAGGCTTCCATCCGGCATGCGATCGAAGAAGCAGCCGATTTCGTTTTCGAGCTCGCGCACGCGCACGACGGCCGTCTCGCACAGCTTCCAGGCCATCGCCTGGTCGGGCAACCACTTGCCGCCGATGATGGTGTCCATGAAATGGCGTTCCACCGAGTCGCCTTTGCCGAGCGCCACGTTATATCCACCCTGGACCATGCGCGTGCAACCGCACTTGCCGAGGAGGCCTTTCACGGCGATCGTTACCTTGATATCGGGTGCTGCCTTCTGGGCATGCAGAGTGGCGAAGAGCCCAGCGCCCCCGGCTCCGATAATCAGGACGTCGGTATCGTGACGTTCAAACATAGGTTCACACCGCGCTGAGGAAAAAACCGATTGAAACGAAGAACGACAGCGCCGCCGCGATGGCTGCATAGGCCTTCTGCCGTGGCGACCAGGGAAGGAACTCCAGCGCCAAAAGCCGCAAACCGCCGAACAGGTGCAGTGACAAAAGCAGCACCAGCACCGCTTCGGCGAGTTTCACCAGAGGATAGTCCGTCCATCGCAGAAACGTGTCGAGGCGGGCCGCATCGTTGAGAGCCAAACCCAGAACATAGAAATGAAGCGGCAAGAACAGCGCCAGAGCTAAACCTGATATGCGGTGGATGAGGGAAGCGATGCGGAGGGGATCGCGGTTGTGCTTTGCTTTCATCAGAACACCACTGCCGCGACTGCACGGCCCCCCAGTAGCGCAAGCACCATCCCAACCGTCCACGTCAAGGGATTGAGCCAGCGAACCGGCAGGTTCAATGTCTCGAATGCAATAGCCCGCAACCCGATGGCGGCATGGACGGAGACGGCGCCGACGAACAAACCATAAAACGCGCCCCACCAGAGGCTGCCTTGTGTTCTATCAAGGATTTCCGAAGCGGTGAGTCCGTTTTGTACGGCGTAGATCATCGTCGCAATGTGACCGATCACGAGTGGCGCCATGAGAAATGCGCTCAGTCGCTGGGCCAGATAGAGACGCAACCCGATCATCGCGTTCTCCCTCGTCTTAGGAATGACGTTGACGAAAGCCGCTTCAAACCAGCAATCGAAGCGGTTGGATTGAGGTCATTGGGGCAATAGGTCAGGCAACTTTGATGGGAATGGCAGTTGAAACAGCCACCATCCGCGGAAACGGCGCGAAGGCGCTGCGCATAGGCGCCATCGCGTTCATCATTCTGCAGTGTCCAAGCGCGATTGAGCGCGGCTGGGCCGAGGTAGCTGGGATTGGCGGTAACGGTATCGCAAGCTGAATAACAGACCGCGCAATTGATGCACTCGACGGCTTCGTTGGCGAGCTGGCGCATCGGATCGGCCGGCGAAATCGGCGCGATGGCGTCCTTGCGCGTTGCGGTTGGGTGGAAAACTCCTTCAGCGCCAGTCCATTTGTCGAAGAACTCCGCCATGTCGGTGGCGAGATCCTTGATGACCGGTAGATTGCGCAGCGGCGCGATCTCCAGCCGCTGGCCGTCGAGGACCTTGCGGACATGGGTTCGGCACGTCCATCTAGGCTCGCCGTTCACCATCATCGCACAGGAACCACACATGCCGACACGGCACGCGAAGCGGTAAGTCAGCGTCGGCTCGGCGTGCTGCTGGATCCAGGTGACGACGTCAAGCACGGTCTGGCTTTCTCGGGCCGGAACCGAATACGAGCGGTAACCGCCGCCATGGGCGTTGCCCCGCCAAACCTTCACGTCGAGCGCCTCGGCAGCTTCTCGCAATTCAGATCCCCTTTCTTTTCACGACGACGCGGCCTTGCTCTGGATAGACCGTGACGAAGTCGCCGGTCGAGATGAGCGTTGTCACATCCCCGTCGGCGAAGCGGTCGCACATGGTCATGCCGGCGAGTGCAGCGCCCTGGGCAAGAATCGTATTCGCGGCATTGAACAAGATTGCCTTCGGCGCGATGCCACGCGCGGTCATCTCGTGCAGCATCCAGGCCGATGCAACGCCGCCCTTGGCTGTGTTGAAGACCAGGATCTTGTCCTTATAGGACTGACCGGCCAATGCGTGGGTCGGCCTTGAAAACACGCCCTTGATGCGGTCGAGATCATAGCGAGCGGAAAAATTGTCATTGGCGACAAGCGCTTCACCTTCGACAACACCTCCGATGCCGACATGGCATTTTAGTTCTTCTTCCATCAGATGATCTCCCCGGCGACGGCCGATGCGATGCAATCCTCCATCGAAGCGAGTGCCGGCTGATAGCCGTAGCCACCGAGAATGTTGACGATCTTCGTGGAATTGGACAGGAGCCGTTTCCACCCATTAGCCTCGCCAATTTCGCGGGCGTACTGCTGGTAGAAACAGGTGCCCTGGAGGACTTTGGCGCCGAAGGTTTCGATCATATCGACAAGACCCATACGTTCGGCATCGACGTAGACACTGGGTGGAGTGCAGACGAGTAGATCGGTGCCACTGTGGATTGTCTTGCCACGGCAAAGATTGGCAACCTGCTGCATCTCGACGAGCGAGAGCTGCGGAGCGGCGAAGACCACGACGTCGACTTTCTCGCCTTTGGCCCCGAATGGCCGGCGCAGCTCGTCGATATCGGATTTTGTTACTTCTTCGCTGCGAAGCTTATCGCCACTGACATCGGACAGTGTTTGGCACTCCGGCGTGATACCGACGATATGGAATAGTGGCGTCGAACCGTAACTCGCCATCGCCGCGCCCATGTGCTTGATCTCGTCGGAGTTCGGAACACGCTCGATACCCTCAATAACGGGTACTTCCCAGTAGGATCCAGCTTTGCGTCCAATGACGGCGCCGAGAACACCCCAGTCGGTGAGCCCTTCCGGCTGTTGGCGGATAACAAAACGACAGGTCGCCTGGCGGTGCTGGTCGAGATGGAGACCATAGCGCGGGGTGCGGCCGGTCAACCCCGCGGCGAGCGCCGAGGGACCACCCTCGAAATTGGAACGTGCGCCGCATACACTGTTGGTATAGATGACGACGCCGGTGTCGCCGTAAGCCACGTTTTCACCTTGCACCGGCGGCATGATCGTCTGGTAGTTGATGCAGGTATCCGTCAGCAGGATGCCGAGCTTCAGGCAAGCCGCAACGAAGCGGCGTTCAAGGTCGGCCATCTCTTCGGTTTGGCCCAGGGGCTGGTAATAGCTGAGATCGACGCCGCGCGGGTCGGTGATCATCGGAATATGAACGCGGCGCTCAGTTTCAGGCAACGCAGCGAAGGCTTCGAACAGCGCAACACCGGCTACGCCGATCGACTCCGGGTCGGCCATCATGTGTGCCTGCGAAACTTCAACCATGTCTTTGGCATCGAACATTCGGCCGACCTGCAGTTGATGACGGACCGCCCATTGTCTCGCTGCCCCCATTTCACCGTCGAGCATCGCCTGCTCCAGCGGTGACAGCTTCATGGCCCAGCTCCTTTCTTGTCTTTCATCCTGCCCTCTCCCGACTTTCAAAGGCTCCGTGAAATTGTCAGCGTTTCGAAGGGGGCTAAATCGCCGGGCAGTTCCTCGATACCGAGGCCCGGGGCATCGCCGACGTGCCAACATCCAGCGCGAAGAGACTGACCGCTGTCGGCAAGACGATCGCGTAGCGGATTTGGGTTTACATCGATTTCGAGCAGGCCCGCCCCGCCCACCGCCGCGAGAAGGTGCGCGGAAGCCTCAAGACCGACACCCCCTCCAAGAAAATGTGGGCAATAGGTGTGACCCGCCGCAATCGCCTGCCCGGCGACATCGTAGCAACCTGTAATGCCACCCCACTTGGCGACATCGGGTTGATAGAACGCCAGAGCGCCGGTACCGATCGCGGTTTTGAATTCTCCGTAGCCGGCAATGTTCTCACCGCCGGCGAGCGGTATGTCACTCATCGCAGCAAGTCGGCGCCAGTCGCTCTCGTGAGCATCAACCGGCAGCGGCTCCTCAAGCCAGCCGATATCGCAACCAGACAATTTGGTGACAAACGTTTCAGCGGATGCGAGGTCCCAGGCTTGGTTGGCATCGGTGAAGAGGCGTTCACCAGGCTGCAGTGCCGATGCAGCGGCCCGAGTTGCAGCGGCGTCGGTGGGAAGGTCGAAACCGACCTTCACCTTAAAAGCCCGGAAGCCGGCATTACGCGAGCTGCCGATGAGCTCTTCAGCGTCGCGAACTTGGATACCGCTGGCATACGTCGGCAAACTTGCCGAAGCGCTGGGGTTGATGAATTTGCCTAGCGGCTGGCCAGCGCGGCGCGAAAAAAGATCCCATAGGGCGATGTCGAGCCCTGCAGTGACTTGCCGGAACGGGCCCAACTCGCCGCATTGAATTGCCCGTATTCGGGTTTCACTTTCGAGCTTGTGGAACAGATCTCGCGGTGTTTGCAGTTCGACGCCAAGAACGAGATCGGCGACATCCTTCATCAACAAATTGGCACGATGTTCGGCTCCGGCGGCGGGCCAGTTGGCGAAAATCTCACCCCAGCCGAATGCACCTTGCTGGTCCTCGATCCGCACAAAAACGGCAGGCCGATCGCGCATAATGCCAAACGATGTCGCGACGGGACGGTCGACAGGACAGCGGTAGACGTACGTGTCGATGCGCCTGATGACCATGCTGTCTTGCATGTTTCCTTACCCCTTAAGGCCGTGCGGGTGTTCGATCCCCTCAGAGGGATGTCAACGCATAAGACTAGACATCCAGTTTTATGTATGACCTTAATATGCGTATCCGATCGCGGCAAGGACGTTTAACGTGGCGAACCTCAAGCGAAGCGCAATACCGCTCTACACTCAGATCGCCTCGTCGCTGCGCCATGAGATCGGGATCGGCACGTGGCCGGTCGGAACAAAGCTTCCAGCAATGAACCAGCTCGCAGACCGCTTCGGCGTCGCCACGCAGACCATGCGGCAGGCGCTCGGGCTGCTTGAATCGGAAGGTCTCGTCCTGCGCCGTCAAGGTGTCGGTACGGTCGTTCAAAACGATCCACGTGACCTACACTGGCTCAAACTCCCCACCGATTGGCCGTCGCTCGTTGGAATGCTCGACAAACTCGATGTGCGCGCAATGCTAGTGGAAGCCTCCGACCGCATGCCGAAGCTGCGCGAGGACGAGGGCGAGCCCGCGGGTGCCTACAAATACGTGAAGCGCGTGCACTACTGCGATGGCGAACCGTTCTGTGTGATTGAGTTTTATCTGTCCGCGGAAATCTACATGCGCGCTCCAAAACAATTCCGGAAAAAAACCGTCATACCGGTCCTCGCAGGTATGAAGAACATCGATATCTGCAAGGTTCGACAGTCGATTGCCATCGACGTTGCCGATGCCGAGACAGCAAAGCATCTCGATATTCCACTTGCCAACCCGATTGCCAGAGTCAGAAGATCGATTGCCGACACCAAAGGGCACGTCATCTACATTGCCGACGCCCTCTACCTCAGCGACATAATCCGTTTGGATATGGATTTGTCTCCAACCAAAAAGAGACCGTGAGTGGCGGTGTTGTGCCGTTTCAAACTCAAGGAAACTAAAACAGGAGGAAATAAAATGATGGGCAGGAAAATGCGCGGATGGAAACTCTCCACCGCAGTTGGCCTCACAGCCGCCGTGGTCAGCCTCGGCAGCGTGCTCTCCACTGCGGCAATGGCTGAGTATCCAAAACGTCCAATCACTGTGGTCATACCCTACGGTCCCGGCGGCGCCACCGACATCTCCGGCCGAACACTTGCAGGACCACTGGGCAAGCTGATCCCGCACCCGGTGCTTGCGGTGAACAGAACCGGTGCCGGCGGTGCGACGGGCACCGTCTCGGTAAGGAACGCGGGCGCCGACGGCTACACAATGATGTTCGCACGCGTTGGCTCGCACACTGTGAACCCGGCGATGAAGGCAACGCTGCCATACAAACTCGATGAGTTCGACTTCGTCGGAGTTTACGAAATCAATCCGGTCGCTTGCGCGGTCGCCGCCAATTCCGACATCAAGTCGATGGAAGACCTGGTGGCGAAGATTAAAGCAAATCCGAAGACGGTGAGTTACAGCTCGTCGGGTGTCGGTTCGCTGTTGCAGATCGCGGGCGCCATGGTGTTGCGGGAGTTCGGCATCGAAAATCCGGTTGAGGAATTGATCCACATTCCGCTCAAGGGTGGCGGCGCGGCTGCGACCGCGGTACTTGCGGGAACGGCAACGTTCATCTGCACCAACTCATCGGCGTTGGCGAGCTTCGTTGCCAACAAGCAGCTGCGTCCACTAATGGTAACAACCAAGGAGCCTGTGCCAGGCTTCGATGCGCCAACGGCCGCAGATCTTGGTAAGCCGAGTCTCCATCAGCTCGTCGGCTGGACCGGTATTGCCGGTCCGAAGGGACTGCCTGATGAAGTTAAAGAGAAGTGGGGCGCCTGGTTGAAGGCTGCTACGGCCGATCAGGGCTTCCTCGATAAAATGACGGCACGCGGGTCGGTGATCCAGTTGATGGACCCGGCTGAATCGAAGGAGTTCATTCAGAATCAGTACGAAGTGTTCCGCAAACTCGTCGACGATCTCGGCATGCGGGTCGAAGGTTGACCATTTGCTGAAAAAAGAATGGCGGCCGCAAGCTAACGACCGCCATTCTTACTGCATCGTTGCCTCGCACTCGCGGCGGGCAAGATGCAAACCGAAAGATCTCCCCTGAAGCCCCCCTACCAGCGTGTCGCGTCGCATATGAATCTCAATAACAAGGACATCTGGCTTGGTATCGGCGTCATCGCATTTGGCGTGATGCTGCTCACGGTCGCGATCCCCGATCACGTGTCCTCTCCAAGCAATGTACGAGCGTTGGTGTTAGCGCCAACCTTCTGGCCTACGATCGTCGCCTACATGATCGTTGCGTTAGGGGTCGTTCTGGTGGCAAGCCGGTTGATCGACCGGCCGGTTTCCGCTTCGGATGAGACATGGAATGCCGATGGGATAGGAGATGAACTGATCCATGGTTGGGCGCGCCTTTTGGCTATGGCGGTTCTCATGGTGGGCTTGGTTGTTGCCACTCCGGTCCTGGGAATGGTTCTGGCAAGCATGATCACGTTTGCCGCTTTCTCCATAATCGTGTTTTCACCGCGCCCAGTAACGTCCCTCATCGTCGCGGTGGTCTTGCCACTCGTGCTTTACGCCTTCTTTAGCCACGTCGCCGGAGTTGCCGTGCCACAAGGAAGGTTCCTTACGCTGCCATGAACCTGTTCGACAATCTCGCCGCGGCATGGCCACTGGTCGCCAACTTTGAGAGCTTTTTCGCCCTAGCTTCAGGAATAGTGATCGGCGTGGTCGCTGGCGCGATCCCGGGAATGTCGGCGACAATGGCGGTCGCCCTGACACTGCCGTTTACATTCGCGCTGCAACCGATAACGGGCATTCTGCTTTTGCTGGGTGTCTACAAGGGCGGGATATTCGGTGGTTCGATTCCAGCAATCCTGATCAAGACACCGGGCACACCGGCCTCAAGCGCAACTATCCTTGACGGCTATCCGATGGCCGAAAACGGGCAGGCGGGCAAGGCGCTCGGCATGGCGTTGTATGCCTCATGCACGGCGGACGTGATCTCGAATATGTCGCTCATCTTATTCGCGGGCTGGCTTGCCTCGTTCGCTTTGAGCTTCGGCCCGCCTGAGTTCTTCACGTTGATCCTGTTCTCGCTGACGATCATCGC
>Ga0209013_10001498_pt1 | contig 21553 bp, 18 predicted proteins | sample Cruoilmetagenom2_FD_187291 | JGI IMG/M metagenome (GOLD analysis project Ga0209013, IMG submission 187291) | Oil polluted marine microbial communities from Coal Oil Point, Santa Barbara, California, USA - Sample 2 (SPAdes) (version 2) | ecosystem: Environmental > Aquatic > Marine > Oil seeps ...
CTGTCCCTCGGTAGGGGTTAACAGTGTGGTCAGCATGCGCTGGGTGGTCGATTTCCCTGCTCCGTTGGGGCCGAGAAATCCGAAAATCTCACCCTGCTTCACGGTGAAGTCGATATGATCCACAGCCAGGAATTTGTTATAATATTTGGTTAGATTGTTTACTTCAATTGCATTGGTCATAGATGATCCTATCCAGTTTTGGTGAGGTAAATTTGGGATGTTGGAGGCGCATGACTGCTGGAGTGAATTACACAAGGTGTATCCCAGATGAGGAGGTGGCTGTAACCTCACTGAGTTGAAAGTACTCTGTTCCCAGAAACAAACGCTGCTGCCCTTCCGCCGCTTCCAGAATGGGTGAATTGCTCAACTGCGAGTGGTGGCAAAATATGGCGGCCATTTTGGCATCCCACACCGCCGATACATCCACCGTCAGCGTCACCAAATCGTCGGGGATAGTGTGCAGGCGCGTCATTTTCAGCGCCTCGGCCAGGCTGCGGGGCACAACGATATGGTATAGTGCGCTGGCTGAATGGGGAAGCAAACCATTGGCCTGGTGTTCAGGATACGCTGTGGGGTCGGCTGCCCGTTGGAGGGCCTCGCCCGTCCAACGGCTGACCGCCACGTGATCGGGGTGGCCTGAGACGCCATCGAGCGGCCAGGTCAGCAACGCTTGTGGGCGCAGCTCCCGGATGGCGCACACCACCCGTTCAATAGCCTGCTCCTCGTTTACCTGAGACAGCGTTCCATCCTGGTAATCCAGGAAACGGGGCGGCTGGATGCCCAAGGCGCGGCAGGCGCATTTCAATTCGGTTTGGCGAATTACGCCTGCTTCTTTTGGGGGCAAATTTGAAATGCCCCACTCACCTCGTGTGGCACACAAAACCCAGACCGGTATACCCTTTCTGGCTAGCAGCGCCAGCGTGCCCCCGGCGCGGTACGACTCATCGTCGGGATGGGCAAAGATGGCCAGTAAACTTTTGATAGTATTCATAGCGTTTGCCCCAATTTTGAATCCCGGGAAGTGTTCAAAGACGGGACTAAGTGAGTACGCTTTTATCTCTGCGTGCCTGGATAACGATCAGGACTAAGATAAGTATCCAGGCAGCTATTCTTACGGTCATGGCCTTGATACTATCTGAGGCAACCACATCTCGATAGGCAGTTAGGATAACCAACATCACCGTAACGTTACTGGCGAGTATAGCGATAGCGACTGGCATAACTATTTTGCCGCCTTTCCAGATGATGATTGCGGCGAAGACGGATATTATGCCAATAATAAAGTTGTAGGTCGGAAGCCAGTCGATCACGTAATAGTCCATGATCTTTCCCAACAAGACCTGACCACCGGCGAATATGGCCATTGCACCCATGATAAATGAGATGACTGCAGCAGTTTTTCTAAGCTTAGAATTCATTTAGCTGCTTCTTGGGCCTTCTTGCGCCTGCTGCGCTGCCATTTGGTAATATAAGTGATCAAAAACAGGTAAGTCCCACTTATGGCCAGCAGCAGCATCAGGATGGATTGAAATTGCTCAATTTGCGGGGGGAAATGCACACTGGAATCCCCGGCGAATTTTAGTATAACGGCGATAGGAATGAGAATTGCGGTTGGTATCGCTATCCAGCGGTGAATTTTACGTGTCCATTTGTTTAAAAATTTAGTCATTTTGTGTCTCCTTGTTCTTTGATTTCGGCCGTGTCGATGGCGCGTTCTAACAAATCTATCAGGGTGGTTCTCTCCTGGGGAGTAAGCTCAATTAACAGGCGTTCGAACTTCTGGCAGCGGAATTCAAGGGTGCGGTGATGGAGTTCCTGGCCTTCGGCGGTCAGGAAAAGTAGAACGGCGCGCCCATCCTGAGGGTCAGGTTGGCGTTCCAGAAAACCATTTTTTTCTAGCTGACGCACACCAATACTTACCGTAGGCGTTGACAGCCTTAGCCCTTCAGCCATGCTTTGAACACCGCATCCCGGGTTTGAGGCTGCATAGGTGATCAAAGCTAATTGGGATGGTGAGATATTGGCTTCTTTCGGTGGGGCGGTTCCTGGCCCCAATCGCCGCAGCCGGTTCATCAGATGCATGAATTTTTCTGCTGTTGGTTCGAGGTTGTTAGTCATCTGCATTACCGTCATGTACTGCTTTTTCCAAGATGCTCATAAACTCGTCCAGGGGTACCCGGTGGATGCGAGCGGCAGTCTTGACAGTCAGCGCCTTGGACAAAAAAGCGCGCAGTGAATAACGCCCAACGCGCTGCACGCCGAACACTTCCATTACATCGGCTATGTCACCGTACTCTTCGAGAATATCGGATACACGGGTGTCTTCTGTGATTTCCATACAATACTCCTATTACTCGATCACACTGAATGAGATGGATGTGTCTTTGCGAGGAGCGTACTTTGCGACGAAGCAATCTCCCCTTTACAACAGAGGAGACTGCGTCGGCGGAAGGGCACCGCCTTACAGCAAAAGTTGCTCGCAGTGACACACAGGTCCCCCATTCATCAAAATCAGAGTGACTGACCACTATTTATGAAATGAACCACAGATATTTTTTCTTAATGGTAGGCAGTTTTCTCGGCGCCGGATTTTAAATCTTTCTTTCATGAGGGTATGCCTTTTTATTTTAGCTGATTTGTTATGTTTGACTATTTCACGAACCCAAGAATACTTAGTTTGTAAAACTAAGTATATCACCCTGTGAGATGCTTGTCAAGGAATTAAGCACAAATCCCCACGCCCTGCTGCCAGGGTGTGGGGATTTTATGTCGGAAAAAAAGATGAGATGCGTGCTGCGCTAACCTAATTTTAGATCCAGCGTATCGGATATTGCGCAGGTTTCCAGGCATTCCAGGCATTGCACACATTCAAGGCTGCGCATATTTTCTGGGATGGGGGCAATATCAACCGGACAATCGGCCTCGCAGCGATGGCAGGATGTGCAGCGCTCTTGATCGATGACGATCCGCAGCGGGGCGATCTTGTTGGAGACAGCCAGCAGCGCGCCCAGGGGACAGAGATATTTGCACCAGAAGCGCTGCACCAACATCGAGGTGACCACAAAAGTAATTAAAACGCTCCACAGCAGCGGGGTAGTCAGGTGAAAGCTAAAAAGCGCACGCGCCGGGCAGAAATTCCACAGCGGCGGGTAGACCATCATCGTGCTGGCGATCAAAACCCCAGCCAAGACGAGATACTTCAAATAGCGCAGCCACCGGTCAATATTTTGGGGAACCTGTATCGGGAAGCGGGCTTTACTCTTGATGCCGGGGCGGGGATTCTTTTTACCGCCGCTCAACCGCCGGGTCCAGCGGGTCAGCATATCTTGCAGCGTTCCGATAGGGCACATCCAGCCGCAGAATGCGCGCCCAACCAGCAGGGAAAGTCCCAGCACACTGATCAGCATGGCGATGCTGAGCAGATTGGTTGTCTTAAGGGTCTGTCCTGTGGTGACGTAAGCCCATAGGGTTTCTACCCCACCGAAGGGGCAAAAGGCATCGAAGGCGCCCCCTCTGGATGATTCGCCGGGCAAGATATGGCGCAGACCGATGAGGAAAGTGACTGCCAGGAATATATACTGCATTCCCTGGCGGACACTGGAAAGGGGGCGGCGGTTCTCTGTGCGATCTTCCCTGGTTGATGATGCCATGGTTGCCTCAGTGTGCCGGGGTGAACCCAAGAATGAGAGCCAGAACAAAAAAGCCCACCAATGCCGCGACGATAATGACCGGGAAATGGTACTTGTCTACTTTCATGAGCGTGTTTCCTGTTAAATTCCTAATTATTTTGCCATTCGGCAAGCATCTTTTTTGTACCGGGCAGCAAGAGATAGATCAGCAGTCCTGTGCTGATGAGGGGCGCGACCAGGAACATGGAGAAGCCTCCCTTAATGGCGATCACATCTGTCAGCCCGACGGGATAGCCACCAAACATCGACATGGACGCGGCAAAGACGCCCATGGGAATGGTCCACGATTTACGTTTGACCAGCGCAAAGATGAAGATAGCCCAGGCTGCCGCGCCCCACCAGTTGATCATTTGCGACATGGCGTACATACCGTTCACAAAACCTTCCGATTCGGTCTGGAAGCGAGAAATCGCGCCGACGCCATCAATAAAGGTCAGCACATAAGCCAGGCCGCTGACGAAAGCAAGCGCTATAATTTTCAGATCCACCCCGCCAATGAAGAGCATCCCGAACCAGAGGGCAAAGGCGATCAGGAAGATCGAGATGGTGGGCGTGGGCAGGTTAATGCTGGCAGCCGGGATCATGGGGAAGAAGCCAACCAGAATTTGGATTGTGGCTGCCACTGTACCCCAGAACCAGGCCCAATTTGCTTTGTTCAGGAAGCCATACAGAACTGCAACCCATAGCGCTCCAGCGGAAACACCCAGCCAGCCGAGCATGGCAAAAACGATTTGCACGGTAATGGCTTCGTCAGGACGGCCATCAGCAATTTTGCCGTCGATGTTGACATTGTAAATGCTGGTCATCAGGTAGAGGATTAGAAAGCCGGTGAGGATGCCGACGATAGAGAGAACAATACCAAGTTTATGGTTGTTTTTGAGCGATTTCATTTTTTAATTTCCTTATAAGTGTAGAGACGCCCCTTTCCCCTTTGGGGATGCTGCGCCAGGGACGTCTCTATTACGAAATGGGATCGATCCAACTCGTTATATGTCTACATTTGTCTCTGTTTCAGGCGCTTCGCCGGTAATCAGCTTCTTTTTGAAGTAGGGTACCATCAAGAAGACCAATACGCCGATGGCCAGCAGTGAACCGTAGAGATAATCCAGCGTTTTGGTGCGGAAGAATTGCGTCGGGATATTGATCATCAGGATAGTAATGGTAGGGATGATTGCTATCCACCAACCCTTGCGTTTGCCAACAACCAGCAAGGGGATTGAGATGAAGAGAAGAATAGCGGCGATCCAGTTAACTTCACCGGCCCAACGGAAGAGCCACCAGGTGAAATCAGGATACAAGGGGAAGCCGGGACGGGTTGCCATGGTGCGCTGGGCGCCGATCCCAATAGTGAAGGCGTGGGTGGTCAACATGCCGATGAAAGTCAGCGCGCCGAATCGCGTCCACTTCACCATTGTCTCGGCTTTACGCAGGAAGATGAAGGCCCAGAAACCGGTCAGACCGATAAAGGCGATAGTCATCGGCAGCGGGAAGCCGGGAACCCAGCTGATATAAGGCAGAAACATAAAGAAGCCGCCAATCGCTGGCACGGCAAAGAGGGTCACGGCCAGTGGGTAGGTCCATTCGGTGCCTTTTTTGATCTCCCATGAGATGATGATCAAGGCAGCCCCAGCGGCGAAGATGACCGCTTGCCAGACAGAGTAGAAAACGTCGAAGAGCCAGAGCCCGCTGGAGAAAGCCGGGAAGCCATCTTCGATATGTGCGGTTAAGTGAATTAACACTCGTTCCAGGGAGGTCTGCACTATGAACGGGATTGCATAGGCCATAATCAGGCCAATAACCACGGCGATGACAGCCATAATAGTGCGGTTCTTTTGTGAAGTTTCTTGCATTTTATGTCTCCTTAGCATAGGGTGAATTTGATTAATAATCATAACTTTACTGAAAAAAGGTGCCAACCAGGGCGGGAGGGGGCATATGTGCGTGCGCAGCATGCACCTCCATACATACTCCTTACCTCCGTTTGGAAGTATTTTTTTTAGTTGACTCAATCGTGATATAACGGATATCCTTGTGAAGGGTATCACGATTGTCCTGTTAAAGCTTTGCTTTAACGCAAATTACACAAAAAAAAGGGACATAATTCAGCGCTATGTCTCTTTTCTGGCGTGTTTTTAGCTTAGGCCAGGGGTTCACTCAAAAGTGGTTACGGTGAAGAAGCCATCCAGTGTATCGGTATTTTCGAAGACGAATAACGCCCGATCATTCCAATACTGGATTTAATCCACGGCCCCTTCAGGATAGGCTTCGTCCGGCGGCCATCTTCTTACCCATCTCCTGGCGTGCGAGCGTGGAGAGGGAAGTAATGACCACTGGATTGAATTTAATCCCGACGTACAACCCTGTATCGAGGCGGGAGAAAATCCATTCTCTCATGGGTCGCGTTTGGTTGGTCGGTTCTTCGTCGTAAACCATAAGGGCTCGCCGATGTGCGAACCCTTTTTGATTTCCCCAATCAGATCAATGACCATTTCTCACTCGGACGTGATTAATTTTTGCGTGCCAGGCAGGCAGAGGATAATCACCAGTATGGTGCTGATTATGGGGGCTGGCAGAAACATGGAAAAGCGCTGCACTTCCAAAACATTGTGGATGCCCATCGGATAGCCGCCGATCATAGACATTGTCCCGGCGAAGATACCCACCGGAACCGCCCAGGATTTACGCTTGATTGCTGCGAAAATAAAGATTGCCCAGGCTGCCGCCCCCCACCAATTAACCTGCTGCGACATCATATACAGCCCATTCCAGAATGTTTCCGGAGTCTGTATGAAAGTTTCTGGTGGTTGGAAGGTACTCTGGAATTTAGAAATTGGAGCCACGCCGTCAATAAAGGTCAGCACAAAAGCCAACCCGGCCACAAACGTAAGGCCGATGATCTTTTTATCAACGCCGCCGATCAAGAGCATCCCAAACCATATGAAGGCAGCCGGAAGGAAGACCCACAGTGTGGGTGTTGGCAGCCCGCTATCAGCAGCCGGGATCATAGGGAAGAAACCGGCCAGCAGGAGAATCGTCGCAGCTATAGCACCCCAGAACCATGCCCACGACTGTTTCTTGAGGAATCCCCACAATACAGCAGCACTAAGCGCACCGGCTGCCGTTCCCAGCCAGCCAAGCACTGCGTAGACGATCCGCACCGTGTTGCTCTCTTCCCAATCTCCGGCATTGAAATGGGTGTGTATGACCGTGTTGTAGGTGTCGGACAGGAAATAAAGTGTCAGTATGCCTGCCAGGATGCCAACGATGGCTAGAAACGCGCCGAGCTTGTAGTTGTTTTTCATATTTGCATTCTCCTTAGGTGTGAATTGTAAACAAATTAGTGGTGTGAGTTCCCGCTTTTTAAATTTCCCGTTATTGGATGAGGTGAATTACACGTGAAGTGTAACACGACTTACCTTATCAAGAATTGCTTTAACGCAAATTGTAAAAAAAAAGAGACACTGCAAGTCGCAGTGTCTCTTTGGGATATTACTGATATCACTTATACTATTCTTCTTTGTCGTATAAGCGACTCTTGAAGAAGGGGATCAACAGCAAGATGACCAGGATCACACCTTGCGCGCCAGCCATCCAATAAGCTGATGTGAAAACTGAAGGTGCCAATGTATCTGCAGGAACCAGCGATGCTGTTGGGCGCAGGTAGTGGACGGGGAAAGCTCCGATTGCCATGGCCAAACCGGATAACAGGGCCAGATACCAGCCTGATTCTTTGCGTTGGGCGAGCTTCCAAATCGCAAGTGCGGATAAAATGAAGACACTGAACATCAGCGGGCCAGTGCGGCGTAGAATGGCAGCGGTCGGATCTAAAAGAGCGGCAGCAGGGTCTTTCAGGATCACGCGCACAGCATGGGGGTAAAGCATAAAGGCTTGAGCGCCAAGCATCCCCAAAAGTGTGAAGACAATGAACATGGCAATTTTGGTTTTGCCATCATTCTTTTTAAGGAGGAGCATCACCCAGAAAGCGATCAGGCTCAAGAAAAAGGTGATGTAAGCGGGAGGGAATCTTTTAAGATTTTCCAGCCAACCCAAACCTATAAAACCATTGACCATAGCTGGAATGGAGAGCATGAGCACTGCCAGCGGCCAAGCCCATTTCTTACCCTTGTAAAGTACAGGTGAGATGACAATGAGGACCAAGCCGGCCAGCATTTCAATACCGCTGTAGATAGAGCCTATATAAAGGCGGCTCAATGGACCAGCCGTTAAGTTGGTGGCTTGCTTCGACTGTTTCAAGATCAGTTGATCCATTGTAGAGTCAAAAAACCCTGGGGCGATAAAAACAAGATATAACCCCATAAGCAGGGCAATTGCGGCCATCACGCCAAGGATTGTACGGTTCGTATCTTTCATAATATTCTGCTCCTTTCTCGCTGTGAGACATAAAATGGTAAAATACAGTTGACATTCATGTAAATGTTATCGCAGATCAGAATAAATGTCCTTTCCTAAAGGTAAGTATCAGGCTCTATTCGTGGTCTCTTTGGAGCGAATATAGATATGCAAACAGCCAATGTTGTGAAGTTATTGGCGCGGTTCCCTGTTTTTTCAAAACTCAGCCACCAGGAGCAAGAGCGACTTGCCCAATTAGCGGTGCGGAGAAGCTTTCAGAAAGGCGAGTTTGTCGCCCACAGCGGCTATGTTTGGCCGTATGTCATCATCATTGATTATGGTGAGATCCATGCGCTGAAGATGTCGCCCGCGGGACGCAGCTTTGGAACGATGAAATTACAAGCAGGCGAAGAATTCTGGAGTCCCTCGTTATTTACTGGTATCCCGCTACCGGCCACGCTTGAAGTCTGGAAACCTAGCGCGATTTATTTTTTGCATCAGGAACATGTATTACCTCTTGTGCAAAAAAATACTGCAGCTTTGTGGGAGCTATCTATAGGGCTTGCACAACGTCTTCACCAGAAAAGCGAACTTATCGAAGAGATTGCCTTTTCTTCAATTGCGGGCCGGCTGGCGCGATTGCTGCTGGATCAGTTTGATGGTAGGGGGGATTTGATAGTGGGCCGCGATCTAAGCCTGGACGAGATGGGTGCCATCATTGGAACAACCTCCGTGATGGTTTGCAAACAAATTTATCGTTTTGCAGAAAATGGGCTGATTAACGTAAGCCGGACAGAGTTTCAACTAACCGATCAACCGGGGCTGGAAGAGATCGCTGACTCAGAATAAACAGGCTAAAAAAAGAACCGCAACGTTAGTGCTTCGGCTCTTGTGCTCTATCAAGTATGAATAATTAAATACTAACTATTGCTAGAAACCGCTTGACATAGCTGCTTACTGATCGTTGCATAAGTTGCTAAACTTCTCTTGCGTTGTTTGATCGCTGATTGGGTTTAGCCTTCAATGCAAGGATCAGTAAGTCACTAAGAAACAACAAGTTTTAAATATTTTTTCTTTGTGCATCTTGGTGTCTTGGGGCCTTAGTGTTGAAAAACCTACAGGTCACAAGGAAACCACGAAACACCAAACATTAAGCGTAGTCGAAGTGGCAGTGCATGTCCTGAGCGAAGCCGAAGGAAAGAATCTCCACCTGGGTTTGGAATATTCTTAATTAACAATTATGAATCCAATCAATATCAGATTGATCGAGTACTACACATGGTTGTCATAATTGTGTTATTATTTTTCTAAGGTATCGTTTTACTAAACACCACAATACGAAAGCATTCAGATCATCCAATCGTTCCGCAAACACAACACGTAGGCAAACCTTTTTAGGACGGATACTATGGTCGATTACGCTGATCTTGAAATTTATCTCTACCCGCATGATGATGAAAGTTATGTGGTCGAAATGCGCTACAACGATCCTGATGAGGAGGAGCTTCGCCCGCTAAAACGTGGCGCAGCCAGCTTCGACTGGGTTGAACTGCGCATGAAACAGCTTCAGCCCAATCAATACGGGGCAGAATTGACCAGTAATTTTTTCGCTGATGGGGGACTGCTCGACTATTATGAAAAAGTTCTCGTGGCCGTAGAAAGCAAGGAGAAAACGCTGCGTTTGCGCCTGTTCATCGATCGCAGTGCGGGAGAGCTGCACAATCTGCGCTGGGAAACCCTGAGAGACCCACACGACGGTAAGTGGTTGTTATCAAAACCAAAAATCCACTTTTCCCGCTTCCTGAGCAGTGACAATTGGGGGCGAGTACGCCTGCGCCCGAAGAAGAAGATACGCGTCCTGGTTACCATCTCGAACCCGAGCGACCTTGCGGATGATAAGTTTTCTTTTGAATATACCGAAGGCGGAGTAGACCAAAAACACACTTTAAAGAAAATCCTCGTAGATGACGAACTAAAACGCGCACAAAATAGTCTGGAGGGTATTGAAATTGTTCCTCTTGTCAGTGATCCAAATGATCCCGGAAGGACAGAATTAAAAAACCTGACCAAAAAATTGGACGAAGGATACGATATCCTCTACCTCGTGTGTCATGGGGGTTTGATAAAAAAACCTGGACCTGGAGTAACGTTGAGTGATACCATACTCGTTCCCCACCTGTGGCTGGAAAAGGAGAATGGTAAAGCTGACGTGATCCCTGGAACGGCCCTGGTAGAGAAGATTGCCAATCTACCGGCCTCCCGCAGACCACTGCTGGTCGTACTTGCATCCTGCGAAAGCGCAGGTACGGGCAAAACTAGCGACGTGCAGGGCGCGCTGGCAGCGCTGGGTCCTCAACTGGCCCAGGCTGGTGTCCCAGCGGTGCTCGCCATGCAGGGAAAAATCAATATGAGTACGATTGCTGAACTGATGCCGAGTTTTTTCTCTAAGCTGAAAAATAACGGCAGGATCGACCAGGCGCTGGCAGAAGCGCGCAACCTGGCTTCCGATGGAACGGATCAAGATGACACCTGGATGCCGGTGCTTTACCTGCGCCTGCGCGGTGGACGCCTGTGGTACACGCCTGCCTTTGCCGGCGATCAATCGAAATTAAAGAAGTGGAATTCGCTTTTAACTTACATCGAGGACAAAGCCTGTACGCCAATTCTTGGCCCGGGCATAACGGAAAACTTGCTCGGCTCACGCCGGGAGTTAGCAATAGAATGGGCAGAAGCACACAATTTCCCCTTAGCCGACCACAACAGGGAAAACCTTCCCCAGGTGGCCCAGTTCCTGGCAACAGACCAGGCGCTGGACATCCCCCACCGCTGGTTCAGAAGACACCACAAAGATCATATACTGTCACCCAAAGATGTACCTGACGAGTGGAAGACATTATCCCCAGAGGAATTGATTTCAGAAGCGGGTAGGCGTTTGCGCCAGGCTAATGAGAACGATCCGCATACCGTCCTGGCCAGGCTCGAATCACCCATTTATATCTCGACAACCCCGGATCCATTACTTTACGACGCTCTCAAGGAGAGAGGTAAAGAGCCTACAGAGTTAATCTGCCGTTGGCGACCGGATGAGAACCCTGAAAAATACCAGTTCCCCGAACCAGACAAAGACCATCCATTAATCTTCTACCTCTTCGGACATATTCGAGAACCGGATTCGCTGGTGCTGACGGAGGATAATTACTTTGATTTTCTCATCGGTGTCACCCGCGAGGCCAAACCGGAGAGGCAGCGCATCCCGACCAAGATCCAAGCGGCATTAACCAGTACTTCCCTGCTGTTCCTGGGATTTCGTCTCGATGACTGGAACTTCCGGGTGCTCTTCCGCAGCATCATCAACCAGGAGGGGAGCGCGCAGTTGAAGAGGAAAGCGCACATCGCTGTGCAGGTTGATCCGGAAGACGACCGCATTCGCGAACCCAGTCGTGCTCGATCCTATCTGGAAGACTATTTCATTAGCCAGGAAATTCCGGCAGATATCAGCATTTATTGGGGGAGGGTCGAGGACTTTATAAAAGAGCTCAATCAACGTTTAGATTAGTGTTCCGTCGAACCTGTTTGTTCGCAAAGCAATGACCACAGACGGAATATTTCAGGCTTGGTCAAGGATATAACGACCCGGTTATTATTGAAACCTTTATCCCTGACATAATATTAGGAAGGTTTCTGATGTCAAATATTTCAGACACGAGAAGCAACCCTTACGTTGGACCGCGAGCATTCAGAGAAGGGGAGAAACTCTACGGGCGTAAAAGAGAAGTCTCTGCACTGAAAGATTTGCTGATCGCCCGGCGCATCGTCTTGCTGCATGCACCTTCAGGAGCTGGAAAGACTTCGCTCATCCGTGCTGCATTACTTCCGGAGCTCGCGGATGAAGGTTTTCAAGCCCTTCCGGTGGCGCGTGTAAACTTCGAACCGGAAGAGATGTCCAGGTTGGCTACCCTGGAAAATTTCAACCGCTACAGCTTGAGCGTGCTGCATCACCTGGATAGCGAAGGCAAGGGCGAGCGGGATATTCAGATCCCCAGCCTGGCCAGTGTATCGTTGAAAAATTACCTCGACAACCGCATTCAGGAAGCCGAAGAAGATACCACACTGGTGCTGATCCTTGACCAGTTCGAGGAGATCCTGACCGTGGATTCCCTCAACCTGGAGGCCAAAGAAGCCTTCTTCAAAAGCCTGGGTGAGGCGCTGGAAAACCGCGACCTGTGGGTGCTGTTTGCTATGCGCGACGATTACCTGGGAGCCCTGGATCCGTTCATCTCTTACCTGCCCACCGGTCTCAGCAATCGTTATCACCTGGAACTTCTGGGCCGGGATGCAGCCAAAGAAGCCATCCAGTCACCCGCGGCAGAACCCCCCTTTAACGTTGAATTTACCGACCAGGCAGCCTACGATCTGGCGGATGACCTGCGCCTGATGACCACGATGCAACCTGATGGAAAGACCAGGACGGAGAAAGGCCCGTATGTAGAACCCGTCCACCTGCAGGTGGTATGCCGCAGGTTGTGGGAGCAGCCCCGTTCACAACCCGGCGTAATCAGTAAAAAGGATGTTAAGGAACGGGGGCAGGTGGACATCACCCTGGGCGAGTACTACCGCGATTCGGTGAGAGAAACAGCCCAGGGTACCGGTGTGCGTGAGCGCGAGATCCGCGATTGGTTCGACCACCATCTCATCACCCAACAACGTGTCCGCAGCCAGGTGCTGATGGGTTTCCCGCACAGCCAGGGATTGGACAACCAGGCTATCGCCAGTTTAATTGACGCCTACCTGGTGCGGGAAGAAAAAAAACGTGGCCTGACTTTTTTTGAACTGGCTCACGACCGCCTGGTGAACCCCATCCTGCAGAGCAACGAAGCCTGGAGGAAGAACAACCTCCAGGAGTGGCAGCGTACCGCCGATCGATGGGGTTTGGAGAGACGACCCGACGACCTGCTGCTTGTTGGTCAGGAGTTGGATAATGCCGAGAATTGGGCCATCTCCCGCTACTCCCAACTCAATGTTGTCGAAAAGGATTATCTGGCTTCTTCAGTGGAAGCGCGTGATGAAGAGCTGAGTGCCGCATCCCAAAAGCGTTCCATTGAGGCTGAACGGCGCACAAACCTGGCTGATCTGGGATGGGGCGTGATCTTCCCGGAGAACGCCGATCCGGATGTCCAGGAAGCTTTACGGGAGCTCCTGGAGCTGCGGCAGGAGCAGGCCGGGGAGAATTTCAAGATATTGACTTACTGGGGCATTGTAAGCGAGACCGCCCAGCAGTTCCTGGTGCGGCATGGCGCGGGATCGGGTCCAACGGATACTGAAAAAGTCCCCTACTACCTGCTCATCGTCGGCGATCCGGAGTCGATCCCTTTTGAATTCCAGTACGGGTTGGCCGTGCAGTACGCCGTCGGTCGCATTGACTTCGACAGCCTACAGGAGTACGCCAGCTACGCCCGCAGCGTGGTTACGGCAGAGGCTGAAGACTTTGCCCCCATGCGTCGTGGACTGATCTTTGGGCCCCAGATCGAGGACCAGGGCACCAGCGCGATGGTGATAAAATCTCTGCTTGAACCGCTCCAGGAGAGGCTTTCCCAAACCGTCACAAACTGGCAGATCGAGTCGCTCTTCGGGGAGGACGCCAGCCGGGGAGATTTGTCTAGCGTGCTGAACGGCGCATGGACACCTTCCTTGCTGAATGGCGCATGGGCACCTTCCGTGCTGTTCACTGCCAGCCACGGGTTGGATTTATCCGGGCGTGATCCAGAACCAGAAGAGATGCGGGAGCTGCAGGGCGCTCTGGTATTCGAGGGTCTTCCCGATGGCGGTTCCATCCCTCCAGAATCATATTTCTCTGGCGGGGACGTGAGCGACGACGCCCGGCTGCTGGGCAGCATGTTCTTCCTCTTTGGTCCCTACACGGCAGGCACATCCGCGCGGGACGATTACGCTCACCTGAGTTTAAAGAATTCCGCCGCATCCTCACGTTCGTTCGTTGCGCGGCTGCCGCAAAAATTGCTCGGTCACCCGGCTGGCGGCGCGCTGGCTGTCTATGGGCACGTAGAACGTACGGGTGTTTTTTCCTTCCCCGAAAGCAGCGGTCTGGAGCAGGTCAGCGTCTATTTCAACACGCTCAACCGCCTGATGGGTGGCTATACCGCCGGTTCTGCGATGGAAGCCATCAACCAGCGTTATTCATTATTCGTCTCACAATTGGGAGACAGTCTTCGAGAGCGGATTCCTTACTCCATTTCAGGCGAGGAACTGCTTGACCCATCCATCTCAAACCTGCTGACAGCCACCACGGACGCCCGCAACTACATATTACTGGGTGATCCTGCCGTCCACCTGCCGGTAGATCGTTTTCCCCCGCCGGATGCTGAACGACCCCAGATAGAACGCGTCCAGGTCCCAGTCCCCGAGGTTGAGACACCGAAGAGTGTGGAAATGCCTGAGGAAGTCGTCAAATTCCGCAAGCGCAGGATCACAATTCCGACGCAGACCGAGATCCAATACGCCGATCTGGAGATTGGATTGAATAAACCAGTCAATGGTTTGTTTACGGTGGAACTGCGCTTCAGCAGACCGGACGAAGCCGTTAGTTTGGCGCCGGTGCGCGGCGGGGCTCAGTTTGATCTGGATGGCCTTCAATCGTTGTTGCCTGATGTTGAAGCTTACGGCAGGTTATTATCCGAGAACCTGTTTGCGTCCGAGGAAGTGATCAGCTTCTTCAAGCAAATTATCGCCACGGTAAAGACAACCCAAACGCCCCTGCGAGTGCGTTTGTTTATCGATCAAAGCGCCTCAGAATTAATGTCCCTGCGTTGGGAAACTCTGCGTAATCCGTTAGACGATTCTCTGCTGACGATGTCTGAAAACACCATCTTCACGCGTTTTCTGTACGGCAGCGATTGGAGCCGGGTGCAGATAAAACCAGGAGGCCCATTACGCGCCCTGGTTGTGGTGGCGGATCCTTTTGATCTTCCATTGGATGGATTTGAGGCATATGGAGATTCTTTTTCTGCAATAGATGTTGAGAGTGAGGTTCAGCGAGCAAATTCAATACTTTCCGAAGTACAGGATATCTCCTATTTGGTCAGTGATCGAGATGTTCCTGGTGGGGTTACTTTAGAAAACATTGTTTCCTTCCTTCGCAATGGATACGATATCCTGTACCTGGTTTGTTTTACGGCAGCAGAAGTCGATACAAATGATGCTGTCCTGTGGTTTGAATCTATGGACGGCATGGCTCGTGCAGTTCCTGCAGCGGAGTTTACGCAGCGCATTCGTGAACTTGAACCCTCATTAAAACCGCGCCTGGTTTTACCCTTACCCAAACCTTTTCCACACCCCGGTGTTATAGAAACGGATCTAGTACTCAAGCACAGCGTTGGTCAAATAGCATCAGGGACGTTGGGACCACTGCTGGCCCAAGCCGGTGTACCTGCAGTGCTGGCCATGCAGGCGGAGATATCTGAAGAAACACTCAGCCAATTTATGGTGGAATTTATCCGAGAACTGCTCAAGGACGGGTGGGTTGACCGGGCGTTCACACAGGCTCGTATGTACGTTCGTGACTATGCGGACTGGTGGGTGCCGGTACTGTTATCACGTCTCAGAGGCGGACGCCTTTGGTCCCAACCCGGATACGATGCGCCTGCACAACCGGCAGCAGAACTGGAGATGAATTACGCCTTCCTGGAGATCCGATTCTCACGTCAGGAAGATGGGGAGTATTTCGCCGGTCTTCGATTTAAACAACCCGGCAGCGAGGGAGAAGTTCGATCAACTCCGGATAGAGTTTGGTTCGATCTACAGGAGCTCAGAGCAGCGCAGTTAGATTTAACACAATACGGAAGGATTTTGAGCGAAAGCCTGTTCAGAGCTCCATCGGTTATCAAGACATACTACCGGGCTGTAGCTATCGCTGAGAACCTGGGAATACCCTTACGTTTACGAATATCCATCGATCCTTCTGCCCATGAATTAAACGCTGTCTCCTGGGAAGCGATGCACGATCCAGATTACGGAACCCCACTGGGGATGAGCGAACGTATCCTGCTTTCCCGCTACACTGAGAGTAAGGAATTCAGAATAACGCAGATACCCCAACGCGAGAGACTGCGCATCTTGATTGCGGTTGCCAGCCCGGCAGAAATCGAGCAGGAGTATGACCTGACTCCCCTCGAGATTGAGGGTGAGATCGAAATGATCTCCACACCTCTTGACGCTCAAGAAATTACGCGCCTGCCCTCAATAGATGGAAGCAAGCGCGTCACTCTGGAAAACATAGTTTCTCATCTTGATAAAAAGGTTTACGACATCGTTTATCTGGAATGCCACAGCACAATTAAAGAAAGCGATGCAGAGCCGGATCATCTTCTAATGCTCGAGCGCGATGACAGCACGGCGGATATCGTATACGCAGATCAATTCGTTAAACGACTGGCTGAATTGCCGGCCGTAAAACATCCCCGAATGTTCATCCTGGCTACAGTTAAGGGCGCCGGGGATTCTGATGTGGACCATTTCCGTGTCGCAGTGGGTACACGGCTGGCAAGAATGGGCATCCCTGCAGTACTCGCTTATCGAGGTAATATTTATTTTGAAACCCATCAACTGTTTGTGCCCAAGTTTTTTATCGAACTGCTCAGACACGGTGAAGTTGATCGCGCGGTGGCAGTTGCTCGCAGCCAGATAATAGATAGACCCGATGCATATGCACCCGTGCTCTTCCAACACCCAGAATCAGGTCGCCTGTGGAACATCATTAAACCGGGTGAGGAAATCACGCGTCCCACCGTGTACGCAGTATATAATGTTCCTGATTTACCGGATTCATTCGTGCCGCGTGCGGAGCTGTTCAACCAGCTTCAAGAAATGATCATCGGACAAAAGCGGTCCATCCATGAGGTGGCCCTGGTCGGGTTGGGAGGCATTGGGAAGAGCGTGCTCGCTACGGCAGCTTGTCACGCAAAGCCCGTTCGGGATGCTTTTCCAGACGGCATCCTGTGGGCTACACTTGGCGAACGACCGAACATGCAGGCAATTTTCGAAGAGTGGCTGTCCGCCCTGACCGGTGTAAAGCGTTCTTTTTCGAACATTGGTGAAACCCTATGGGAGTTGAATACGGCTCTGGGAGATCGTCGTTTGCTGTTTGTAATCGACGATATGAGGACTCAGTACCCGCTTAAGCATTTATACGAAGTCGGGGAAAATTGCGTGCTGCTGATTACGACGCGTGATCACTCGCATCTGTCCAGCCGCACAGAAGTTATTCAGGTCAGAGCGATGGGTCAGGAAGAAGCCTTAAAACTTCTCGCGGGCGGGCTGCCTCTACTCGACCTGGCTGTCCTGGAACCACTTGCCAACGCGCTGCACAACCTGCCGTTATTGCTCAGCCTGGCTAACGCTGTACTCCGCCAGCGCGTGCTTGAGTCGGACCACTCCATTGACGAAGCCGTGGATTACACGCTTGCCGCCTTCAAACGCCGGGGGGTGACCGCTTTCGACGCCCGCCAGCCAACCTCCCGTTCCGAATCCCTTGCAGTGACCCTCGACGAGGTCATCGACCAACTGCAGGACGATGAAAAGCTGCGCCTGACGGAGCTGTCGATTTTCCCGCGCCAGACGCGCATCCCTCTCGACACGATTATGAAATATTGGAAGAAGACCGCTTCAATGACGCCTGGCGAAACAAAGAAGCTCTGCCGGCGATACTACGATCTTTCTCTGGCTTCGTATTACGATCAGGAGCTTCAAATCCATCCCATCGTGCATGACTACGTTCTAGGTCGTGTAGATGATATCCTGGTTTATCACGACCTCTTTGTGGAGAGCTACCGTCTGAAGAACTGGCATAAATTGAGACCCAATGAACCTTACATGTGGGACTACCTCACCTACCATCTTAACGCTGCGCTGCGGGTGGATGAGCTGAGAAATCTGCTGCTGAATTACGATTGGATCGAGAGCAGCATAAAGATGCGCGGTGCAGCAAGCCTGTTGAACGACTACAAATACCTGCCCGATGATCCTGCCGTCCAGCTGGTCGCGGGTGCAATTCGTCTGCCTGCCGACCTGCTCGAGCAGGATGTTCAGCATCTGCCTAGTCAGTTGTTGGGGCGCTTGCTTAATTTCGTTGAGTCAACACCTGAACTGCTGGCGTTATTAGAGCGCGCAAGCAAGGAGAGCTCGTTCGCCTGGCTGCGCCCGCTCAATGCCGGCCTGACTTCACCCGGTGGTCCTTTGCAGCGCACCCTGACCGGTCACAGCGATTCAATTCTGTCCGCGCTGCTTACCCCGGATGGGGGCCGTCTTATCACGACCTCACGCGATACCACGATCAAGGTTTGGGACACAACCAACTGGCGAGAACTAAGGGTTCTCCAAGGGCATAATTTCTCCGTCCTGGGAGCTGCCATCACACCCGATGGCGAGCGCCTAATATCTGTCTCCGATGGTGAGGTCCCGTTCATCTGGGATCTGCGAACCGGAGAAGTGATCGATGCTGTTGAAGAAATTGGCGCGGTAATGTGTGCGGTTGTCCTGACCCCGGATGGTCAACGGGCCATATTTGGCTCGCCCGAGGGAACCCTGACGCTGTGGGATATCGCTGATAATAAGGAAATCCGCACCTGGCAGGTTCACGAAGCGCGGATCAACGACCTGGCGCTGACGCCTGATGGAAAGCGTGTGGTAGCCGCCTGCGAGGATCACACGATAAGCGTATGGAATCTGGCCAGGGGCAGGCAGGAATCTGTCTTCCGGGATAATAATCCGTATACAGGTGTGGTAAACGCTCTCTTGGTAACGCCGGATGGTGAGAAGGTCATCTCTACCTCGGCTGATAAGACCATCAAGGTGTGGAATCTGATTGGCGCGTTCGAGATGAAAACCCTCCAGGGGCACACAGACGCTGTCCTGGCGCTGGCCATGACTCCGGATGGTAGATACCTGGTGTCTGGCTCTGCGGACCGAAGCGTCAAGATCTGGGATTGGGAAAGGGGGACCCTGATCCGCAATCTCGAAGGGCACAGCGATAGCGTCACCGGTGTAGCTGTCTCCCCGGATGGGCGCCAGGTTATCTCCGCTTCTGCTGACCGCACAGTGAAGGTCTGGGATCTGAACCAGGCTGCCTCGACCGTGACCGCAGTGGGACACTTCGGACCGGTCAATGATGTCGCTGTCGCCGGATTGGAGAGGGATATCGCTGTTTCGGCCTCAGGTGACGGCAGCTTGAAGGTGTGGGATATCAAGGAGTCACTGCTGGATGGCCTGGCGCGCGGCAGAGAACTCAGGACCCTGACTGCTGTGGATGCAGATACGTCCTCCGGCGTAGCATCCATCGTGTTCATCAGCGAGAGCTCCATCCAGGCTACAATGATTGCCGCGTATGAGGATGGCTCACTACGGGATTGGGATATCAAGCGCAGCAGTGATGGTAGGCTGTTAGAACATCCTGGCACACGTGTGAACGACATGGTCATCGGGCAGCGCCGCTTGGGCTTCCTGGCCGTTTTAGCCTGCGAGGATCATACCCTGCGTGTCTCGGATATCATGCTGCGCGACATGGAAAAGAAAATCCTGCGCGGCCATGAGAAGCCCGTGCGGTCGGTTGCGTTGGTCGGAAAACGGATGGGCAACTATGTGATGGGAATTAAATTTATCGTCTCGGCATCTGAGGATCAATCCCTGATTGTCTGGGATCTTAAGAACTACCAGGTGCAGCGCCGCCTGACAGGACACACTAAGCCTGTGAACGCCGTCGCTGCAATCCCGGGACCCAGCCAGGTGGCCTCGGCCTCCGACGACCATTCCATAATCGTATGGGACGTTGAAGTGGGGCAGGTTTTGAACACCATAACCGGTCATGAGGATCGGGTGATGGACGTTTCAGCATTCCCGAAAAATCGCCTGATTCTGTCTGCAGGCCTGGACACCACGTTGAAAGTATGGAACGTGGACAGCGGAGAATTGATCGCCTCCTATCATGCTGACCGGCCATTCCTGACCTGCGATGTATCGGAAGATGGTACCTTCATCATCGCCGGGGACGAGAACGGTGGCGTGCACTTCCTGGAGTTCGTGTCCGAGTGATCGTCTTTTGCGGTCAGTGTTGGTGGCGAAGGACCAACCTGGGCCTGGTAAATCAGACTCACGGCATGCTCCGTCAAAATCTGGCTGGGTGACACGCTTCCATAAGCCAATTCTCCAGGCGGCTGCCCGTTGACTTTCCTTAGCCAAGGACAGTGTTCGAATCACCATAGGGGCACTCGCCATCAAAGATTTACACGCCCTCAGCAATCTCCACCATCACCTGGGAAGCACCCATATTTATCAGCAGGTAACTGAATATTAAGTTACAATATTGGTGACGCACACACAAAATTACACAAATTTCACTACACAATCGCAATCACTTATGGTTGTAATAGTATGAAAAACAAAGAAGCAATTAACATCTACCTCCAAGGTGCCAGAGAAGCCCTTGAAAGTGCTCAATATAATCAAGATGGCGGATTCTATGGCGTCGCGGTCAACCGTGTATTATGCTTTCTTTTATGCAGCTTCAGCTTTGTTGATGGCCTTAGATATCACGCGGGGGAAACACTCGGGTGTTCTGGCTGCTTTCCGTGAGCATTTCGTCAAGGCAGGATTGTTCCCGATTGAAGATAGCGACGCTTATGGAGAAGCATTTGAGTTACGCAATATCTCGGATTACGATATGCTTGGTAGTGTAGAGCGTGAGCAGGCGCTTGCCGTCATTAAAAATGCAAAGCAATTTGTGACTCGATCTGATGTCTATATCAAGGAAAAGGGGGATCAATGAATAAAATTCCATTAACTCGCTTGTCTGATACAGAGAAAATAGCGGTAAAAACCTTCGTACACGATATCCGCGAACAATTTCAAGACCAAATTCTTGCTGTTGCATTATTTGGTTCAAAGGCACGGGGGGATGATGATCCTGAATCAGACATTGATTTGATCGTGATTGCTGATTCTGAAGACAGGGAGTTCCGATCAGCACTGTGGAGAATCGCCTCTAAAATCTCATTAAAATACAATGTGCTCATCTCTGCTCGAATATACAGCAAGAAACGTTGGGAGAAAACATGCGAAATTGGGCTTCCCATCTCAATAGCGATCATTAATGAAAGCATTCCCCTAACCCCTGAGCGGATTCCAATTTAAGTTCACAACTTCAATCCATAGTGTTTTCTAGCCCATCATCGACGTGAACCTGACTCTGTCATGACCCGGGTACAAGTGAAAAAACATAAATCAGGAAGGGTAACGCCAGCGTTACTTGATGTTTCGTAGAGTTGAAATTATTTTTCTGGAAAGTAATGGATCTAAAATGCCAGGTACAAAACCTGGCATTTTAGATTCGGGAGTTTGACCGATGTGGAACAAACTCCACCATCTGGATGGGTAATCTGACCGCCTGACGCATGGTACAGAAGAGAAGCTCGCCATAGTATAATCCGGTCAGGAGATTGCTTTGTTGGATA